>Ga0182013_10000029_pt1 | contig 152663 bp, 146 predicted proteins | sample 612S2MmetaG_FD_120487 | JGI IMG/M metagenome (GOLD analysis project Ga0182013, IMG submission 120487) | Permafrost microbial communities from Stordalen Mire, Sweden - 612S2M metaG | ecosystem: Environmental > Terrestrial > Soil > Wetlands > Permafrost | place: Sweden: Stordalen | collected...
AAGTACAAGTTACAATTGTGTGACAAAGGTGACATTTCGGTGACGCGAGCCAGCAAACCCCGCTGACGACTCTCACGCTCCTGTCCGCCGGACCAATTGAAACCAAAATGAGAATTGCTGGCATATACCGCTTGAAGATTTCGTCAAGATGGAGTAACTCTCAATGATGTTCATCATTTATGCTGACTATTGAAGGCACATACAAAGACGGCAAGGTGGAACTTACGCAGCGTCCTGCGGAAATAATTCAATCGCGGGTGCTGGTGACTTTTTTGGAATCCAAGGATATGGACCTCCCCTCGCGCGGAATTGATGAGGCGAAAGCGGCCGACCTGCGCGCGCGCTTGAAAACCTTTGTGGAAGATTGGGAACGACCCGAAGCCAGCATCTACGATGAAGACCGCCCGAGGTGACGTGGTATTGGTGCTGTTCCCCAATTCTGATTTGCGAACGGCCAAACGCCGTCCCGCGCTGATCATTCAGCGGAATGTTCTCGCCACAGGCTTGGAACAAACCATCGTTGCCATGATTTCAAGCAATCTCGCCCGGCGCGGTCATCCAAGCCGCGTCTTTATCCCCGTAAACTCGCCGCAGGCGGCGGTTTCGGGCTTGCGACTCGATTCCGTAATCATGACGGATAATGTCGCGACCATCTTGGACGCAGAAATTGATTTGGTCCTGGGACAGTTGCAAGACATGACGGCGGTCAACGCGGCGATCAAACACACCTTGGATTTGGGCTAATTCCAAAATTCGGCAAACAAATGCCAAAATCCACCTTGGAGCTTGATACTTCATTGGAGCTTGGAAGTTGGACGCTTGGAGCTTAAGTCCACGCCTCACTGCATCTGATCCATCTCCCACTTGACCAGGTTGCGCATGATTTCCGCTTCGCCGGGCGTGATGCCGGCTTTCTTCAAATCCACCGAGAATGAGGTGAGCCAGATTTCATCGGCGGGGCGATAATGCAGTTCGCTCGTGAGGCGCTTTTCCATGTCTTCCATGTGGCCGGTGCCATAGAAAACGGCGATGGAACCCGAGCGCGGAATGATTTTCAGCTCGGTCTTGAGGTCGCTGATGACTTGCTGATTGCGGGCTTCGATGAGCACTTGCAGCAATTGTTTCAAATCGGGCGGCATGTTGCGCAGCGTGGTGAAGTCACCCTGGAGCCGGCCAATGGCCTCGATGAGGGTGAGCTTGGTCATTGCCTGAAGCTTGGGATTGGAGCCGATGAATTGCATCCCCATTTTCACCAGCGAACCGAGGAAGGAACTGCCATCCATGATTTGCAGGAGGGCGTCGAACGAAGCGTTGCTGCGGGAGGGTTGACCGGGAACGGCCGGGGCGGCTTTCGGTTCGCCCGCCATGAGGCGCTGAATTTGGAGCACCGAGAGATCGCTGTTGAGGAAGTTGGGACGGTCGTAATTGATGGCGTCCAGTTGAAAGACGAGGCCGAGCGATTCGGCGAGCGAGGACTGCATCGAATAGCCCGCGTTCGTGCCAGTCTCACGCGGCGCTGGACGGACGGCAATTCTCCTGGGACCCGACACATGACGCGGATGGGAATCGGCGTTGACGCCCTCGAAGAGCACGACCGTTTGCGCGTCGAGGAATTTTTGCACCTCGCGATAATATTGCGGTTCGCCCACATGCATGGTGCCCGCCAGCCAGATGGCTGGACCGCGATGATGCGGCGGCAGGAATTTGCGGAGGACGATTTGCAGTTGGACGGTGTTGGTGTCCGGGCGGGCGATGCGCGTCGTCGGAGCAGGCGGGGGAGAGGAAGATTGCGGAGTGCGGAGTGCGGAGTGCGGAGTTTGGGTGGAGCAACCGGCCAGCGCGAGCGCCAATAAAATAGTGAGCGATAATTTCCGCATGGCCGATGTTAGCGGGACGGCGTGGCGCTGGGCAAGCATGGTGAGAATCGGCATTCCCCGGCGGATTATGATTGTAATTTCGCTAAAATTAGGGCATGGTAATATAGTCAGGTATGGGAACCATTGCAGCTACCAAACCGCCGGAGGCGCTTTCTGAAAGTCAGAAGGCGGCCTTAATCAGTTTGCTGGGCGATGAAGACCCTGCCGTCTATCAGGCGGTGCGCGACAAAATCCTTTCCTGCGGCCAGCCCGTAATTCATTGGCTGCGACCGCACACCTTGAGCAGCGACCCAGCCCTGCGCCGCCGCGTCCAGGAGATCATTCAACATTTCGACCGGAAAACGGCGGACGACCGCTTTCTGAAGTTCTGTCTCACCGAGGGCAACGACCTGAATCTCGAACAGGGCGCGTGGCTGCTGGCGGAAACCCAGTATCCCGACATCAACGCGGAGGCTTATCAGGCGTTGTTCGACAATTATGCCGGCGAATTGCTGGAGCGGGTTGATTTGCGCGCGGAAGCCGAACAATTGCTGGGCGCGTTCAACGAATATATTTTCGACGTGCTGCAGTTCAAGGGCAACGAACAGAATTATTACGACCCCGAAAACAGTTACTTGAACCGCGTGGTGGACCGTCGCTTGGGCAACCCGATCAATCTCTGCCTCGTCTATATCTTGCTGGCGCGGCGGTTGCGGTTGCCGGTTTCCGGCATCAGCATGCCGGGACATTTCATCTGCCGGTTTCAATCTTCCACCGAGGAGTATTACATTGACGTCTTCAACCGCGGCAAACTCTGGACGAAGGCGAATTGCATCCAGTACCTGCAATTCCGCAATTACAACGTGCAGGACGAATACCTGGCGCCCGTAAGTTCGCGGCGGATGTTGCTGCGCATCTGCGGCAATCTGCACCAGATTTATCAACACCTGGATCTCGCCGAGGAAAGCATCCGCCTCCAACGCTATCTCATCGCCCTCGCGAAGTAGCAGAATGTTCGGTGTCCAGCCTTCAGGCTGTCCCCCTGCGAAAAACACGCTAAAGCCGTAACGATTCAGAAGAAAAAGCGAGAGACGCGAATTGCGCTAATTATCGCGAATGCCCAAGGCCATTTCAACTCAGGCGAAATGTTTGTGATCCCGCACCGAATAGTGACCCTGGAAATCAGGAGCTTTGGTTCCCAATTCCCTTGATTTAATTCGTGATAATTCGCGCAATTCGCGTCACTTCCCATTCCTGCTGAATAGTTGCGGCTTTGGGCCGTCTGCGGACAAAGACACGCTAAAGCGTGAACTCCGAACCGATCTGCTCAATGTCGTTTGCGTCGGTAATCCCAGCGCGCCACCAACGGGTCCACGCGCACCAGCAAAAAATAAGCCCAACGCTGTTTCAACTTGCTCCACCACGTCCGCGAATTGCGCCACGCGTCCAGTTCAATCCGCCGGCATTGTTTCAGTGTGCGAGCGAAGATTTCGCGCGCCTCGGCGACGAGATTTTTGTTTTCGAAGCGCACCATCAATTCGTAATTGATGTAAAGACTGCGCGGATCGAGATTTGACGAGCCGACATACACCAGGTTGTCAATGACGACGAGCTTGGCGTGGAGGATTTGCGGCTGATACTCGTAAATCTCGATCCCGGCCCGGAGCAAGCGGCGATAGAGACTGCGGCAGGCCAGTTGCGAAAGCGGCACATCCGTCTTGGCCGGAAAAATCAACCGCACACGCCCGCCGTTCCTCACCACGCGCAGCAACTCGCGGCGAATCCGCCAGGTCGGCAAAAAATAGGCCACAATAATTTGCACATCGCGCGCGCCGGCCAGGTCCTGGCTCAAGGCGCGTTTGAAAGGGCTTCGACCGCGACCCGGGCCGCTGAGAAAAAGTTTGCCTTCGTCCGTGGTGACGTCCCGTTTGATCTCGGTGCGCGTGAGCCGGCGGAAACGCGGGGGCTTCGCGCCGGCGCGGGCAAACATCTCATCGAAGGCTGCCGCCAACTGCACCGTCAACGGACTGACCAACTGGAGTCCAAGATCGTACCAACCGGACCTGACACCATCGCCCTGATATTGCGCCGCAATATTGAACCCGCCCACGATGGCCAGTTCCTCGTCGCAAACCAGCATTTTGCGATGGTCCCGGAACCCCAGTCGCCGCGTGAACACGGGGCTGAACCACCGCACCTCGCCGCCCGCCGCCATGAGCGGTTCGAGAAAACTCGCCGCGAGCGATCGCGAACCGAAGGCATCCACCAGCACCTGGACCCGCGCGCCGCGCTCGCGGGCTTTCAATAGAATTTCGCGGAACGTTTTGCCCAGTTCATCGTTCGCAAAGGTATAAACCTCCAGCCGGATGGTTTTTTGCGCGCGGTCAATGGCGGCGAGCAAAGCGGGAAAGATTTCATCCCCGCCGGAAAGCCATTTCAACGTGTTTGGTTTGAGAGCCGGCGGCATCGCCGTTAAAAATAGGTCGGCGCGGCAAATTTTGCAATCAACGGGAATTTTTGCGGAAGCGGGTGTCCTCGTCTATATTGGGTCCAATGAATGAATGGTTCGAGACGAAAGGTTTGGGATGCGATGTTCGGTGTCCACGCTTTAGCGTGTTCCCTGCATCGGACAGCCTAAAGGCTGGACACCGAACAGCGATTGGTTTTCCGCGCGAATGACAGATTAAGAATTCAATTCCAAAAACATGACGATTCGTACATATTTGTCATTGTGAGATTTTTCAGGTTCATATTTGGCTTGGCATTGATCGCGCTGATGACCACCTCGCTCCACGGCGCGGCCACGGACGCTTCATTGGTGCCGGCCTCCGCGACGGTTCGTCCGGGCGATACCATCATGGCTGGTATCCGATTGCGAATGCAGCCTACCTGGCACACCTACTGGCGCAACCCCGGTGCTTCCGGGCTGGCCACAAGCGTGACCTGGGAATTGCCGCCCGGCGTCACCGCCGGCGACATCCAGTGGCCGGTTCCCGAAAAACTTCTCGTAGAGGGGTTGACCACCTATATTTACGAAAACGAGGTGGTGCTGCTCGTGCCGCTGAAAATCGCCGCGAATGTTCCCGCAGGAAATCTCGAACTGAAAGCAAAAGTTTCCTGGCTCGAATGCGCCACCATGTGTGTCCCCGGCAATCAAAATGTCGCAGCCAAACTCGCCGTGGGCGGTGAAACCTCTCCTGGCCCGGACGCTTTCTTGATCGCCAATTGGCAACAGAAACTTCCCTTGGTCAAGCCCGACCTGGCCGCCCGCGCCTGGTGGGAAAAACCCGCGACAGGCGACACGCGCCCGATCATTTTTGAATGGCCTGCAACCGCCGCCAAGGAAGCCGATTTTTATCCCTACGCCAGTGATAAAATTGACGTTAAATCGGCAACAGAATCCACACCAGCCATTGAAGGCAAGGTTCGTCTCCCGAAGTTGGTTCAGAAATTCGAAGGCGATTGGCCGGACAAAATCCAGGGCTTGCTCGTGCAAAAATCCGACACCGGCACCGTGGCCTATGAAGTCAATTTGCCGATCACATCCGGCGAAATCACCTCGGGAACTGCCCCGGTAGCCACGCCTTCACCAGCCAACCCGCCGACAAATTCGAAATCGCTGGTCTTGATGCTGCTCTACGCTTTTCTCGGCGGACTCGCGCTTAATGTGATGCCGTGTGTTCTGCCGGTCATCGCCCTGAAAATCCTGGGCTTCGTGAATCAGGGCCGCGAGCATCCCGCGCAAGTTCGAAAACTTGGATTGATTTATGCCCTTGGCGTGCTGGTGTCATTTTTGGGACTGGCGGCTGTGGTGATAGCGGTCAAGCAGGCGGGGCATCTCGCCGGCTGGGGTCTGCAATTTGGCAATCCCGAATTCATCGTCGTGATGACGGTGCTCGTCACCCTCGTCGCGCTGAATTTATTCGGCCTGTTTGAAATCAACCTGAGCGGAAAAGTAATGGGCGCGGCCGGCAACTTGGGCGCGCGCGAGGGAAGCGCGGGCGCCTTCTTCAACGGCGTCCTCGCCACCGTCCTTGCCACGCCCTGCACGGCTCCGTTTCTCGGCGTGGCGCTGGGATTTGCGTTCGCACAATCCTACGGCGTGATCATTTTATTTTTCCTGACCGTCGGAGTGGGTCTGGCTGCGCCTTATGTGGTTTTAAGTTGGAATCCGGCGTTGCTGAAATTACTGCCCCGGCCCGGCGCGTGGATGGAAAAATTCAAAATCGCCATGGGTTTTCCCATGCTGGCCACGGCCATCTGGCTGTTGAACCTGACGGTGGCGCATTACGGCAAACGCGTTTTGTGGCTGGGCTTTTTTCTGGTGCTGGTCGGCCTCGCCGCCTGGATTTATGGCGAGTTTGTGCAACGCGGTCGGAATCGGAAGGGACTGGCCGCAGCCTTTGTCCTCGCAATTTTAATCGGCGGATATTTTTTCACGGTTGAAGATAATTTGCGCTGGCGCTCGCCCATAACTGAAACGGCCGGCGCGGCCTCGCACAAGGACAATCCCGACGGAATTGAATGGCAGCCCTGGAGTCCCAAGGCGCTGGCCGACGCGCGGTCGGCGGGGCATCCGGTGCTGGTGGATTTCACTGCCGATTGGTGCCAGGTCTGCCAGGTGAACCGTAAAACGAGCATCGAAGTCAAGCGGGTCCAGCAAAAGTTGAAGGAGCTAAACGCCGTGGCCTTGGAGGGGGATTACACCAAACTCCCGGACAGCATCACGACGGAACTCGCGCATTTCGGTCGCGCCGGAGTGCCGTTGGTGCTGGTTTATCCCGCCGATGCCAGCGCCCCGCCGGAAGTCCTGCCGGATGGTTATTTGACTCCGGGAATTGTAATCAGCGCCCTGGAAAAAGCCCAAACTCCCGCGCGCACCACCGCGTCGAATCGGTGATAATTTGATGGGGGTATCCCGCTGCGATATCCGCGCCGCTGATGATCGGGCGGAACGAATTATATCATTTCCAACCCACACTTGCTCCATGCCGCTCCTACGGAGCTTGGGATTTCTTAAGGCTCATTACTATAAACATGGCGCTCCTCTGGAGCTTTGACGGCGTTGGCCGCAAGCTCCAGAGGAGCGCCATGTTTATAGCCATCGAACACATAGACTTACAAGCTCCGTAGGAGCGGCATGAACCGTCGCATGTGATGGCCCGGATGAGTTTGTAAAACTTTGCGAATGTCCCGTCACGATGCGTCGAAGCGGATATTTCGACCCCTTTTCCCCGAAAAATAAACCTGGGTTGATACCTGCCATAGGTTTCATTTTCCCACGTCGTTTTTGGCAGAATGGGCGTAAAAACAAATATGAAAACCATTGCGACCAAAGTAAAATCTAACGCGTTGTGGAATGGCCTGACGGCGGCTCAACGGGAATCACTGACCGAATGGCTGTTTGAGGAACGGATGAGTTATTTCAAAGTTTGGGAACGGGCCAAAAAGGAATTTGGGTTCAAGGGCTCGATATCGAGCATCAGGCGCTTTTATGAGCGCACGGCGCGCGAGCGGTTGCTGGCCGGTTTTACGGAATCGCGCGGGTTGGCGCGGGACATCGAGAAAGTGCCGGTTGAAACCGCCGCATTCCGGCAGGCGGGGTTGAAAGTGGTGGGCCGGTTGTTTTTGCGGCAAGTCACGGAAGCGCCGGAGCAGGCCAAGGATTGGACGCCGATGGCGCGATTATTGTTGCAGAATGAGGAGATTGAAAACCGACGGGCGTTGAAGGCGGAAGAGAACGAGATCCGCCGCGGCAATCTGGAGGTGGCGCGGGAACGATTGCGGCTTAAAGCGAGCGGGCTGGCCGAAGAAACGCCGCCGGCGACACCCGAAGATCTGCCCCTCTCCGCGCCCATGCCGAAATACGAATACAACAAGAAGGCGAACGCGGTGCGCCGGAGAATGTTTGGGCCCCGCATTGATCCGCTGCCGGAAAGCGCGGAGGAAGAGGAGGCGATTGAGGCGCCACTGCGCGCGGCGCGGGCAGAGGCGGAGGCTCAAGGGATGCGGGATCGGAGGGCATCGTGGGAGCGGGCGTTCGCGGCGGGGGATCCGGCGGCCAGAGCGTGTCCGCCGCCGCCATTGCCGGAAGAAGCCGCAAAACCGGAGCCGGACAACCAGGGACAAGCTGAAGCTTGAACTCCCAACCGGAAATTTGCCGCCTTGCGTCGGCTTATGTCGGCTTATGTCGGCTTCCGTATGGGGGGCGATGGAAAAAAGCGCCATCAGAATAATGAGTCCGGTGGAAATTTGTTTTGCTGGCACTCACGCGGCGCTTTGTTACGATTCGCCAAATCAATTATTGCCATGACTACGCCACCCATTGAACCAACCCCGCCGGGCAAATCCGAACCTAACGCCGCGCCGCCCGCCGATTTTGTGCGCGACATTGTGGCGGCGGACAAGTTGAGCGGGAAGCATGGCGGTCGCGTGGTGACGCGGTTTCCGCCGGAGCCGAACGGTTACCTGCACATCGGCCACGCCAAGTCCATCTGCCTGAACTTCGGCATCGCGGGCGAAAATCCCGGCGGAATTTGCCATCTGCGCTTCGACGACACCAACCCCGCGCGCGAGGATGTGGAGTATGTGGATTCCATCCAGGAGGACGTGCGCTGGCTGGGTTTCGATTGGGGCAAAAACAAATTTTACGCGTCCGATTATTTCGGGAAGCTCTACGACTTCGCGGTGCAATTGATCAAGCTCGGCAAGGCTTTTGTGTGCGATTTGACGGCGGAGGAGATGATCCAGTATCGCGGCGCGCCGACGATTCCCGGCAAGGAAAGTCCGTATCGCAATCGCACGGTCGAGGAAAACCTGGATTTGTTCGCGCGAATGCGGGCGGGGGAATTCGCCGACGGCGCGAAAACGTTGCGCGCGAAAATTGACATGGCTTCGCCGAACATCCACCTGCGCGACCCGGCGATTTATCGCATTCGCAAAGTGGACCACCATCGCACCGGCAGCCATTGGTGCATTTACCCGATGTATGATTACGCGCACTGCCTGTCGGATTCGATCGAGGGCATCACGCATTCCATCTGCACGCTGGAATTCGAGGTTCACCGCCCGCTCTACGACTGGATTCTGGACGAGTTGAAAACGCCGTGTCATCCGCAGCAGATCGAATTCGCGCGGTTGAACCTCAGTTACACCGTGATGAGCAAGCGCAAGCTGCTGCAGCTCGTGGAGGAAAAACTCGTCACCGGCTGGGACGATCCGCGCATGCCGACGGTGGCGGGCTTGCGGCGGCGCGGCGTGACGCCCGAGGCCATCCGGCATTTCTGCGCGCGCATCGGCGTGACGAAATACAACGGTCTGACGGACATCGCGCTGCTCGAATACAGCGTGCGCGAGGATTTGAACAAACGCGCGTTGCGGGTAATGGCGGTGCTGCGGCCCTTGAAAGTGGTGCTGACGAATTATCCGGAAGGCCAGGTCGAGGAATTGGAGGCGGTGAATAATCCCGAGGACCCCGCCGTCGGGATGCGCAAAGTTCCGTTCTCGCGCGTCATTTACATTGAGCAGGACGATTTCATGGAGACTCCGGCGAAGAAATTTTTCCGGCTTTCGCCCGGCAACGAGGTGCGGCTGCGTTACGCGTATATCATCAAGTGCGTCAATGTGGTGAAGGACGCGCAGGGCGCGATCACGGAATTGCATTGCACGATTGATCCCGATTCCAAAAGCGGCGGCGCGACGGCCGGCCGCAAAATCAAGGGCACGATCCATTGGGTCTCCGCCGCGCACGCGTTGAGCGCCGAAGTGCGATTGTTCGACCGTCTTTTCACCGTGGAACAACCCGACGCCGACTCGGAAGGCCGCGATTTCAAAACCTTTTTGAACGCGCATTCACTGGAAACGCTGACCGATGTGAAACTCGAACCCAGCCTCGCGCGCGCGCAACCCGAAACCCGCTATCAATTTGAACGCCTCGGCTATTTCCGCGCCGACCCCACTGATTCAAAGCCAGGCAAGCCGGTGTTCATCCGCACGATTTCATTGCGAGATTCCTGGGCGAAGGAGCAGGGAAAATGAACATTTATGTGCGTGCTCGAAATCCCGCCGGTTATCTCCTCCGAGACTACGGTGAAAGTGGCAATCGCGCGGAAGTAAAAACGAAGAAATGAATCACAACCCGTGGCCATTTATAATCCTGGTGTTGATTTTTTCAATTGGGGGTATTTGTTTGGCTTTGCAAAAAAAGCGCAAACGATAAAACTGGATTCAAATTAGGGCACAACCGATATGTGGGCCGATTTGCCATACAGACGACTGCGTGCTATCTTGCACTACTTTAATGGAAGGAGCGGGTGAGACTGTGGGTGGGTTTTATTTAAGGTTGAGTCTCTTATTCTCTGCACCGCTTGTCGTATTGAGCACGGATGATAGCCCGGACGTGGTGGAATTCCGCGTGGTGCAGAGAATAGGAGATTCTCCCTATTTTCGATTTCGGGAGGGTCAGGGGCAGAGTGCGAGCGCCGGATTTTTTCGGCGCAGGAGGTTGCCCAACGAAAGCAGCGGGCCGGTCATGCAAGTCGTGACGAGGGCCATGATGACCATCAGCGTAAAAACCCGCGCCGAAAGAATGCCCAAATCCAGCCCGATGTTCAGGACAATCAATTCCACCAGGCCCCGGGTGTTCATCAACGCGCCCAGCGCGAAGGAGTCATGCCAATCCATGCCGGTCCATCGCGCCGAGGCCATGCTGCCGCCGAGCTTGCCCAGGGTCGCCACCAGCACCAACACGATCGCCAGTCCCCAACTCGCCCCGTCGTCCAACAAGCCGATCTGGGTTCGCAAACCCGTGAACGCGAAGAACAGCGGCAACAACAACGCGGAACTGAAATTTTCCAGGCGTTCCTTCAAGTGCGAGCGGAATTGCGGATTGGCCGGCATGGCGATGCCCGCCAGGAAGGCCCCGAAGAGCGCATGAATGCCGATGACTTCCGTGAACAGCGCACCGGAAAAAACCAGGATCAATATGCCGACAATGACGCCTCTTGTTGGCGCGGCCGCCCGGGTTTCACCGGGAAACCAGCGGTTCAGCAGCGGTTTCACCACGAAGAACATCGCGGCGACAAACAGCAAGGCGAGCACAATGGTCAGGACCGATGCAGCCATACCGCCCGCTTTCACGATGGCGACAACGAACGCCAGAATGCTCCAGGCGGTGACGTCATCCACCGCCGCGCAAGTAATGGCCGTGCTGCCGAGAGCGGTGCCGGCGAGACCGCGTTCCTCGATGATGCGCGCCAGCACCGGGAAGGCCGTGATGCTCATCGCAATGCCCATGAACAGCGCGAACGATATAAATGAAACCCCGGCGGGCGCGAACGATTGAAAAATAAAATAAGAACAGAGCACGCCGAGAAAATAGGGGAATACGATGCTGACATGGCTGACCATGACGGCGGTGTTCGCCTGGCCCCGCAAATGTTTCACGTCCAGTTCCATCCCCACCACGAACATGAACAGAATGATTCCCACCTGGCTTAACATTCTCAAGGCTCCCAGCGAATTCGCCGGAAAAACAAACGCAAAAGCGCCCGGAGATAAGGCACCGAATAATGACGGACCCAGGACCATGCCCGCGAGCATTTCGCCGATGACCGCCGGTTGTCCAAATCTGGTGGCCACCGCGCCGAAGAGGCGGGCGAGCAGCACAATGAGAATAAACTGGACGAGCAGCAGGCTGAGGGGCTCGCGCAAATTGCCCCCCAAAGCGTGGGCGGCATGCGCCAGACCGCCTTCAGTCTGCGGTGCCGCGCTGGTATCGGGCAGCGGGAGCGACGACGAAACGGGCGGAGGCGTCGCCGTCGCCCGCAAGCGTTGTCCGGCCCGGATGGTCAGGAGGATTCCCGAGCCAAGGACAAGAATGGTCAATAAATATGCCAGGACATTATTTCGCATGCGTGGTTGGATTACGACGTTGGCCTAAAGTGGAGCAAGACCATCAAAAAATTGCAACGCCGATTTGCTAATGCGCCTCCAGCCAGTTTTTTCCGGAACCCATCTCGACGACGATCGGGGTTTCGAGCGGAATCGCGGTTTTCATTTTCTCCTCGACCAGAGGCCGCACTTCCTTTTCCTCCGAACGATAAACATCGAAAACCAATTCGTCGTGAACTTGCAGCAACATACGCGTCTTCAAATTTCTTTCGAGCAGGCCGCGATGAATGTTGATCATGGCAAGCTTGATCATGTCCGCCGCCGTGCCCTGGATGGGCGCGTTGATGGCGTTGCGTTCCGCCGCGCCGCGCACGGTCTGGTTCGCCGAACGGATGTCGCGAATATATCTTCGCCGTCCGGTGACGGTCTCGACATACCCATGCTGCTGCGCAAACGCAATCGTGTCCCGCATGTACCGGGCGATGCCGGGATACTGCGCGAAATATTGTTCGATGATCGTGGCCGCTTCCTTGCGCGGAATGCCCAGGCGTTGCGCCAGCCCGAACGCGGAGATGCCGTACGCAATGCCGAAATTCACCATCTTCGCCTTGCGCCGCATCTCCGGCGAAACCTGGCCGAGCGGGACGCCATAAACTTTCGCCGCCGTCGCGGCGTGAATATCGAGGTTGGCGCGGAACGCCTCCAGCATCCCCGATTCATGGCTCAACGCCGCGATGATGCGCAACTCGATCTGCGAATAATCCGCCGACAACAGCACATGCTCGACGCTTCGCGGCACAAACGCCTTGCGAATCTCCTTTCCCTGCTCGGTGCGGATGGGGATGTTTTGCAGGTTCGGATTTTGCGAATTCAGCCGGCCCGTGGTCGTGACCACTTGGTTGTAAGTGGTGTGGACGCGGTCGGTTTTCTCCCAAATCGTCGTGGGCAGCGTGTCAGCGTAGGTGGATTTCAACTTGCTCGCACCGCGATAATCCAGCAGGCGCTGCACGATCTCATGTTGGGGCGCGAGTTCGATGAGCGTTTGCTCGTTCGTGGCGTACTGGCCGGTCTTGGTTTTCTTGGCGTTGCCGGCAATCTTGAGGACCTCGAACAAAATTTGTCCCAATTGTCGCGGCGAATTCAAATTAAACTTCGTTCCGGCCAATTGATAAATCGTGCCTTCGTGCTCTGCCATTTCTTTGGCGAGTTGCAATGCGAACTCCGCCAGCGCCGCGGCATCCACACGCACGCCTTCAAATTCCATGTCCACCAGCACCGGGATCAATGGCGATTCGATCTCGTAAAACACGCGCTCCTGGCCGCGCTCCGCAAGCAATGGTTCGAGTTTGGAGCGAAGCTGCCAGGTCACATCCGCGTCCTCTGCCGAATATTCCGCGACCAGTTCCGGCGCGACATCGCCCATGTTGATTTGCGCGGATTTTTCATCGCCGATGAGTTTCGTAATCGGCACCGGCGTATATCCGAGATAAACCTCCGACAAATAATCCATGCCATGCCGCATCTCCGGTTCGATCAGGCTGTGCGCAATCATGGTGTCAAACAACTTCCCGCGAACCGAAACGCCGTGCCATTTCAACACGCTCACGTCGAACTTGAGATTGTGCCCCACTTTTTCAATCGCTTCATCTTCCAGCAGCGGCCGAAATTCATCGAGCACCGCCGCCGCCTCAGCCTCGACGGTGGGCATCGCCACGTAATAACCCGTATGCGGCGCGAACGAAATGGCCAGCCCGATCAATCGCGCCTGCTTCACGTCCAGCCCCGTCGTCTCGGTGTCGAAACAAAAAGACTTCAAGCCGCGCAACGTCTTGAGCAGAGCGGCGCGCGCTTTGGCGCCCGAAACCAAATGATATTCGTGCGGAGTGTCGGCGATGGTCTTGTGATGAGTCTTCACCGGCTCTGGCGACGTCGCCGGTTCGACCGGAGCGGCTTCATCGGAATCAGAAGTGAGCGTGAATTCTTCTATTACCTTGATCTCATTGGCAACCGGCGCTTCAAAACCGCGGCCAGCCCTGAAATTTTCGCCGAACAATCGCCGCCCGAGCGAATTGAACTCGAACTCGGCCATCAGTTGTTTGACTTGCTCATCGTTTCGCTCGCGGATTTTGAGTTCGTCCAGGCTGATGGGGCAGGGGGCGTCGCAGATAATCGTGGCCAGCCGTTTGGAAAGCAGAGCTTGTTCGCGGAACGTCACCAGATTTTCCTTGAGCTTGCCTTTAAGTTCGCCGGTATGCGCCAGCAGATTTTCCACGCTGCCATATTGGGCGATGAGTTTGGCGGCGGTTTTTTCACCGATGCCGGGCACGCCGGGAATGTTGTCGGAAGCATCGCCCCACAATGCCAGCACATCAATCACCTGTTCCGCCCGTTCCACGCCCCATTTCAGCAGGACCTCCGGCAGACCCAGCACCTCGACGCCTTCGCCCATGCGCGAGGGCTTGTAAATAAAATTCCTCGCCGAAACCAACTGGCCGAAATCCTTGTCCGGCGTCACCATATAAGACTCGAACCCCTCGCGCTCCGCCCGCCGCACCAGCGTGCCGATGATGTCGTCCGCCTCGAAGCCATCGCACGTCAGCACCGGGATGTTGAAGGCCTCGATCATCCGGCGCACATGCGGCAGCGCGGCGCTCAAATCCTCCGGCATCTCCTCCCGTTGCGCCTTGTATTCGGGAAAATCCTTGTGGCGCTGCGTCGGCGCCTGGGTGTCGAACGCCACCGCGATATGGGTCGGCTGCTGGCTCTTGATGATGTCCAGCAGCGTTTGCGTGAACCCATACAGCGCGGAGGTGTTCACGCCTTTCGAGGTCAGGATGGGCCGCTGGGCAAAAGCGAAATGCGCGCGGTAAACCAGCGCCATCCCATCCAGCAGGAACAATTTATTTGCCATGACAGGAAAATAATCCCATCCGAAAAAACTACCAATGCAAATCAAGGCGGGTCTGTTTACCCGAAGCGCGATCCCGGGCAATCAAGCCCTGAACGAATTCCCGGTTGGGAAAGAAAAAAGTCGTCCGCCATTTCCGGCTTACGTCGAACCACCAGAAGTATTCCGTAAACACGCCGATGAGCCGGCCATCACCCGACAACAACGGGCCGCCGCTGTCGCCATGCCACAGGGGCAGGTCGGTATCAATCAGGTCCACTGAACTTTCCGATGGCCCGGCCCCGAACCCGGACAACCTTGCCACCCGTGAAATCAATGTCTCCACCCAACTCGCCTTCTTTGTGATAACAAGCAACCGCAAACACGCGATCGCCCACTTTTGGCAGCTCACCGAAAATGGCGCAGTGATCTAATTTTCCAGCCACCTTCAGCAAGGCCAGATCGGCATGCTTCTTGAACTTGTTCCGGAAAACCACTCGCGCCGGGCGCAAGCAAATCTTCCCGTCAAACCATCCGAGAACATAGTTGTTTGTTTGTACCACATGGCCGGCGGTCATCAAATAGCCGTCAGCATCCAGCCCGACTGCCAGGCCTCGGGTGATCGTTATATGGTTAGTGGATTTGCTGTTTGCGATTGTGAAAGCCACTCCTGTATCTGCTGTCTTTGGCTCTGACAGCGACATCTTAAGTTCCGAATCACCTGAGAATACCACGTAGGTTTGGCGTGATGAAGTTTCGTAGTCGGCGGTAAATAAATTCTGGATCTTCGCGCACGACTCATGCCGAGTCTGATCGGAAGGCCTGCTGAGTGAACTGCATCCGCACAAAACGGCGATTACAACCAAGGCCAAGAAATATATTATCGGTGTTTTGTGAAATGTCATGTGCTTGCCGCAACGAATACAATCGTTCTGGCTGCGGGAATCAACAAAAATTGCGCCAGCGCGGCGGCCCGCACATGTCATTGTTCAACCAAATGCTTGTCTTGAATGCGGAAAGTTGAACGCGACGTCGAAGCAACCGGTATGGCGCGCACGCCACATGATAATTCCAGCCGTTTGCATCCTGCCTTACCGACCGGCGCAGTTTTTTTCGCGTCTCCGTGCAATAAGCAAGGGCGGCCTCCCGCCAATAAACTACTATTGCGTTTTACAAGAATTTGATAATATCTGGTTAAACAAACGGATATGGGCGATCAACCTGCAACGGGAAAAAAATCGAAGCGCTTCAAATGGCCCATTCGCATTGCCATTGCGTTCTTGATCTACACCGTGGTCGGCTTCTTCGTGGTCCCGGCCATCATCAAATCGCAGATGCTCAAACGCCTGCCGGCTCTCACCAAGCGCCAGGTCGCCGTCGAGCAGGTCAAGTGCAATCCCTACGTCCTGTCGCTCACTATTCGCGGCTTTTCGCTGAAGGAGACGAACGGGGACAGTTTCGTTAAGTTCGATGAGTTCTACGGCAATTTCCAGCTCTGGGCGTCGCTTTTTCATCGGAGCTGGGTGTTCGACGAAATCAGCCTCAAAGAACCTTCTGCCCAGATTACTTACCAAGCCGACGGAACTTTTAATTTTGCGAACCTGCTGAACAATGTTCCAGCCCAGCCCAAGCCCACCAACGCCGCGCCGCAAGCCTTGCCCTCGGTGACCATCTACAATCTCAGCATCACCAACGGTGCGCTCAGTTTTGCCGATCTCGACCGCAAGGTGCCGTTCAATAAAGTTTTTACTCCCATTGATGTCAACCTGACCAATCTCACCACCATCCGCGACCAGAACAGCCCGTATATGATTCTCGCGCGGACGGGCGATGGCGAGACGTTCGCCTGGTCGGGAGGCGTGACCATCAATCCGCTGCGCTCGGATGGTGAGTTCCGCCTCGGCGCGTTGAAACTCGCGCAGTTCGGCACCTATTCGCATGACTACGCGAAGTGCGATATTACCAACGGCCTGCTCGACATCGCGGCGGATTATCGCTACGACTCCGCGACCAATGCGCTGGACCTTTCCGTTTCCAATGCCGCGGTTCATCTCACCCATTTCGAATTGAAGGTGCCGGACACCGGCGAAATCGTGCTCGCCATCCCCACACTTTCGGTCACTGGAATCGAGGCCAGCGTCGCCCGGATGACCGCGCGCGTCGGCTTGGTAAAATCCTCCGGCGGCTCCGTTCTCGTGCGGCAAAACCAGGACGGCGCCATCAATCTGCTTTCGATGTTGAACCTGCCAAAAGCCGATCCTGAGAAAGCCGCAAAGCCATCCGAGCTTCCTCCGTTGTCGGCAAAAATTGATGAAATCGCGTTCGACGATTACACCATCAAGGCCGAGGACAGAAAGCCAGCGAAGCCCGCGACATTTAATATAGATCATCTCAGTTTCGATGTGAAAGGCGTGAGCAACGCCAGCAATGCGCCGGTGACCGCGTCCGTCGCGCTGCGTTTCCAGGAGATCGGGACCATTGGCGTGGAAGGCACGCTGACCCTGATGCCGCTCTCGGCGGATTTGCAACTCGCCATGACCAATGTGGACCTCCGCGCTGTCCAGCCTTACGTGGAGCAACAAATCAAACTCGCGGTCACGAGCGGCGGCGTTGATCTTCATGGCCGGGCGCGCTACTCCGCGACGCCCGAGCCGGGCGCTCCGCTGATCAATTTCACCGGCGACCTTGCCATAAACAAATTCGCCACCGTGGACGATGTCCTGTTCAAGGATTTTGCGAAATGGGAGACGCTTAATGTGGACGGCATCAAGCTGGACGTGCAACCCGACAAATTGCAAGTGGACCGGGTCAAGTTCACCGGGCTGGACACGAGCGTGATTGTGGGGCCGGACAAGCGCATCAATCTGCAAACCATCCTGCGCGACCAGATCGCCGCCAAAACCAACTCCGCCGCCTCGACCAATGCGACGGCCGCGCCCGCCGAGAAGAAACCGGTTCCCAACGTCGCTGTGGGCGCGCTCGTTTTCGAGAATGCGTCGTTCCATTTTGCGGACCAATCCATCGAGCCGCATTGCGCTTTTGACGTGCAGGAATTTGGCGGGACCATCCAGGGGCTTTCCTCCCAGGAGCAGACCACCGCCAACGTGGATGTGAAAGGCAAGGTGGATTCCCATTCTCCGTTTGTCATGAGCGGCAAGATTCATCCCCTGGGCGGGGATTTATATGCGGACGTCTCGGTCGCCTTTACCAACACCGAGTTGACCGCCTTCACGCCGTACACCGAAAAATTCGCCGGGCGACCCTTGCAGAAAGGCAAGCTGTCATTTGCGGTGCATTATCTCGTGCAAACCAACGCGCTCAAGGCGGAGAATTTTTTCTACGTTGACCAATTGACGCTCGGCGCGAAAAACGACAGCACTAACGCGACCAAGCTGCCGGTCAAGCTGGGCATAGCCCTGCTCAAGGACCGTCATGGCCGCATCCAATTGGACGTGCCGGTTGCGGGCCGTATGAACGATCCGAAATTCCGGCTCGCGCCCATCATCTGGCAGGTGGTCGAGAACCTGCTCATCAAGGCGGCCACTTCGCCGTTCTCCTTGCTGGGCGCAATGTTCGGCGGCGGCCCTGGTTTGGACTTCGTAAGCTTTCCGCCCGGCCAGGCGATGATACCCGATTTCGAAACCAACAAACTCGAAACTTTGGCAAAAGCTCTTTACGAACGCCCGGAACTCACCATGGAAATCAACGGCTCGGTGGATCCCGCGCTGGACCGCGAACCGCTTGCCCACCTCAAGCTGGACCAGCAAATCAAATCGCTTTGGATCAAGGAACAGACCGACGCCGGCAAACCCGCCGTGACGATGGACGAAGTCCAGTTGGACTCCACGAATCACGACCGTCTGCTGACGCAGGTTTACACGAACACTTTCGGCGCTTACCAACCGCTGGCGCCAGCCACGAACCAGAGCACGGCATCAGCCGCGCCGCCGATCACCCCCAAACCAACCAAACCCGCGCGCCCCGACCCGTTTGCGAACGGAGCGAGCCGCCTGTTCAAACCGTTTGTGAAAGAAACTCCCGTGGCGCGCCCAGTATCTCCGACTGCGGGAACAGCGACCACGAACACCAGCACAGCAACTCCTCCCGAATCCGAGCTTGCCGACATGACCGCGCGTCTCTTGCAAAAAATCGAAATCACGGATGACGATTTCCGCGCTTTGATGAATCAACGCGCCGCCAAGGTGCAGGCGTATCTTTTGAACAGCGGAAAGGTCGGCGCCGAACGATTGTTCATCACCGCGCCCAAGCCAATCGGCGGTTCCCTCAAAGGCGAGGACCGCGTCAACCTGAGTTTGGATTAAACGCAAGCTTTGTTCCGGGCGCAGGTCAGTTTCTTGAAGGCTCCGGTCTTTTCTTATTAACCCCTCGTTTCAACGAGGGGGAAGCAAGCACCTATCTGGATTCCACAACTGATTTATCAGTTTCCATGTGACTGCTACTGGAAAGCAATGCGGAAACCGTTGAAAACGGTTGGGAAATGATTGCTCGGTCGCCCGGTTTCCCCTCGTTGAAACGAGGGGTTAATGAGGGCGGAACGACAGACCTTCTCTTCGATGGTTTGTAACAAACTGAGATGCGACCGCTTTGTTTCTGCGTCACTGGTTGTTTGAACGGTACGTGCGCCCCACCCGTCCAATGTTTGCGCCACCAATTGCGCAACAACCAAAAATTGAGAAAGGCAGAATATGTCCAAGTCTCTGAAAAATTACCAGGAACCCACTCGTGAGGAAATCTCCGCCTGCGCCTACCGCATTTATGAGCGCGAAGGACGCCCCAACGGAAAAGCCACCCAGCACTGGCTCGAGGCCGAGGCCCAATTAATTGCAGAACGCAAGGCGCAAGCGGGTGAATTACCCGCAAAAGCCCAGTTACAAATCGCACCCGGCAGCGGTCCAGCCAAAGGCAAAGCGAGCGATCTTGCCTGGACCGCGCCATCGCGTTCGCGGCAAAACGTGCATGCGAATTGACCGGCTGTTCCGGTAGTCCTTGGAGCGCAGAGCATTGCTCTGCGCATCCGGCAGTGCACTCGGGCGGAGCAATACTTCGCGCTCCACCTGCGCACATAAAAACGTTGCTTCGCGGCGCGGCAAGGTGTACGGCTTCTCTAGTCATGCATCATGTTTGGATAAACTTGAAAATCTCCACCTTCCTGCTTTGCCTTTTGCTTCCATTCACCGGTTGGTCCGGGTTGGCCGACAAGACGCTTGATATTTACTGGATTGATGTCGAAGGCGGCGCGGCCACCTTGATTGTCACGCCGCAAAATGAATCCGTGCTGATTGACACCGGCTCGGTTGGCGGGCGCGATTCCGGGCGGATTTTTCAGGCGGCGAAACTTGCCGGGTTGAAAAAAATTGACCACCTCATCATCACCCATTTTCACTCGGACCATTACGGCGGCGCGGCGGAACTTGCGGAGCTTATTCCCATCGGCGCGCTCTACGACAACGGAATTCCCGACCACGATCCCGACCATAATTTGCGGGACACCCGGTTTCCTTCGCTCATCCAGCCGTATCGCGATATGAAAGTGGGCCGGCGTGAAATCATCAAGCCCGACGCCGTGATATCACTCACAATGTCACCGGAGAAAAACGCTCCCCACCTTTCCTTGCGTTGCCTCGCCGCCCGGCAGATGTTCACGCATCAATTACCCGGCTACGCCGCCACCAATTCCTTTTGCGCCGAATCCACGCTGAAGAGCGTTGACACCACGGACAACGCCAACAGCGTGGTGATGTTGCTCGAATTCGGCTCGTTCCATTTTTTTGACGGCGGTGATTTGACCTGGAACGTCGAGGACCGGCTGGTCTGCCCGGTCAATCGCGTCGGCCCGGTGGATGTTTACCAGGTGGACCATCACGGCCTCGACCTCAGCAACAATCCCCTGCTCGTCCACAGTCTTTCGCCCACCATCTCCGTGATGAGCAACGGCACCGCCAAGGGTTGCGAGCCGGCGACCTTCGCCACTTTGAAATCCACGCCTTCCATCCAGGCCATGTACCAGATCCATCGCAATCTCCGCGACGATTCCGGGAACAACACGGTGGACGAGTGCATCGCCAACCTGAACGCAAATTGCGGCGGCAACTGCATCAAGCTTTCCGTCGCCGCGGATGCAAGAAACTACACCGTCACCATCCCCGCCACCGGCTACTCGCGCACTTTCCAAACGCGGATGTCTCCTTGACCCGCCTGCCGTGTTCGGAGTCGGAGCTTCAGCCGTAACCACGAGGGGAATCTTAACGCAAAGGCGCGAAGTCGCAAAGCCGAGGAGCGTGTTGCATATTCTGCCGGATGGTTACTTCCAAGTGATCGAGATCGGCTCGCCAATAAATCCCTTTGCGGCTTTGCGCCGTTGCGCCTTTGCGTTAAGAACTTTCGCTTCATCGCATAATTACGGCTTCAGCTTAATCCTCTCGCGTAAACCAGCAGGGCAACCCCTCCCTCGCCGCCTCGCCGGTTTTAATCTGGAAATGTCAACACGCCCCCGTCATGATTTTGTGTTCTGACGATGGCTGAATCGCTTTCTCAATCTCGCGCCGATGCTCGGTATTCGACCGGCGAACTTGTGCGCCGCCTGCTCGGACTGGCGTGGCAATTTCGCGGCGACTGCCTGCAATCCCTTTTTTTGAGCGTGGTGGTCCTGCTGCTCGGCCTGGCCGGATTGCAAATGTTGGGCGCGGTCATTGACGTCATCCGCCACGGCATTGACCCAACCCTGGGCGCGCCGGTTTATCCCTACGGCTGGAAACCGCCGGCGAGTTGGACGCCCCTGAACGTGGTCGTGGCGCTCTCGCTCGCCATCGTGGGCCAGGCGCTGCTGCGCGCGGTGCTGACCTATCGCTACAACATGGCCACGGCGCGGCTGACGCAGGGCAAGATCGTCCCGGATTTGCGCGACAAACTTTACGCCAAACTCCAGCGCCTCAGCTTCCGATTCTTCGAGGTGAACGGTTCCAGTTCCATTTTCAACCGCCTGACCGGCGATGTGCAAAACACCCGCCTGTTCGTGGACGGCGTCGTGCTGCAAGGCATCAACATGCTGATCACCCTCGCCGCGTATTTTATTTTCATGTGGCAAATCCATCCGTCGCTCACCGTGGCGTGTCTCTCCGTCGCCGTGCCGCTCGGCTGGGTCACGCATTATTATTCCAAGAAACTTCGTCCCGGTTACCTCCGCAATCGCGAGTTGAGCGACGATCTCGTCCAGATTTTCTCCGAGAGCGTTCTCGGCGTTCAGACGGTCAAAGGCTTCGCCGCCGAATCCAATCGCATCATGCGCTTCGAGGCGGACAACCGCGAAGTTTCGTCACAGCAACAACGAATTTTTTGGGACCTGTCCGTGTTCACGCCGTCCACGCAATTTCTTTCGCAACTGAGCCTGGTCATCCTCTTTGCCTACGGCGGCTGGCTTTACGTGGCCGGCCAGATTCCGCTGGGCAGCGGTCTCGTGGTCTTCGCCGGCTTGCTCCAGCAATTCACGGGACAGGTCGTCAACCTTTCCACCATCGCCAATTCCGTCCAGCAAAGTCTCACCGCCGCCCGGCGCGTTTTCGAAGTGCTCGATACGCCGCTTGAAGTCCAAAACCCACCCGACGCCATCCCTCCGGCACGGCTCACCGGCAGCGTGATTTTCGACAAAGTCACTTTTGGTTACACGGCGGAGACGCCGGTGTTGCGCGAAATTTCTTTCGAAGCCAAACCGGGCCAGGTGATTGGCATTTTCGGCATGACGGGCGCGGGCAAGACCACGCTCTTGAGCCTCATCCCGCGCTTCTATGATCCGCAACAAGGCCGCATCCTGGTGGATGGCGCCGATCTTCGCAAATTGGAGTTGGACGCTTTTCGCCGCCAGATCGGGATTGTTTATCAGGAAAGTTTTCTTTTCTCGAACACCGTCGCGGCCAACATCGCATTCGGCAGTCCGCACGCTTCACCGGAGCAAATCGAACAAGCCGCGCGTTCCGCTTCCGCGCATGAATTCATCACGGCGCTGCCGAAAGGTTATCAGACCGTGCTCGGCGAATCCGGTGTGGACCTTTCCGGCGGCCAACGCCAGCGCCTCGCGCTCGCCCGCGCCTTGCTTTTGCAACCGCCCATTCTGATTCTCGACGATCCCACCGCGTCCGTTGATCCCAAGACCGAGCATGAAATTGTCACCGCCCTGCGGCACGCCATGGTGGGCCGCACAACCTTTGTCGTCGCCAACCGTTTGAGTTTGCTGCGCCGCGCTGATGTGATTTTGGTGCTTGATGCCGGGCGGCTCATCCAAAGCGGCAACCATTCCCAAATCATCCGTCTGCCCGGCCCGTACCGCGAAGCCGCCATGCTGCAACTCGTTGACCTCGCCCTGGACGAAGGCATCGAAGTATGAGCGCGCGACTTTTTTCATTCAACACGCCGCAAAAACCCGGCGGAAAAAAGCGCGCCGCGCAACCCGACCCGCGCGAATCCATCACTTTTTATCTGCCGCAGGACGACCGCGAAGCCGATCAAGCCCCGTTAAGCTGGCATCTGATCCAGCGCATTTTTGTTTATACCCGGCCTTACGCGGCCAAGCGCAATCTTCTGTTCGTCCTCATTTTTCTTCGCGGTTTGCTCATCCCCACCACCGCGTGGATGATTGGCGCCACGATCAACGGCCCCATTGCCCACCGCGATCAACACGGGATCCTGGTTTATGCGGCTGGATTCCTGGCGCTGGTTTTTGTCACCACCAGCATGTTTCATTTTCGCCAGCGCTTCGCCCTTGAATTGGGCGAGGCGGTCGTCCACGACATGCGCGCGGACTTGTTCCTCAAACTGATGGGCATGCCGATGTCGTTTTTTAATCGCACCAAATTCGGCCGCATCATCAGCCGCATGACCTCGGACATTGACAACGTCCGCGCCGGGGTGCAGGACGTGGCGTTCGTCAGCATCGTGCAAATCCTGCAAATGATCGTGTGCGCCGGCATGATGGCCTACACCAATTGGAAACTTTTTTCCGTCATGCTCCTGCTCGTCCCGCTCATCTGGGTCGTCAATGACCGCTATCGCCGCGAGGCCACGCATCAACTCCGCAAGGTCCAGGAAAGCTGGAGCCGCCTCACCTCCACGCTCGCCGAATCCGTCAACGGCATTCGCGTCACGCAAGCGTTTGTGCGCCAGGAAATCAACGCCGGGTTCTTCCGCAAACTTCTCGGCGTCCACGCGGAAAACAATATCGGCGCGGCGCGCGCCGCGGCGGTTTTCGTGCCGCTGCTGCAACTCAAGACCCAGCTATTCCTCGGCGTCATGGCATTGCTCGGCGGTTACGGCGCGCTCAAATGGCACGGCTGGCTGCACATGGAAGTGGGCGATCTCGTCATGTTTTTCTTTCTCGCCAATCTTTTTTTCGATCCCGTGCAGGTCATCGGCAATCAATACAACCAGGCCCTCACCGCCATGGCCGGCGCGGAGCGTTTCTTCCGGCTCATGGACCTCGCGCCCGAATGGCAGGACGCGCCCACGGCCGCGGCGTTGCCGCATATTCGCGGTCGTGTGGAATTTCAAAATGTGTCATTCGAATACGAACCGGGCCGTCGCGTGCTCGAGGACATTGCGTTCACCGTGGAAGCGGGCCAGACCGTCGCGCTCGTCGGCCAGACGGGCAGCGGCAAAACCACCATCGTCGGCCTGCTGCAAAAATTTTATCTCCCCACCACCGGACAGGTGCTCGTGGATGGCCGCGACCTGCTCGGCGTCACCAGCGGCTCGCTCCACCAACAAATGGGCAGCGTGCAGCAAAACAATTTCCTCTTCGCCGGCTCCGTGATTGATAACATCCGACTCGGTCGTCCCAACGCCACTGCGGATGAAGTCCGCGCCGCCCTCCAGGCCCTTGATTCGCTCGACCTCATCGAAGCCCTTTCCAACGGCCTGGAAACCCAAGTCGGTGAAAAAAGCGGTTCGCTCTCGCTTGGCCAGCGCCAGATCGTGTGTTTTGCCCGCGCCTTGCTGGCCGATCCGCGCATCCTCGTCCTCGACGAAGCCACCAGCGCCATTGACACCGTCACCGAAACGCGTTTGCAAAAAGCCCTTGAGATACTGTTGCGCGGCCGCACTTCATTCGTCGTCGCGCACCGGTTGAGCACCATTCGCAAAGCCGACCTGGTGCTCGTGCTCGACAAAGGCCGCATCGTCGAGCGAGGCAACCACGCGAGCCTTCTCGCCACCGGCGGGGTCTATGCCCGCCTCCACGCCGAATTCATCGGCGGCGCGCTGCATGATAAAGTTTGAGTCCGGCAATGCTCGTGGCGCAACTAAATGATTTGGGCTTGGAAGTAGTGACGACAGAGTTCCAATCCTAATCGGACTATTTCGCTCCTACGGAGCTTGGTTGTTTGTGTCTGGGATGGCTACAAATATTCCGCTCCTACGGAGCTTTTGTTGCGACGGCTTTTAGCACCGTAGGAGCGGAATATTTGTAGCGTCGTTTGTTAAAAGACCCAAGCTCCGTGGGAGCGACATAAACTAAGGCGTTGGGCAACTTCCAGTTTTATAAATTCATCAAAAATTTGCATCACCGCAAAAAAAAGACGCCCGCACTGGGCGGGCGCTTTAATAATTCACAGTTCACCGCGTCGCGTTATGCGGCGCAATTCGCTCTAACTCTTGCGGACGTAGGTGATCTCCATGGACTTGACTTCCTGCCCGCCGCGATCTTCGTAAAACTCCATCTTGTGGTGGTCGTTGTCTGTCAAGGCCACCGTTTGACGCATTTTGATTTTCATGCCGGGCATCGGCTCGTACTCGGATTTATAGGTCAGGGTTTTCGTGGCGGCGTCATAAGTGCCTTCCGACGCCATGATGCCGGTGCCCATGTTGTCCACCCACGAGGAAACGAATTTCTTCTTGGCATTGTCGTAACCGTCCGTGGACATGCCTTTGAATTCGGTGTCCATCAGCTTGCCATCCGCGCCGGGCATTTGCATTTTGCCGGTGTGCTCGGAAACGAAGTAGCGTCCCTCCATGATGGATTTTGTGACGCTGGTGCCGCTGGATTCCATGGGCGGATCCTTGGGGTCCGGACTCATCCAGTATTTTACCTTGTAGCTCCAGGTGCCGACCGTCCCCGCGAGAATCTTGTGGTTCTCGCCGGGTTTGGTCATGGCCATCATGGTGGCCATCATTTGCGCTTGATCCGGCGCGGCGGAGTCGGGTTTGGCCTCAGCTTTGGCGGTGTCATCCGCGAAAGCGGGCAGGCTGACTGCCCCGGCCAGCAGGAGAACCGCCAGGCATTTGAGATTATTTCGAGAGTTCATGCGTGATCCGTTGGTTGAACGACTTTGGTTATGGAGATTATTGACCCGATCGCCGAATCCGAATTCGCGGATGGCGATCACTTCGGAAAAAGGGTATCCCATGTTTTCCTACTGACAAGCAGAAAATGTAATTGGATTTATAAGCGGTTAAACATCCGTTTTAGGCAGCCCCAGTGGGGCTGCTGAATCTGATCTGTGCCCGCAGAGAGAGCATGCGCTGGTCGGTGGCGCAATTCTTCGAGTTCCGCCCGCTATTACGCGGGCGGGGACATCGCAGCGCGATGTCCCTACCACAGGAAATCTGCGCCATCTGCGCCCTTGATGTCTTTTCCCGGATTATTGTGTTGACCGCGGGGCGGCGTTTCAATTTGTTAGGACGCTCAATGAAACAAAAAGCTTACGCTCGCGCCGGTGTGGATATTGACCTCGGGAATCGTGTCAAGGCGACCCTGCCGCAATTGCTCGCGTCCACGCATCGCCGCGAAGTGCTGGGCAAGGTCGGCGGGTTCGGCGGATTGTTTGAACTGGACGTACGCAAATACCAACATCCGGTGCTGGTCTCCAGCACGGACGGCGTGGGCACCAAGCTCAAGCTGGCGTTCGCGATGGACCAGCACGACACCATCGGCGAAGACCTGGTGAACCATTGCGTGGATGACATCGCGGTGCTGGGCGCGGAGCCGCTGTTTTTTCTGGATTACATCGGCACCGGGAAATTGAAGCCGCATGTGTTCACGGAATTGATTACGGGATTTGCCCGCGGTTGCGCGCGGAACGGCTGCGCGCTCATCGGCGGCGAGACGGCGCAGATGCCGGGATTTTATCAGCCGGGCGAATATGACGTGAGCGGAACCATCGTGGGCGTGGTGGAGAAATCCAAAATGCTCGACGGTCGCGCCATCAAGCCGGGCGACGCGGTGATCGGGCTGGCTTCGAGCGGCCTGCACACGAACGGCTACTCGCTGGCGCGCCAGATTTTTTTCGAGCAGATGAAGTTGAAGCCCAAAACCCGCGTGGCGGAACTGGGCAACACCATCGGCGACGAGTTGCTAAAAGTCCACGTCAGCTACGGCCCGCTCATCCAGGAATTGCTGAAGAAAATCAACGGCGCTTCCGACCAATCAAAAATCAAAAATCAAAAATCAAAAATTATCAAAGGCCTGGCGCATATTACGGGCGGCGGTTTCATAGACAACATCCCGCGCGTGCTGCCGAAGAATTGCGACGTGGTCATCCGCAAAGGCAGTTGGGACATGCTCCCGATTTTTCAAATCATCGCGGAGCGCGGCGGCGTGCCGGAGGCGGAATTGTACCAGGTGTTCAACATGGGCATCGGCATGACGATCATCGTCGCGGCGGACAAAGCGGACGCGGTGTTGAAATTCATTCGGGCGCGGAAGCAGCCGGCGTGGTTGATTGGGGAGGTGGTGAAGGGTGATGGCGAAACGCGAATGGAATAAATATGCCAGAAGAACCAAAAGTCAGTGCAACAGCCCAACTTAATCACAAGTTGATGCCGCTGGATCGTGGAGACCGGTACGAAGATCCCCTCAATACAGCTCTTGCCGAACATGGTTATGGGGAGACGGACGGAGGCGGTACGTTAATGAGCAAATCCAAGGAAATTGAATACATTGATGTTGAAATGTATTTAACCCATACGGAAAAAAGTATTCCGTTCATCCTTGAACAGCGTGAATCATATGGAGCGCCCAAAGGTTCAAAGTTAATAATACGTGAAGGCGGCCAAACGCGTGAAATCCCGTTTGGAAAGATTGAAAGCATTGGCGTTTATCTGGATGGCGTCAATCTCTCGGCTGAGGTTTACAAAACTTGCGACGTGAATCTGGTGATAAAAGAACTTAATGCGCGACTTACGGGGCATGGGGAATTTCAAAGTCATTGGCATGGCCCTGCCGAAACAGGCCTTTATTTTTATGGGGAGAATGCTGAGCTAATGAAGGCACTAATCGCAGACTATATTGCTACCTATCCGTTGTGCAAGGGAGCTAGAGTGGTTACACTCGCGCCGAAGCAGTGACATGCCGGTAATTCCACAGGTCGGTAAAAAGTTTCCTTGTGGGGGCTCTTGCCTAATCTTTTTCTCGTGCTACAGTCAAAAGCGTAGAAGGAGTTCGTTCCTTGACATCCCGGGCGGGATGTCCGCCGTCGCGCAGGACGCTATGGCGGGACAGGCAAGTTGCGCCATTTGAAATTCCAGATGGGCGCGAAGGCATTTTTTGACTAACCGGCCTCAAACGCCGGGCGAGGTGCTATGTACGCGCAGAAAACTGGCAAAATCTGCCGGGTTGCGCATTGGCTTTTTCAGTAATTCTCAGATGCACTCACCTATTCTCACTTATTCTCACATAAAATATATATATTTTTTTACGTGCCGGCCGGGACCGCTTCGATACGAATTGGAACCTTATCGCCGATTACAGCACTTACCGACCAGCGCAGCGCACCGATGAACACGAGGCGAAATAGGCAGCAATTTTGTTTCGGCGAGGGCTTGACGTTTGGGATATAGCTGGCAAAGTAATCGGCTTGGTTCGATTAAATGAATTTTATGGAACATATTCGTAACATTGCGATCATCGCCCACGTTGATCACGGCAAGACCACGCTCGTGGATTGCCTGCTCAAACAGTCGGGCACTTTCCGCGCCAACCAGGCGACGGAGGAGCGCATGATGGATTCGATGGATCTGGAGCGCGAAAAAGGCATCACCATCCGCGCGAAGAACGCCGCGTTCAAATACAAGGATTACCATATCAACATCGTGGACACCCCCGGCCACGCGGATTTCGGCGGCGAAGTCGAGCGCATCATGAACATGATTGACGGCGTGCTGCTGGTGGTGGATGCCGCCGACGGCCCGCAGGCGCAAACGCGCTTCGTCCTGCGCAAGGCGCTGGAAGCCGGCGCCAAGCCCATCGTGGTCATCAACAAGATTGACCGCGACAACGCCTCGCCGCACAAGGTGCTGGACGCGGTGTTTGAATTGTTCATGTCGCTGCACGCCACGGATGAGCAGCTTGATTTTCCGGTGATTTACGCCAGCGCGAAAATGGGTTATGCCAAGGTGGAATTGGAACACGCGAGCGGCACGATGGAGCCGTTGTTCGATGCCATCATCAAATACATCCCGCCGCCGCGCGCCCACGCGGGCGAGGGTTTCAAGATGCTGATTGCGAACCTGGATTACTCGGATTACCTGGGGCGCATTGCGCTCGGCAAAATTGTCTGCGGCAAGATCAAGGTCGGCGATCCGGGCGCGTGCATCCACGGGGACGGCCACAAGGAAGTCGGCAAGATCACGGCGATTTATCATTTCGAGGGCATGAAGCGCATCGAAATCAAGGAAGCCCACGCGGGCGACATCATCGGCATCGCCGGTTTTGAAGGCGCGTTCATCGGCGAGACGATCACGGACAGTCCTGATCGCGAGGCGCTGCCGTTTGTGCCGATTGATCCGCCGACGATCCAGATGCAGTTCGCGGTGAACGACGGTCCGCTCGCCGGACAGGACGGCAAGCTCGTCACCGCCCGCCATATTTGGGAGCGGTTGGTGAAGGAGATTCGCACGAACGTGGCGTTGCGCGTCGCGCAAACCGATCAGCCGAATGTTTTCAGCGTGAGCGGCCGCGGCGAAATGCAGATTGCGATTCTCGTGGAGCAGATGCGCCGCGAGGGCCACGAGGTTTTGGTTTCGCGTCCCGAGGTTATTTACCACAAGGACGCGGACGGCAATCTGCTTGAGCCGATTGAGAAGCTGTTCCTGGAAATTCCCAAGGACGCGATGGGCGATGTGTTGCAGAATCTCGCCGCGCGCAAGGGCGAAATCACGAGCATGAACCACCACGGCGAAGAGGTGAGCATCGAGGCGATGATTCCGACGCGCGGGTTGATCGGTTTCGAAACGGACTTGGTGAATCAGACGCGCGGCATGGGCGTGATGAGCCATTTGTTTCAGGAATACGGCCCGGACCGCGGCGACATCGCGTCGCGCAAAAACGGCTCGCTCGTCAGCATGGAAAACGGCGAAGCGATGGCTTACGCGCTGAACATGGTGCAGGAGCGCGGCCGCTTGATGGTGGAACCCGGCGATCTGATTTACATCGGCATGATCGTGGGCGAGAACGCGCGCGAGAGCGACATTCCCGTGAATCCGTGCAAGGCGAAACGCCTGACCAATATGCGTTCGCAGGGCGATGGCAAGGGCATTTCGCTCGCCCCGCCGTTTAAGATGTCGTTGGAACGCGCGCTGGAATACATCAGTTCGGACGAGTATGTGGAAGCCACGCCGAAGAACCTGCGTCTCCGCAAAAAGGAGCTCGACGAGAACAAACGCAAACGGGCGGCGCAAAGCCGGGCGGCGAAGATTGTTGAGGGTTGACGGGTTCAAAACAGGAACTTGCGGCGCAGTCCCATGCGCGTTAGAATGACGGCATGGCAGCTTCGTTGGAAAACATTGCTTCGGAAGCGCTGCTTCTTCCGAAGGATCAGCGGTTGACTTTGGCGCATCGCATATTGGCCAGCATGGAACCGCCTCCGGAGCCCGGGGCAGATGAAGCCTGGGACTTTGAAATCCGTGAAAGGATCAAGCGATATGATGCCGGCCTTTCAAAGGGAATTCCTGCCGCTGAAGTATTTTCTGACTTGGATAAGAAAGCATATTTCTTATGAGTGAGTCGGAAACGCCTAGAGCATACAATCAATGGAGAACTGGTTCTTTCGACCGTGCGCAAGATGCCGCTTACACATTTGACTATCACCTGATGCAGTACTGTCGAGCGGATGCTCTCAAGGCCACCTAGTCTGCCGCACTGCCCGCATCCGCGGAAGAATTCGACGCTCTTGTCATTGCTGCGGTTGATACTGCGCTTCACAATATGATGGATTTACTTGAAGGTTTTTGGCCTACGCAGTCCGGGCCGAATCACCGAGTTACTTATGCGCTCTCCGTATGCATCAGTGACAAGAATCGGAATCCCGTGGAGCGGATTGACATTTCGCCATGTCTTCTCGATTTACCCATCGGCTACTGGAAGTTCAAGGATGGCGAGTTCCGCTGATGAACGAGCGCGTTTCGGAGGCGCTTTCAGGTGGGTCAGCAAATCTCGCCTTGCCAAATGAAGACTTGTTTGACATATTGTCTGACATGAAGACTGTGACATTAAGATCGTTGCGCCGTGATGCGGAACTCCTTGACTCGGCGGCCGGAGGTGAAGAGTTGCTGGTGACTCGCTTTGGCAAGCCGTATGTGCGCATTGTTCCCGCGAGCCAATCCCCTTCGTTTGTGGGAGCGGGAAGGCATTTTGGTTTGAAGAAGCCAGTACCGCCCGACCCCATTCCGCAGTCTGAATGGAAGGGGTTGGTTTGAAATATTTGCTTGACACCGCCCCTTGGATCAACGCCGTGACTCTTCCGCACACGTTACCCGAGCGTGTCCGCCAGATCTTGAAGACCGGGGAGTTAAAAGGTCTGTGCAGCGTCAGCCTCCTGGAAACCGCAATATTATATCGTCTTGGGCGGTTGGAATTGCAGGGCACCTTGGCGCAATTTTTCGCGGCGGCGATCTCCGCAGACTTGCAAGTGTTGGAATTGACTCCAGCGATTGCCTCCAGGACGAATGATCTTTCAAGGGGTTTTCACGGTGACCCGTTCGACCGGACGATTGTCGCCACGGCCGCGACATTGGGTTTGACGTTGATTACGACTGATTCGGCAATTCGTGATGCCAAACAGTGCGCCGTCGAGTTTTTCCCTTTCAAACCCTCCCGCGCCAAAGACTGATATGCCGAGAGTTTACATCAAGACTTACGGTTGCCAGATGAACGAGCGCGATTCGGAGGCGGTGGCCGCGCAGCTCGTCGCGAAGGGTTATACTCTGGCGCTATCGGAGGCGTCGGCCGACGTGATTTTGCTGAACACTTGCAGTGTGCGCGACGCGGCGGAGCAGAAGGCCATCGGCAAGATGCAAAATCTGGCGGCGGAGGTGCGGAAGAATCGCCCGGACGTGGTGCTCGGTTTCATGGGTTGCATGGCGCAAAGCCGGGGGCAACAATTGATTGATAAATTGCCGGATGTGGATTTGGTTATCGGCACGCAGAAGTTTCATCGCACGGCGGATTATCTGGATGATATTCTGGCGGGAAAACGCGACAAGGTGGTTGATACCGGAGAGGAGCCGGGAAGCGAGGCGACGATCAAGGAGCATATCCTCAATGGAAACAGCGTGGAAAAGTCGGTGACGGCGTATGTCAGCATCATGCAGGGTTGCAATCAATATTGCACGTTTTGCATCGTGCCCTACACGCGCGGCGAGGAGCGTAGCCGCAGCATCGCGAGCATCGTGGAGGAATGCCGCGAATTGGTAGCGCGCGGCGTGCGTGAAATCACGTTGCTGGGGCAGATCGTGACGAGCTACGGAAAGCGCGACATTCCCGTGAAGAACGGCAAATCGGCCTTTGTGCAATTGCTGGAAGCGGTGCATGAAATCGAAGGATTGGAGCGGATACGTTTTACATCGCCGCATCCCAAGGGTTATGGCGATGATTTGGTCGCGGCTTATTCTGAGTTGCCGAAGCTTGTGGAAAGCGCGCACATCCCGGTGCAAAGCGGCAGCGACCGGCTGTTGAAATTGATGCACCGGGGTTATACGCGCGAGCGGTACTTGAGCATCATCGAAAAACTACGCCGCGTGCGCCCGCAAATGGGGATCACCACGGACATCATTGTGGGTTTTCCAGACGAGACGGAACAGGATTTTGCAGAAACGCTTTCTCTCGCGCGCGAGGTGGAATTCGATAACGCCTACATTTTCAAATATTCGCCGCGCAAGGATACGCCGGCTGCCGAACTTCCCGGACAGTTGCCGCAAGCCGTGAAGGAAGAACGCAACGCACGCCTGCTCGATCTGGTCAATGAAATCGGCGCGCGCCATTATGACAGCTACGTCGGGCGGCAGACGGAAATTTTGGTCGAGGGGCGCAGCAAGAAGAACCCGGCGACCATGATGGGGCGGACGCGAAGCAACAAGATTGTGGTGTTCGACGGTTCGGAGCGGCATCGCGGGCAACTCATGGACGTAAGAATAAGACGGACAGGATCCTTTACCCTTTACGGTGATCCCGCGATTCTCGGCATAAACGATTAGGGAGATGAGGCAATGAAAAGGCCACAAAAATCTACTCTAATTATAGCGGCTCAATTTGTTCTGCTCGGGATCTGTGCAATATTCCTCGTTTGGGCCTTGTACCAGAATTGGTTTCTCAAGTTGGACGCCAAGATGCTGTCCGCCGAATTAGGATTTCGTCGTGCCCAGGAGGACTTTATACGCGGACACCATTGGCTCTACGAAATTAAGCTTTTCAAAATTGGCTCGGAGGGTGAAGTGCCGACGAAGGGAATTTCAGAGGCTACGGGTAGGTACGACGGCCCTTATGAAATCCGCGCCTTGTTAACTTACGAGGATTCTCCTTCATCTATAATTGATTTAAAACGTGATCTGATCGAGGCCTACAATAAACACATGCGACAAATGTATGAGAATCCCGGATGGTTTGATTTGAACGGGTTTCGGATCCCAAATGTGCGGACGAATTCAAATGCCAAGCCTTCAGGGAAATGACTTCGTACCGGTTTTGGCTTTGATTAATTCTCTGAATTCACTCATCCTCTCCTCCGACTAACACAGATTGACATGATTAACCTTTCGACTTTGGCGGTGGTAATGGGCTTGGGCCTGGGCTTGCCGCAAATTTACGGGCTGATGAAGCCGGCGGAATTTGCGGCGCGGGTTCGCAAGTTTCCGCGCTCGCTTACTTGCGGGGTAGTGTTAATGCTTTTGGGCACATTCTGGTTTGTGTGGTACTTGAACCAGGAATCCATCGCCGATTTTGCGGCTTACAAACCCCTATTGCTCGTGGGATTTACCAGTGTGGGCGTCGCCTCCTGTTTTTATGTGCAGGACTTTCTCGCCGTGCGCGGTCTGGCGGTGGTGCTTCTGCTGCTGGCGAAGCTGATGGTGGACACTGCACGCTGGGTGGAAACGGATTGGCGCTGGGTGATGTGCGCTTGGGCGTACGTCCTCGTCATCGCGGGAATTTGGTTCACGCTGTATCCCTGGCATTTGCGCGACCTGCTGAACTGGGCGACGGCCAGCGAGAAAAGAGTCCGGATCGGGAGCGCACTGCGACTGGCGTTTGGATTGTTCGTGGCGATCCTGGGTTTGACGGTGTTCCGGGCGAGCTGAAATTATTTGACGCGCGTCGACCTTCGGAGAATGTTTTCCCGCGCTTCTCACTGGAAAAGAAATTCCTTTTGAGTCGCAAGCGGTAATTTTTTGTGACGCCGATGCAGGGCAAAATACTCATGATTCGCGGTGGCGCGATTGGTGACTTCATTCTAACGCTGCCGGTGCTGAGGGCTTTGCGCGGGCAGTTTCCGCGGACGGAGCTTCAGGTCCTGGGCTACCCGCACATCGCGCAACTGGCCCTGGCGGGCGGATTGGCGCAGCGGGTGCGGCCCATTGAGGCGCGCGAGCTGGCGGTTTTTTTCGCGCGGGACGGTGAACTCACCGAGGACTGGGTGGATTTTTTCTCCGAATTCAATCTGATCATTTCCTTTCTTTACGACCCGGACGAAATATTTAAGACCAACGTCCGCCGTTGCACCCGCGCCCAATTTATCGCCGGACCGCATCGCCCGGATGAAAATCTGGAGGTGCATGCGACGGAAGTTTTCTTGAAGCCTTTGGAGCAACTGGCAATTTTTCAGCCGGATGCCACGCCGCGCCTGGCGGTTGAGAAAGCATTTGAAACGACGGTCGCGACCGGACGCTGGCTGGCGGTGCATCCGGGCAGCGGGAGCGAAAGCAAAAATTGGCCCGAATTAAAATGGCTGCAGTTGTTGCAGCAGGTGGTCGAGTCCACTACGCTCCGCTTGTTGCTGGTTGGCGGCGAAGCCGAGCGCGGGCGTTTGGAACGGCTGGCGCGCGCCTTGCCTGCGGCACGGCTGAAGCTGATGCAGAGCGCGCCCTTGACAGAGTTGGCGCAATGGCTGGCTGCCTGCGCGGCATTCGCCGGCCATGACTCCGGGATTTCGCACCTGGCCGCCGCGGTCGGGGTTCCTTCGCTCATTCTCTGGGGTGAAACCACCGAGACAGTATGGCGCCCGCGCGCCCGCGAGTTGACCATGTTGCGCGATGCGAATGGGCTGGAACAACTTTCGGTGCCGGTGGTCATGCACCATCTTGAGGAATTATTGAACCGCGGGCAGAGTGGCGAGGCTTAGTCCCAGCCCATGCGACTGTCGCTGGATTCAGTCGTTTCGGGAACGGGCGAGGGACTTGCTGCGGCCTGGCGTGAAGGCGCTGCAGCCGGATGATTTTTCGTTGCTTCCGTTCGGCTGCGAACGATTGGAGCGGGAGTGGGAGATTCGGTTGTATCGCCTTCTGCTCGGGCGGTGACAACCACTTCGAGGCCTTTGGCGCGCAGCGCATTTACCAATTCCACCGGCGCCCCGGCGTCCGTGACCACGACGTCAATGCAGGACAAATCGCACAAGTGCGCGACTGAGCGGCGTCCAAATTTTGTGTGGTCGAGACAGAAGATCACCTTGCCAGCGGCATTGATCATCGCCCGTTGAATGTCAATCAGCAGCGCGTGGGAGTTGGTGATGCCTTCAAGTGTAATGCCGCCGCCGCCCATGATGGCAACGTCTGCGTGAAGTTTTGAAAATGCATCCACCGCGAGCGGTCCGACCAATACTCCGAGTCGGGGATAAATCACGCCGCCGGAAACCATCACTTCAATTTGCTGCGAGGAAGCAAACAGGTTGGCTACCGGCAGGGAATTGGTGATGACATGCAGGACTTGCGGTTCCAGATGTCGGGCCGCATGATAAACCGTCGTGCCGGAGTCAATGATGAGACTTTGGCCGGGCTGAACCAGACCCGCACAAACTTTTCCGATAGCTTCTTTTTCCGATAATTGGAGGGTGTTGCGCCAGGAAAAGACAAATTCGTCCGATTGCACATTGATCAAACGCGCTCCGCCATGAGTGCGGCGCACGATTCCTTCCGATTCCAAATCGGTCACATCCCGGCGGACGGTGGATACTGACGTAAGGACATGCCTGGCAAGCTCTTCCAGTGAAGCGAACTCAGCTTCTTGAAGATATTCTTTAATCTTCTTTTGCCGTTCTTCAGCCTTCATTTGATTGAGTATGGTAGATATTGATAGATATTGCAATATTTTTGTTGACTGTGTTCATAATTTTGGTAGAAATACGCCAGAACACATTATGGCTCTTGATTCGCAAAATGTTCATCGGGCGGTAGTGGAGCACTTGGTGCGGCAGTTGGTTTACGCCAAGCTGGGCAAAGCTTTGCCGCGACAGGCGGCGGGCACGGATCCGCTCGTGGTCAATATCAGCGCGCGGCATTGCCATTTGACTCCGGAGGCGGTGGAAACCTTGTTTGGGAAGGGTCATCAGCTTCAACCGCACAAGTGGCTTTATCAGGAAGGGCAGTTCGCCGCGAAAGAAACGGTGACGCTCATCGGCCCGCGCAGCCGGGTGATTTCGAATCTGCGAATTCTCGGGCCATGCCGAAATATAAACCAGGTTGAACTCGCCTATACGGATGCCATCGCGCTGGGTTTTGAAATCCCGCTGCGGCTTTCGGGCAATATTCAAGGAACTCCCGGTTGCATGTTGATGGGACCGACGGGATTTTTTGAAATGCCGGACGGCGTCATCCGCGCCGCGCGTCACGCGCATATGAGTCCCGCGAACGCGGAATTTTACGGCGTCAAAAACGGCGACAAGATGCGCCTCAAAATCGGCGGGTCGTGCGCGATCAGTCTCGACGAGATGCTCGTGCGCGTGGACAAGAGCTTCAAACTCGAAGTGCATATTGACACCGACGAGGGCAACGCCTGCAATCTGCAACCCGACACACCCTGCGAATTACTCAAGTGACTCAGCCAACTCTAAAACAGCAATAAACAAATAATTCATATGAACGAAGCCATCGGCATGATCGAAACCAAGGGCTACACCGGCAGCGTCGAAGCAACCGACGCCATGGCCAAGGCCGCAAACGTAACCATCTCCCGGAGCATTTCCATCGGCGGCGGGTTGATCACCATCATTTGCAAGGGCGATGTGGCGAGCGTGAAAGCCGCCGTGGACGCCGGCTCCAAAGCCGCGACCAAAATCGGCGAACTCGTCGCCTCGCATGTCATCGCGCGGCCGCACGAAGACCTGCTCAAGGGCTTTCTCGGCGAAGCCGCCGTGGCCAAGAAATAATTATCCGACAACCTTAAATTCAAACTAATCAACTTATGTCACAACAAGCAATCGGCATGATCGAGACCAAGGGTTTGTGCGCGTCATTTGAAGCGGCGGACGCCGCGCTGAAGGCCGCCAACGTCAGTTTCACGGGCTGGGAAAAAATCGGCAGCGGTTATGTGACCGTGTTTTTTCGCGGCGATGTCGCGAGCGTGAAAGCGGCCACTGATGCGGGAGCCGCGGCCGCCGCGCAAGTGGGCCAGATCGTCAGCGTCCAGGTGATTCCCCGTCCGCATGATGGGCTGGCCGCGCTGGGAAAGTGGCTTCTATAATGGTAGGAACCGGGTTCGCGCGGTGATTCAAATTATCGGCGGCCCAATTCGACAATTGAAATTCGCCATTCGCAACTTGTGAAAGTTCTCGTCGCCAACATTGGTTCCACCTCGCTTAAGTGGCGGCTGTTCGACCTCTCGAACAGTCGGGAGCAGATGTTGCACAAGGGCGGCTTCGAGCGGGTGACGGATTATCCCAAGGCGATTGAAGATTGCCTGGGCCAACTCAGAACGGCTGGGCATATCAAGAGTGAAAAGGACCTGGCGGCAATCGGTTTTAAAACCATAGCGGCTTGCGGCATCACCGGCTGCGTCCATCTGGATGAAGAGGTGTTGGAGGCGATGGCGGCTTTCAATGGCATCGCACCCGCGCACAACCCGCCGTATATCACGGGCATCCGGTTGTTCGCCGAGCGCTTGCCCGGTGTGCCGTTGATCGGATTATTTGAAACCGCGTTTCATCAATTTGCGCCGGAAGCGGTGATGCGCTACGCGGTGCCGGACGCCTGGCATCAGGCGGGGGTGAGGCGCTGGGGTTTTCACGGCGCAAGCCACAAATTTATCGCGGAGCGGAGCGCGCAATTGCTCGGACGCGAAGATGTTTTTCTCCGCGCGCAAAATCTTTATTTGGACGGCGCCGCGATGACGGTCAGCCAGCCGAACCTGCGCGTCATCTCCTGTCATTTGGGCGGCAGTTCGAGCATTTGCGCGATTCTCAACGGCGTTTCGGTGGGCACGAGCATGGGGCTTAGCCCGCAATCCGGCTTGCCGCAGAATAATCGGGCCGGAGACTTGGACAGTTTCGCCGTGCCGTTCGCGATGCGCGTTTTGGGACTGACGCTGGACGAAGCGGAGCGGCAGCTTTGCAAGGAATCCGGCCTGAAGGGATTGAGCGGCGTGTCCAATGATGTCCGCGACATCGTGGCCGCGGCGGGCCGCGGTGAACCCCGTGCGAAGCTCGCGCTGGATGTTTTTGTCGCGAGCGCGCGGCATTGGATTGGCGCTTTCCTGGCGCAACTTAACGGCGCGGACGCGCTTGTTTTCACAGCGGGCATTGGCGAAAATGAATCCAACATGCGCGCGGCGATTTGCGCGAACCTGGATCAGTTGGGAATCATCCTCGACCCGGCCATGAATGCGAAAACCGGAGCGCAAGAAGCGGTGATCAGCGCCGCAAATTCGCGGGTGAAGATCATGGTCATCCCCACGAATGAAGAATTGGTGGTCGCCCGCGAAGTGAAGCGCTTGCTCGGAAGCGAGGGCGTCAAAGAAAACTTTTCAAACAAACTCGAACCTCAACCTCAACACTGAATTGAAGCTATGGCACAACAAGCAATTGGATTAATCGAAACCCGCGGTCTCGTCGCGCTCGTGGAAGCGACCGACGCGATGCTCAAGGCGGCGAATGTGGAACTGGCCGGCCCGATGACCCAGGTGGGCAACGCGCTGGTGACGGCGGTCGTCATCGGGGACGTGGCGGCGGTGAAAGCGGCCACGGATGCCGGGGCGCAGGCGGTCAAGGCCATCAAGGGCGAACTCGTCAGCGTGCATGTGATTGCGCGGCCGCACGCGGAAGTTGAGCAAGTGCTGCCGAAGAAAAAATAGACTGTTTTTGGCGCGGACCGATAGCAGCGGCTAAACTCTATTTCCAATTTAGCCGTGCGTTTTGGATCCGCTCGCTCGTCAGACTCGGTGCTAACAAAAATTTAAAATTATGTTTCTGGCAAGAGTTGAAGGCACGGTGGTTTCCACGAAGAAGGACGCTGCGATGGACGGCAGAAAATTGCTGCTCCTGCGTCCTCAACTTGTGGATGACAAGGACCCGACAAAATTTCGTCCCGGCATGAACACCATCGTGTCGGTGGACAGCGTCGGCGCCGGCATCGGTGAGTTGGTGCTGTTCTGCCAGGGCAGTTCCGCGCGGCTCGCGGCGGGCCTCAAAGACGCGCCGGTGGATGCGGTGGTCATTGGGATCGTGGACTCAGTAGATGTGTTGGGGAAGCAGATTTACAGCGCGCGAACTTAAATTAAGACAAGATGAACACGATCAATGAAGCTTTGGTGCGGGATGTCGTGACGGAGGCTCTGGCCCGTTTGAGCGGCGGCACGGTAAAATTCGCGCCAACCACTGCGCCGGTCCCCGCTCCGGCAGCGCCTGCGGCCACGGATTGCCAATGCGGCAGCAAAGCGCCTGCAAAAAAACCGGCGTTGCGCGGCAAGTTTGGAGTATTTCAGGATGCCAATGAAGCTTGCGCTGCGGCGCAAGAGTCGTTTCGTCAATTGCAGGAGGGAGGCATGGCGGCGCGGCGGAAGATTGAAGAAATCGTCAAAGGTCTGGCCGAGAAAAATGCCGAGCAATGGGGGCGCACCGAATTTGATGAAACGAAGATCGGCCGGCTCGATCACAAGATTGAGAAGCTCAAGATCCTCAAGCTCGTGCCGGGGGTTGATTGGTTGCGGCCCGACGCGCGCAGCGGCGATCACGGGATTACGCTGGAGGAATACACGCCTTTTGGCGTCGTCGGCGCGGTCACGCCCAGCACCCATTCCATTCCGACCCTGAGCGGCAATATTGTGAACATTGTCGCGGCGGGGAATGGCGTGGTATTTAACGCGCATCCATCCGCCGCGCGCTGCGCGGCGCTCGCGGTGCGAAGCTACAACGAGGCCATTTATCGGGAGACGGGCATTGAGAATATCGCGTGCGTCATCGAGAAGCCGACTTTGGAAAGTTTCGCGGCGATTTGCAAACACGAAGCCGTGCGCCTGCTGCTCGTGACCGGCGGTCCTGCGGTGGTCAAGGCCGCCATGCAAACCGGCAAGCGCGCCATTTGCGCCGGGCCGGGAAATCCGCCGGTGTACGTGGATGACACCGCGTGCATGACGCGCGCGGCCAAGGCCATCATCGCCGGCGCCGCGTATGACAATAATCTGCTTTGCATCGGAGAGAAGGAAGTTTTCGCGCTGGAAAATATTGCCGGCAAGTTGATGGGCGAAATGGAAAAGAACGGCGCGGTGGGCTTGAGTTCCGCCCAACTCGACGCGCTGACGAAAGCGGCGTTCACTTTCAAGGAAGGGCAGGGCGGGGGTTGCGCCCATGCGTCCGTGAACCGCGATTTCATCGGCAAGGACCCCTCGGTGCTGGCGGCGGCGGCGGGAATGAAAATCCCGGCGGGCACGCAGTTGTTATTCGCGGAAACGGACGCAAATCATCCATTCGTGGTGGAAGAGCAAATGATGCCGTTTTTGCCGATTGTCCGGGTGAAAAACCTGGAGGAAGGCGTGGCGCGCTCGCTGGAGGCGGAACACGGTTACAAGCACACGTCAGTCATTCATTCGCACGACATCACGGCGATGACCACGATGGGGCGGGCGCTGGACACGACCCTTTTCATCAAGAATGGCGCGTCCATGGCCGGCCTGGGATTGGGCGGCGAGGGTTATTTGAGTTACTCGATTGCCACACCCACCGGCGAAGGAGTGACCAATCCCCGCACCTTCACACGCGTGCGTCGTTGTGTGATGGTGGATAATCTAAAAATTTATTAATCATGCTGCTCGCGCGCGTTGAAGGCAATTTGGTGGCGACCCGGAAGCATCCGAGCTTCGTGGGCTGGCGCTTCGTGATTTGCCAGCCGATCAACAATGCCGGCGAACCGGAAGGCGCGCCGCAAGTGGCGATTGACGCCCACGGCGCGGGCATGCACCAGCGCGTGGTGATTTCGTCAGATGGATCGGCGGCTCGCAAGGCGGTGGGTGATGAAAAGAGTCCCGCGCGATGGATGGTCATTGGCGTGGTGGACGAGAAAGAGCCGGGAGTTCCGGTATGAAAATGGATTTTTTTGGAATATGAAACTTGGCGCTGTCATTGGTCGCGTGACCTTGAGCAAGACCTTGGCTTCGCTCGAAGGCGGGCGCTGGTTGATTGTCTCGCCGTTTACGCGCGAGCATTATCAGCGTGGCGCCTCAACACCCCCCGGCCTGAGCAAAGATCCCAGCCTGGTGGTTTATGACGATTTGGGTGGTGGAATTGGCCAGACCATTGGTTATGTGGAAGGGCGCGAAGCCGCGCAACCGTTGCCGAAGCTCGCGCCGATTGACGCGATTAATGCCGCTTTGGTGGATGAAATTTTTTACCAGCCTTTTAATAAATGAGAACTGTCATTAGCGCACGAGATATCGAGGACTTATTGAGCAACGGCGGCGATCCGAGGAACCTGCCGGACGATGCCATCATCACACCATCCGCGCAGGACCTGCTGCGCGATTTGGAAAACCGCCGGGACGCGAAAACCAACGGGGCCACCCTGGCGCCCGAGATCAAGCGGGAAGGAACCCTCGCGCCGCCCGCCAAAAACCTAAGTTCCAAATCTCCCAAGAGCGAGTTGGAGGCGTTCTTTAATTCGCCCTATTGCCATTCGCTGAAGGAGCAGCTTTGCGATATTGGCCGGCGTTTGTGGCAGCGGGAGTACGTGGACGGCAACGGCGGAAACATCGCGATTCGCGTGGGCGAGGACATTGCGTTATGCACGCCCACGCTGGTCAGCAAGGGTTTTATGAAGCCGGAGGACATGTGCCTGGTGGATTTTGAGGGCAACCAGTTTTGCGGCGCGAAGAAGCGGACGAGTGAAATCCTGATGCATCTGCAAATCATGAAGCAACAGCCGCGCGCCGTGGCGACGGTGCATTGCCATCCGCCATATAGCACGGGGTTCGCCGTGGCGGGCATCGAACCGCCCACTTGCATGATCCCGGAGTTTGAAGTGTTTTCCTCGGTGGCCATCGCGCCGTATCGCACACCCGGCACACCGGAGATGGGCAAGCTGGTGGCGGAACTGGTGGACAAGCATAACACCATACTCATGGCCAACCACGGCGTGGTTTCGTGGAGCCATAACAACGTTGAGGACGCTTATTTCAAAATGGAAATTCTGGAAGCCTATTGCCGCACCGTGCTGGTGACGGCGCAATTGGGCCGGCCCGCCAAAACGATGACTCCGGCGCAACTCCAGGATCTCCTCAAAATCAAACAGAGCCTCGGCATACCCGATCCGCGCCACGGACTCAAGGAATGCGAGCTGTGCGACAACGACGAATGGCGCCCTGGCGTGGCTTGCGCAGTCCCGCCGAAATCCGACACCGGACCCGGTTATGATTCCGAGGCCGAGGCGGCGGTGCAGGCGATCACGGACCAGATCATCGCGAAGCTCAAGTGAGGGAAGCGCCTTTTCACCAATCGCAATCCGCAATTCACTGCGGTATTCAGAAGCAAACTTCACTCGCTGAAGCCTAGTGTATGATACCGGGAGCGCCATAAATCCTTATCAACTTTGGCGTGAATATTATAATTGCAGACGCCAAGGGACATACCCATGTCAAGTTGCGGGACAAAAGTGACTTGATTTTGTACGTTCCGATTTTGCGATAAAAAAAATTATAAGTTACTCGACAACTCGCCCCGGCGTTCCTACTTTTGTTGTGGATTCCGACGACGATTTCATTTGTCCCTCAGGGCGATGCCGAACATCGCTGGTTGTTGCGGGTGATAACTGAGCGCCCGGGTCTTGGGCGCAAGACTTGCTCTTTCCAGCAACCATCTTGATGGTGAAAATGTCTCAGGAAGCACAGATGAAAAAGATTTTGGTTATTGACGATGAAGAGTGGCTGCGAGAGATGATCCAACTGGCGTTGCGCCAAAAGGGTTATGACGTCGTGGAGGCGGAGAACGGCGAGGTGGGCATCGAGAAGGCGCAAAAAGTTCTTCCCGACCTGATCCTATGCGATGTGAACATGGGCAAAGTGGACGGATATTTGACACTTTCCTCTCTGCGAAACCAGCCGGCGACCGCGTCAATCCCCTTCATCCTCATGACCGGCCTGGCGGACAATGCCGGGATGCGGCACGGGATGGAATTGGGCGCGGACGATTATCTGTCGAAGCCGTTTACCATCGAGGCGCTTTATGCCGCCGTGGACGCGCGGATCAAGAAGGCGCAGCAGTTGCGCGACCAGGCGGAGAAGAAAATGGAGGATTTGCGCGGCAACATCAGCATGATGCTGCCGCATGAATTGCGCACGCCCCTGAACGGTATCCTCGCCTACGGCGAAATTCTGGCCGCCGACGCCGCCACGCTCTCGCCCGCGGAAATCGCGGACATGGGCCAGATTATTCACGAATCCGGCAAGCGACTGGAGCGCCTGATTGAAAACTTTTTGATTTATTCGCAGATTGAATTGCTGGGTTCGGACCCGCAGCGGGCAAGCGCGCTGCGGAAAAAGCAAACCGCCATGCCGCGGAAGATTGTGGAGACGGTGGCGACCCACCAGGCGGAGCATGCCAATCGCCCGGGCGATCTTACGATGGACCTGGCGGACAAGCCGGTGGCGATTTCGGAGGAGTATCTCACAAAAATCGTGGATGAGCTGACGCACAATGCGTTCAAATTTTCCAAGCCGGGCACGGGCATACAAATCTCCCTTTTCCCGACAGGCAACAACCTGACGCTCAGCATCTCGGACCATGGACGGGGACTGCAAACCGAGCACATCCGCAAGGTCGGGGCCTACATGCAATTTGATCGAAATCAGCACGAGCAGCAGGGATTGGGGTTGGGCCTTACCATTTCAAAGCGATTGACCGAGTTGCACGGGGGTACCTTGGTCATTCACAGTGAACCGGGAGCTGGAACAACTGTGACGGTGACGCTGCCGCTGGCGCCGGCAAGTTGAACGATTTCGCGGCGGCCTAAAAGGGCAGCCGTATCCAGCGAGGCGAATTCGTCACCAGCTCGCTCAAAAAAAATACCATCGCCACCGCAAGGAGCGGGAGCAAATCCACCTTGCCGATTCGTAACGGAAGCCAGCGGAGCGGGCGGAGCAAATTTGAGGCCGTGGCATTTACAAAATTCCAGAACGGGTGATTGCCGATGTAAACATAGCTGTTGAGCAGGTGGAGCAGCAGGATGCCCACGATGAGATATTTCCAAGTGAGATAAGTTGCCCCACCCATGACGGCGGCCTGGGCGATGAGTTGGCTGCCGGTCTTGATTTTCGAGGTGATCAAGAGATGGGCAAGCAGGGGATGAAGCAAAAGCCAGAACAGAGCCCCGAGAAAAAATGGCAGGATGAGCTTGAGGACATTTGGCCACCGGTCCAACCAACGGAAATAAAGCCTGACCAGTTTTTGAATCGGGTCGGTATCGGGCACGCGGGAATTCACGGCTGAGAGGAGGAGCAGCCAGAGATAAAAAAAAGCCAGGGTGCAGGCGAATCCCAGCACGGAAAAAACCAGCATGTGCCGGAAACTGTCGCCGCGAAATGGAAGAATGATGACGCCCAAATCGAGCCGGGGATTCCAGCGGATGGAGGCATTGATCTGCGAATAAATCACTGCGCGCACCAGCAACAGCGCACCCAGCCCGGCGAGCGGTTGCCAGCGTCGGGTGCCGGACGGATCTGCTTTGCGCAGTGTTCCGACCAGCGAGGCGGCGGAAGTTTTGGCGAGCGGGTCGAACTGAATCGAGAGCCAATTTAACCATAAGGCCAGTCCGGCCAGGTTTAGAATGAGGTCAATCAGGCGCATGCCGGTTTGGTGGCGACGGTGCGGCGGCGCCTGGGTGGGTTTCGGTCAAAGACCATGCCTCACACAAAAAGCAAGAAATCCAACACGGTGTCAAGCCATCCGTTCCCCGGCCAAAAGCCCGGGACGCGACTACATCATCTTGAGCAGCGTGTCAGCCATTTCGGAGGGCGTTGCGGCCACGCCGATGCCGGCGTGTTTGAAGGCGTCAATCTTCGCGGCGGCGGTGCCTTTGCCCCCGCTGACGATGGCACCCGCATGGCCCATGCGACGGCCGGGCGGCGCGGTGGCCCCGGCGATGAAGCCTGCGACCGGTTTCTTGCAATTCAACTTGATCCATTCCGCGGCTTCCTCTTCGGCCGAGCCGCCGATTTCGCCGATCATGATGATGCCGGTGGTTTCCGGGTCGTCATTGAACATTTTGATGATGTCGAGGTGCGAGGTGCCGTTGACGGGGTCGCCACCGATGCCGACGCAGGTGGATTGGCCGACGCCGCGGCAGGTGAGCTGCCAGACGGCCTCGTAAGTCAGGGTTCCGCTGCGGGACACGACGCCGATGTTGCCCTTTTTGTGAATGTAACCGGGGGCAATGCCAATGCGACAGCCGCCGTGGGAATCCTTGCCCGTGCCGGGTGTGACCACGCCGGGGCAATTCGGCCCGATGAGGCGGGTTTTTTTGCCGAGCATGGCGCGTTTGACCTTCACCATGTCATTCACCGGAATGCCTTCGGTGATGCACACGACCAAATCCAGCTCGGCATCCACCGCTTCCAAAATGGCGTCCGCCGCGAAGGGCGGGGGAACAAAAACGGCGGAAACGGTCGCGCCGGTTTCCCTGGCGGCCTCGGCCACGCCATCGAAAATGGGCACGGTCTTTTCGAAGAACTGGCCGCCTTTGCCGGGCGTGACGCCGGCGACCACGTAGGTGCCGTAAGCAAGACTGAGTTGGGTATGACGCGCGCCAAAGCTGCCGGTGATGCCCTGGACGAGGATTTTGGTTTCGGGGGTAATGAGAATAGACATGCGATTAATGTATAAGTTTAAAAAGTGTTTCAAGATGGATTTTTGCCCGTTTCATTTCTTTTTTTAATGGCACGAAGCAGTTTGACGGCTGCGAGGTCGCGTTCCCTGCCCACAGCTTCTTTTGCGGCGATCAAGGCATCGAGGTCCAGGATGCTAAACTCTCCATACGACATCCTGTGGATTACCGACCTTTTGAGCGCCTGATCGTAACTGCCTATGCCGGCAACTTCTCCTAGGCAATCCAAAATTCCGATGTCGGTCTGTAGATAGAGGTTTTTTAGGCGCACACACAATTCATCGGTCAATTCAAACGGCAGTTTGTTGGCAGTCAGGCGGTGGCATGCATGCAAATTTTTCAGCGCCCTTTCAATGCGCCTCAAATTTTCCGGCGTGAATCGGCAGCATATATCAAGATCTTGCGTGACGAGAGAAATGCCGTGCAAGACGCCGCATACCCCGCCGATAATCACGAACTCTACGTCGTGTTCCTTCAACCGCAACAGCAACCCTTTGTCATTTTGCGGCATGGCTGTCGCAACCTTCCTGCAATTCCAGAATCATGTCCAAAGCCCGTTGGTGTCTCTCAAGCCTTTCTTCCGGGGAAAGGCGGAGTGTGTCCTCAACGAGCGACATGTCAAACCCATATTCGCATGCTTCGCGCCAAGCGGGTTCTGCGTCCGGCGGGCAGACATACCGTTCGTTCATTTGGGCCAATGTCGCTTCGTCAATCATCCAATCAATTCATGTAATCGCCTTGTCGTTGCAAAATCCGCCGTTTGGCTTCTTCCCACGGAATACCGCGCCCCGGATTTTTTCGCATCAATGTGATGCGCCGATCGAGTTCGCGCTTTTGGCCTGTCGTAAGGGGTAATTCCCCCTTCTCGTCAGCAATGGAATCCCAGATGTCTTCCACGAGCTTGATACGGTCGGGCACCGGAAGCTTTGACGCCTTCTTCAATAACAATGTGGTCATGGCTTCTTAAATTACCACTTTCCAACCGCCTTAACAACTTTCTGCGCCGCATCCGCCATGGAATCGCCGCCGATGATGGTGAGGCCGGAATCGGCGAGGGTTTTTTTGCCGGCGATCACGTTGTTGCCTTCGAGGCGGACGACGAGCGGCAGTTTAAGCCCGGTTTCGCGCACGGCGGCCACGATGCCGGTGGCGATGATGTTGCAATCCATGATGCCGCCGAAAATATTCACCATGATTCCCTTGACGTGCGGGTCGCTCAGGATGATGCGGAAAGCGGCCGTGACCTGCTCCTTGCTCGCCCCGCCGCCGACATCCAGAAAGTTGGCCGGGTTGCCGCCATAGTGCTGGATGATGTCCATGGTGGCCATGGCGAGGCCGGCGCCGTTGACGAGGCAGGCGATGCTGCCATCCAGCTTGATGTAATTCAGATTGAACTTGCTGGCCTCGATTTCCAGAGGCGCTTCCTCGGCAAGATCCCGCATTTCCTGGATGTTTTTGTGGCGATAGAGCGCGTTGTCATCCAGTCCGATTTTCGCGTCCACGGCGCAAAGGGTGTCCTTGCCATCCGCGCCTTCAACGATGCAGAGCGGGTTGATTTCAACCATGGAGGCGTCGCATTCCCACCAGGTTTTATAAACGCCGAGAAGCAATTTGGCGCCGATGGCAATCAGGTCGCCCTTGAGGCCGAGCGCGGCGGCGAGTTTGCGGCCTTGATATGGCATCATGCCCACGGCGGGATCAATGGTTTCCTTGACCAGTTTCTCGGGAGTCTTGGCCGCGACTTCCTCAATGTCCATCCCCCCTTCAGTGCTGACCAGCATGAGCGGGCGCGAAGTGGCGCGGTCGAGCAGGACGGCGAGGTAAAGCTCCTTCTTGATGGCGGGCGCGCCGGCGATGAGGAGTTTGCTCACGAGCCGTCCGTCCGGTCCGGTCTGTTTGGTGACCAGAACCTGGCCGAGCATCGCCTTGGCTTTTTCGTAAACGTCGTCCGCGGTTTTGCAAAGTTTGACGCCGCCCTGGAAGCCGCTCTTGAAAGTTCCCTTGCCGCGTCCGCCGGCGTGGATTTGGGATTTGACCACCACCATTTTTTCGCCTTTGGCGAAAAGTTTCTCGGCGATGGCCTTGGCGGCTTCCGGCGTGTCGCAGACATCCCCGGCGGGCACGGCCACGCCGTATTGGGCTAGAAGCTGCTTGGCTTGATATTCGTGTATGTTCATCGGGGGCGAGTTTAAGGTTTAAAGTTTAAAGTTCAAACCTTTAACTTTAAACTATCTTTCCGCGATCGGAATGACTTTGAGGCCGGTCGGGCCAATGTACGCGCTTTGCGGGCGGATGAGGCGGTTGTCGGCGAGCTGTTCGAGCACTTGCGCGGTCCAGCCGGCGACGCGGGAAATGGCGAAGACGGGCGTGAACAAATCGGTGGGAATGCCGAGCGAAAAATAAACCGTGGCGGAATAAAAATCCACGTTGGCGTGGAGATTTTTTTTCTGGAGCATGAGTTCGGCGATGCGCTCGCTCATCAGGATCCATTTGGGTTCGCCCAATTGGGCGCTGAGCACCTGGGCCATGCGCTTGAGATGCGGCGCGCGCGGATCAAGGGTTTTATAAACGCGATGGCCGATGCCCATGATTTTTTTCTTTTGCTCGAGGCATTCAGCGACATAGGTGTCCACTTTATCGAGCGAGCCGATTTCCTGGAGCATTTTGATGACGCCTTCGTTGGCGCCGCCGTGCAACGGGCCTTTCAATGTGCCGATGGCGGTGGTGATCGCGGAATACATATCGCTCAAGGTGGCGATGGTGACACGGGCGCTGAAGGTGGAGGCATTCATGCCGTGGTCGGCGTGGAGCACGTAGCACATATCCATCGTCGCCTCTTTTTCCTCGGAGGGTTTTTGCCCGTCAATGAGGTAGAGGAAGTTCGCGGCTTCGCCGAGGGTCGGGTCTGGTTCCAAAAGCGGTTTGCCCTGGCGGGCGCGGTGAAAATAAGCGGTGACGATAGGCATCCGCGCGATCAGCCGGATGGCTTTCTGGCGCTGCGCGTCCATCGAGTCATCGTCGCAGGTGGCGTCAAAGCAGCCGAGAGCCGAGACCGCCGTGCGGATGGCGTGCATCGGCGGCGTATCCTTGGGCAGGGTCTTGATGATTTTGACGACGCCGGCGGGCAATTCGCGCGCGGCCGCCAGGCGCGCCTTGAGTTCGTTCAGTTCCTTGAGATTGGGTAAATGATTGTGATGCAGGAGATAAATGACTTCCTCGAAGGAGACTTTGCCGGCGAGTTCATCAATATCATAGCCGCAATAAATCAGCCGGCCGATGTCGCCCTGGACGTCACTCAGTCGCGTGCTGGCGGCGACGACGCCTTCGAGACCTTTGGCGGGCGAGGGAGGAAGCGGGTTGGTCATACGTCAATTCAGGTAGTAAATGAAACACCGAAACACATGAAAAACAAGCGGCCAATCTAGGTAACGAGGCAGTGGGCGTCAACGGTTTTAGCGCTGGAGAAACATTGCGGGGCTGCAGGACAACATTCTTTAGCCAATGAATTTCACCGGGCTTTTCGTTTAAGAATATAGATGTTCCACAGAGGGTCCATTATTCCCGGCCTGAAAGGCCATCGGAAATTAGCCAGCCGCGAAGTGGCTGGTAATCGAAGGAAAAATCCGCCTCGTCCCGAGCGGGACGCTGGATTCCCCTCCCGCTGCGCCTTTCCGGCGTCCCTTCAGGACATGATTTATTTTTGCGTCCACCAGACACGGTGTGTCTGGCTAATATCCGTTGCCGCTTTGCGACGTACGCCCCAGTTTCCGTTCGAAAGATTCATGTTCAACCCATCTGCAGACTGTCTTCCACTTTTTGATTTTATCTTTGCGGATTGTAGCCTAATTTGAAGTCGTGACTGTTGACACCTTCAAGCCGGAATTGGTTGAGGCCATCGAGGCTTACGACAAATACATCGTTTGCATTGACAAAACACCCGACCACTTCAAGGAGTCGCTGGTCTTGCTGATGAACAAGGCGATCAAGGCTTACGAAACCCGCGGGCCGACCCTCCGCCACGGCATCGCCGTGGATCGGTTGCTGACGATCATCCTCAGCCAGACGGAAGAAGAACGTCCGCTTTGCGGCATCTATTTCAATCTCCACTCGCCCTATCAAAAACAGGTCGCCGCCAAGGCTGCGGCTGCCAAACAATCGCACGAGCCAAAGGGCTGAAAAAGCTGGTTCGGTATCCACGCTTCAGCGTGTCCCTCCGCCGCAGACAGCCTGAAGCCGTAACGATTCAGAAGAAAGAGGGAGAGACGCGAATTGCGCAAATTATCGCTAATGCCCAAGGCCACTTCAACTCAAGCGAAATGTTCATGGTCTCGCACCGAATAGTGACCCTGGAAATACAGAGCTTTGGTTCCAAATTCCTTTGATTTAATTCGTGATAATTCGCGGAATTCGCGTCGCTTCCCATTCCGGCTGAATAGTTACCGCTAAAGGCTGGACACCCAACAGTTTTTCCAAAAGGGCCAAACAATTCCCGAAAACTTGCTCCCGGCTAATTCCCACGAACCTCGTCGCCCGCCTGAATAATCCCATCGGTGACATCGGCGACGATGTTGTCATCAAGTTGCATCGCGGTGATTCTTAAGGTGCCAATCTTCGCGCCATGCCGGTAAACATTCATTTGCGCGCCGGCCCCCGGCAGGCTGCCCACGGGAAAATTGAGCACGACAAAACGGGCGGATTCGTTCACGCGCACCACCGTGCCGGTCAAAGCCAGTTCCGGCGTGACAATCAATTTGTCATGCGGCTTTTTCTCGGTGGGCGCTCCTGGGATGCCGTTTTGATCTGTCTTCTCGGAACTCCATTTGGGACTTGCGCATCCCGCCAGGCAGACGGCGCTTAACAGCAGACAAACAAAGCTTCGCATGAGCGCAGTAAAATGCCGCGCCCCCAAAACGTCAATTCGCAAATGTAAATGGCGATTGTTCGGTGTCCACGCTTTAGCGTGTCCCTCGCCGCCGACAGCCTAAAGGCTGGACACCAAGCAAGCCCGGGCATCACGCTTCTGTGATGATCGTATCGCTGTGTTCATACGCCGGCGCGCAACAGCAGAGGAGTTTCAAGGTCTCGTTGCCGATGTTCCAAAGCTTGTGTTTCCGGCCCGGTGGAATGGCGATGGCGTCACCCGCCCTGACTTCCCGGACTTCGGATTCAATGCGCATTCGCCCCGCGCCGGCGGTGATGAAATATATTTCCTCCGCCTTGGGATGATAATGTTCCTGGGTGCTGCCGCCCACCGGCACGCGCGCCTCGGCGAGGCTCTGGTTGCGCACCGCCGAATTGCGATAGGCGAGCAATTCCCGGATTTCCGAACCGTCCTTCGTGGTGAACGGCTGCATGTCCGCGATATTTTTCACATCCATAATATTTTCTCCGCCGCTCAATGATGGCAAAAATTCATTCCGCAGGCAACCAGTTGGAGCCTAATATCTTTTCCCAGCGCGCCTGTCCCAGCAGGACACCGGCAATCACCAGCGTCATGGCGGCCCAGAAAGTCCGCGTGACCGGTTCATTTAAACAAAGCCAGGCCCAAGCCATCGTGCTCGGCGCCACGAGATTATTGAACAGAAACACCCGGCTCGTCGGCCAGTGCCGCAGCGCGTTGTTCCAGAGCGCGTAGGCGATCACGCCGCCCGCCACGATGCAATATGCCTGCACCCATACCAGGTCCAACCGCCAGACCGGGGTGGACTTCACCAGCTCGATCATTGCCACCGGCATCATCAAGATTCCTGCGCGCCACATCGTGTGGGCGCTGACTTCCGCCCCGGAAAGCCCGCTTCCAAGCGCGCGGCATTGGCGGCCGAAATAAACCCATAACAAACTTGCCGTCACGCCGAGTACTTCCCCGACCCAACCGGAATTGCCCGATCGCAACGACGGCCAGAACAAAACCGCCACTCCCGCAAATGCCAGTCCCGCCGCCGCGTAACGTTGCGCCGAACGCCAGCTCATCGCCGGCGGATGGTCCCACCACAGCGCCCAGATCGGCGACATGGCCAGGTACAGCGCCACATGCGAAGCCGTCGTGAAGCGCATCGCCCAGTTGAAGCAGATAATATAGAGCGCGAGGCTCAACCCTCCGTGCAGCCACAAATCCCGGTTCTGTCGCGGCGTCAGCGGGTTCAACGGGCCAAGCCAGTTGGTCCATTTCAGCACGCCCAGCAGCATCCATCCGGCGCAAAGAAACCGTGTGCTGCCCACGAATACCGGCGGCCAATCCTTGACCATGAATTTGGTGCCCGCATTGCTGCCGCCCCAAAGAAAAATCGTCACCAGTATCATGGTGATGATCGCGCCGTTGGATTTCTTTGTTAACACACCGTGTGTCATACCACTTCCTTTTCGAAGTTGCACCATTATGAAGGTTGTCAAGAGGTCCAAAAAGTTTTGACGCGAATTACGCGAATGGCCGCGAATTAAGAGACCATCGGGAAGGCGAAATGGAATTCGCGAAGATTAGCGTAATTCGCGTCAAAATGTTTCGCTTCCCAATGCTCGTGCGATTCAACTGAAAGATGCGTGTGCGGAGAGGAAAGTTTATAAGCGACACTGGCCCGGCGCTCGCGCCAGCGCAATTTCATTTGACCTGCGCGCGTCGGGGACTAGATTTTCCGCATGGATCATTCACCAGGCTTTCTGAAAGTCGTCAATGACGCCCGCCCGCGCGTCAAAGAAATCACCATTGACCAGGCCCGCGAGCGGCTGGCGAAAAATCCCCAGGCCGTCCTGCTGGACGTGCGCGAGGATTTGGAATGGCAGCGCGGCCACGCCAGCGAAGCCGCGCATTTGGGCAAGGGCATTTTGGAACGCGATCTCGAAGCCCGTTTTCCCGATCCCAATACGGAGATCATCATGTATTGCGGCGGTGGTTACCGCTCCATCCTCACAGCGGACAGCGCCCAAAAAATGGGCTACCGCAACGTCTTCTCCGTGATAGGCGGCTACAAAGGTTTGACGCAAGCGGGCTGGCCCATGAAGTCGGGCGGTTAGGATCAAACAACATTTCAAATCGAGCGCGTTGGGGACATTCATGAATTTTGGAAAGCGCGGCAAAATTTTAGCGGTGATCCTCGTTTTCGGCATCGGGCTTCTGGTCGCGTTTGGCTGGTTGAATGCCGGGCGTGAACCGAAGTTGACGCTGAAGTTTTTATCAATCACCAACCTCTCCGGCGGTTACACCGCGCAATTTGCCGTCACTAACGTGGGTGACGCCGTGGCCCTGGATTACGCCTGCGGCGACATCGAGATTTTTGGTCAGCCAAGTTCGTCTCCGGTGGGGTGCCGGGCGACAGTTCACCGTCTCAATCCCGGTGAAGGAGCCACAATCAATGTTGTGTTCGCGACGAAAATGAACGCTCGTTGGCGATTCAACAGTCATTTTGGGCGCGCTGGACTCAGGTCGTGGATTTACGATTGGCAATGGGGAACGAATGGGCCCGGCCCGCGCGCAAACCGGTTCATTCCAAAAAGCCTGAAAGGAGTCCAACTCACGGTAAATGGAACAAGCGATTGGATTGAGCCGTGAAACGCCGGTCGCTGAAAATGCTCGCGCAAACCTGCTCTCCGGATTGAATCCATGCCCACCATTCTAAGAATTAGCGGATACATCTTTTATTTTTATGCCAACGAAGGCTCCGAGCCGCCTCATATCCATGTGGACAAAGCCGGGGCAACCGCTAAATTATGGCTGACGCCTCTGCGTTGGGCCTATAATCATGGATTCAGCCCGGCGGAACAGAAGGCGATTAAGAACATAATCGTTGAACATCGCGATTATATACAGGAACGATGGGATGAGTTTGTCGGAGAATAAAATCAAATCATTGGAGGTCAGCGCCACCCGGTTGCGGGTAGCCTTGCTCGATGGCCGGGTGATTGCCGTGCCGCTGACACTGTTTCCCACGCTGGCGGAAGCGAAAGCGAAGGACCGGCACAAATGGGAACTGCGCGGTGCGGGCACCGGGATTCATTGGCCGTTGCTGGATTACGACCTCAGCGTCGCCGGTCTTTTGCGCCGCGAACCCGAAGCTCCCGGCCTGCGGTGCCGCGCCTCCACAACCTGTCCGGTGCCCAAAACCGGAAAAGCCAGCGTGCTTTCCGAGACACCACCAAATACGCCTCCGCGCAAGCCGAAGGGCAACTCGGCGAAACGGCATTGATAAGGCTCGGTTTCGTCCAGCCAATTATGATCTCTGTTTCTGGCTGATTTTCATTTTGTCCATTCTGTCCATTCTGTCAAAGAATCCGTCCGCATCATTTTTCTTTGGAACTTGGCGTTTTGAAATTACAATCATCCCAGTGATAGATAACGACGTAAAACTGACCGATCTTTTGGGCCGTCTGCGCAGCGCCCCGTGGGTCGCCCTGGATACCGAAGCTGACAGCCTGCACGCCTATCCCGAAAAAATCTGCCTGCTTCAAATCACCACCCCGGCGGGCGACGAGTTGATTGACCCGCTCGCCCACATCCATCTCGAGCCGCTCCTGCGCGAATTAGGCGCGCACGAACTCATCATGCACGGCGCGGATTATGATTTGCGCCTGCTCCGCAAGCACCACGATTTCATCCCGCGCGCCATTTTCGACACTATGCTCGCCAGCCGTTTGCTTGGCATCACGCAATTCGGCCTCAACCATCTCGTCTCGATGTATTTGGGCGTCACGCTCGACAAAGGCTCGCAGAAAGCCGATTGGGCGCGCCGTCCGCTCACCGAAAAAATGGAAACCTACGCGCGCCACGACACGCATTACCTGAAAGAACTTTCCGACCGTTTGAAAGCCGACCTCGAAGCCAAAGGCCGCCTGGGCTGGCAGCAGGAATCCTGCGCCCGCCTCATCGCCGATTGCGCCCAGTCCCGTCCGCCGAATCCCGACCTCGTCTGGCGCCTCAAAGGCAGCAATCAACTCACGCCGCATGCGCTCGCCGTGCTGCGCGAACTCTGGCGCTGGCGCGAAATCGAGGCCACCGCCGCCAACAAACCTCCCTATTTCATCCTCCGCCACGAATCTCTCATCGAACTCGCCGCCGCTGCCGTGGCCGGCAAACCCGTCGAGCCGCTGTTTCCGCCAAAATTTTCCGATCGCCGCCATCAGGGATTGCGCGCCGCCATCGAGCTGGGCCTGGCCATACCGCGCGCCGAACAACCGCAACCCGTCCGCCACGAATTCCGTCGCATCAGCGATGCCGCCAAGCAGCGCGCCATCGAACTCCAGCAACGCCGCGACACCCGCGCGAAAGAACTGGACATAGACCCCACGCTCATCGCCAGCCGCGCCACCCTCCTCGCCCTCGCCGAAGATTGGGCGGCCAACGAAAAAGACCTGATGAACTGGCAGCGCGAGTTGTTGAAGTAATCTTTTCCAGCCGTAGCCTTGGCAAAGGCGGACGCGCCACCTAATTCCTAACCTCAACGAGGTTGTGGCCCAGCTTCACGTTAAACGCCCATTCCTATAGGAGGGAATTGCCACAACCTCTTCGAGGTTGCACGATCTAAATCCAGTTTCCCAAGGTAGGCCCGCAGACGGGCCAACCTTGGGCTTCGTTACACAACCTCGTTGAGGTTGGAGCAGACGTATAATGGTTTTAGCGGCCTTGCTCTATATTTCATCATGGGTTAGCCTTGGCATCAGTAGGTCACCGCACAAATGAAAAACCATTCGCCAAAACTCGGCACAGACATGCCAGGATGGGCTCGATCATTGGCTGCTGCTGCGGGTATCGCATTGGCCATGATCGGACTTCTGGCGCTTTTTGCAATTCGGCCTCTACGTTCGGAGATACTGGTGTTGGCGATCACTGGTCTTGGTCTCGCCACTGATTTTTTGCAAGGGGCAGTCTATGGGCGTTGGCCGGTTTTGATTCACTTCTGGATATAAAATAAGCGCGCTTAACTATCCAACCGCCCATACTTCCTGATCTCCGGCCAAAGCACGGTCACAAGGATCACCACCACGATCGTTCCCACGCCGCCAGACACCACCGCGAACTGCGACGAAGTGAGGCTGGCCACGAAGCCGGACTCAAATTCGCCCATCTGATTCGAGGTGCCGATGAAGAGGCTGTTCACCGCTGACACGCGCCCGCGCATCGCATCGGGTGTCAGCAATTGCACCAGTGTATGCCGCACCACCACGCTGACGTAATCCGTCACGCCGCACAGGAAAAGCATCAGGAACGATAGCCAGAAGGTTGTTGAATAGCCGAAAACAATTGTCGCCAGTCCGAAGCCCGCCACGGCCCAAAGCAGCGTTTGACCCGCTTTCTGCAACGGCGGACGATGCACCAAGATCAGCGACATCAACAACGAACCCAGCGGCAACGCCCCTTGCAACCAGCCCAATCCCCTCGGCCCAACATGCAAAATGTCCTTCGCGTAAACCGGCAACAGCGCTGTCGCGCCGCCGAGCAGCACCGCGAACAAATCCAGCGTCAGGCTGCCCAAAACGATTTTGGTGCGATAAACAAATTTCAAACCCGCCCCCACGCTCTTGAAGGACATGGGTTCCTTCGCGGTGACTTTGTGATGCGTATGCACCATCCAAATCAGCAACGCGCACACGACCGCGGCCACGACATTGAAAACGTAAACCCACTCCGCCGTTCCCGTCAGCGCGATCAACGCGCCGCCGGCCGCCGGCCCCGCCACGGCTGAGACTTGAAACGCCCCGCTGTTCCAGGTCACCGCCTTGGCAAATTGGTTGCGCGCCACCAATTGCGGCATGAACGAAGCGCTCGCCGCCCACAAATAAGTCCGCGCCGCGCCGAACAAAAACAGCGAGGCGTACATGAACATCACCGGCGCCTGCGTCGCTGTGACCGCGGCCAAGCCCGCGCAAGCGACGCCGACCAGCAACTGCATCCACACAATGACCTTTTTGCGGTCGTAATTATCGGCCACATGACCCGCCGGAAAGGTGAACAGGAACATCGGGACCACCTGCACCAGCCCGACCAAACCCAAATCCAGCTTGGACTTGGTCCGCTCGTAAATTTCCCAGCCCACCGCGACGGCCATCATTTGCTGCGCAAACGACGCGACAAAGCGGCCGATCATATAAAGCAGAAAATCCCGGTTCTTCAGCACGCCGTAGGGATCATTGGCCGGCTCGATGACTAACGGCTCGATTGGTTCCGGCGGCGCCCCGGCATCACTCATACACAAATCTTAAAATCATTTTGCCTTGAGCATAACACCATTTGCCGCGCGGTCGAGTCCGAGTTAGGTTCGGTGTCCACGCTTCAGCGTGTCCGTGCGGAACCGGTACAAATTTAATTCAACCACGGATGCACACAGATGAACACGGATTCGGATTTTCCAAAAGTGGAGTTTTCGTAAATGGAGAACGACTCATACCATTTCCCAATGATAATCGGTATATTTGGCAAGCCACCCCTCACCCCAACCCTCCCCTCCGGGGGGCGAGGGAGAAGAATCGAGTTGGACGGAACTACCGGTTGTTATTCCGAACCGGTATTACTTTCTGGTGCGGCCTAGGGAAAATTCGGAAAGATTGTTTTCTCCCTTCTGATCCGTGTGCATCCGTGTGCATCCGTGGTTAAAAATCCCCGGATTCATTTTATCCCCTAAACAAACGCCGATTCTTCGCCGAGCATCCCGATCACGTACTCCGAGGAACCCGCGCCCAGGCGTTCCATGTGGATCAGATAATCAATGATGGTCTGGCGTTGCGCCCGGGAAAATTTGCTCATCCGCACGGCAAAATGGCCGCGCATTTCCTGCGAATACTCGAAGTGAAAGCGGATCGCGTCCGGAATGACATCGCCCTTTTCATAGGCATCCAGCGAAACCAGCATGAACGCGGGCAGGAAATAATGAAACGCCTCCGGGGTGAACAAGCTGAGCGCCACGTGATAATTGCGCAATTCCTCCAGCGTCCAGCCCGTCCAGCCTTTGCCCTTGAAGAAAACCGCGATGCGCCGGCATTCGGTGCAATTATAGGGGCAGCGGGTGATGTTGGCGTCACCCGGATAAGGGACGTCGGCGAACACCTCGGCGATAGTTTGTTTTAATCCCATAGAATACCGTTAGTGACCTTTTGAACTCTAGGCCAGCCCAGGCCTCCGTGTCAAACCACCAATGCCGCTGGTGATGGGCTAATTTGACTTGGCTTTCTTACCCTGAAGGGCAATCAGCAAAGAAAAATTGGCTGCCACAGCTATCACGCGCAACCAAATCAAGTTCTTGAACATTAGCGAAATTGCTATTGCTGTGAGGCAGCACAAGGTCGCAATGATCTGCTTTTTATTCATTTCTGCCCCGTCATTTCCGCTGCTTCCAGTTCTCGCCGTCCCACGCGAAAAAACGGGCGCCCTTGGACCGCTCCCTGCCTTGCGATTTCTCAAACGCAATTTTGGCGTCGTGCATGGTTTCGTATCCGGTGTGCTCGAGATTGCCCCAGATGATCAACACCCGGCGTTCATGCGGCTCAAAACTGCGTCCTTCCAGCACCAGCGGCGGGATGTTTTCGCGCTCGCCAAACAAACTCATTCCGGACGCGATGCGTTTCCACCGATGCTTGTCCCGAAACGATTGGTAATACGCCACACCAAACACACCGAGAGTAATCACGATCGCGAAACTTAATTCTACCATTCAAAAAGTCGCTTAATCCCCGTCCGGCCATTCCGAGCTTCGCAGCCGCGCCGGGAACATGCACAGCGCCACGGTCCAACCGGGTTCGCGGCCGGGTTCGTGCAGGCAGACGCTTTGATGATGCCAATGCGGGAAACCGCCCCGCAACGCCGCCGCGATCACCCGCACGTCCTCTTCATTTTGGATGCCGCAGATTTCCAGGCCATATTCGCCGTGCAACAAATCAATCGCGCTGTAATCCTTGAACCAGGTGTAACCCGCCTCCTCGAGCAATTCCGCCGCGCGGCCCCGCTCCTCGAACAGCTCCGGGTAGAATTCAAAATTTTCGTCTGACCGCCCGCGTTCAAACACCCTCACCCGCGCGCCCGTCGCCCGCAGATGTTTCTCGATGCGCGGCAGAATCCGGTCCCGCGCGGCGGCGGAAAATTCCTGGTGATGGGCATACCAATTGAAAAAGAAATGAATCCGTTGCGCGGATGGCACTCCCACCAGCACCAGGGCGCCCTTTTCCTGGTAGAGGGGAAAAGTGTATTCGCGGTTGCCCTCGCGGTAAAGCAAGCGCCCCGCACCCGGGTTTTCAACCGAGTAATGCCATTTCCGTGTCAGCGCCGCAAAGAGGCTCATAAAAATCGCTGCCAACCAAGCTTTTGGACTCGCCAGTTATTTCTACCACAAGCCGGGCCGGATGCAACCCGTTTGGCGGCGACAAAACAAAAAAACTCGCGCCACTCGATTTGTTTCTCGAAAGACCTTCCCTGCGACCAGCGAGTCGGTTATGGTGTCCGGCTCTGTTGCCAGCGGTCGCCGACGGCTGGCATGTGGAATTGCGGCAGACTGTTTACAAAAATTATGGAAGCATCATTGCCTACTGTGTTGGTTCGTCCGGGAGAAGCTGATCGAATTGTGGGAGGCCATCCCTGGGTTTACGGCGGCTCGCTGCTGCGCCTCACGCATCCTGCCGAAGACGGCGCGCTGGTCCAGGTCAAGGACCATCGCCAAAGATTTCTCGGCACCGGCTTCTACAATTCCAAATCCAAAATCCTGGTGCGGCTGCTGTCGCCGGAGCGCGTCACGGTGGATGAAGCGTTTTTCGAGGAGCGAATCCGCACGGCGCTCGCCGTTCGCCAAAAACACCTGTCCGGGGCAACTTCTTTTCGCGTCGTGAACGCGGAAAGCGATTTTTTGAGCGGGTTGATCGTGGACAAATACGAGGATGTGCTCGTGGTGCAAACTTCCGCGCTGGGCATGGACCAGCGCAAGCCGATGATTCTCGCCGCGCTGCAGAAAATCTTTTCGCCCCGGTGCGTGGTGGAACGAAACGATACCGCGTTCCGCAAATTCGAGGGACTGCCGGATGCGAACGGAATTCTCGCCGGAACCTTGAGCGGCACCGTGACCATCAAACTCAACGGGCTGGCGTTCGAGGTGGATATTTTGGCCGGGCACAAAACGGGTTTGTATCTCGACCAACAGGTGAATTACCTGCAGGTCGCCAGTCTGGCCAAAGGCGCGCAGGTACTGGATTGCTTCAGCTTTCTCGGCGGCTTCGGGTTGCACGCCGCGCGCGCTGGCGCCGCGCAAGTCCACATGCTCGACCAAAGCGCGGAAGCCATCACTGCCGCCACGCGGAACGCAACGGCGAACGGCCTCGCGGCGAAGTGCTCCTTTGAAGCGGTGAATGTGTTTGACTGGCTCAAGGCGCATACCGCGGTCAAGCCGCACGAGCGCGTCATTCCGCGTTTTGACCTCATTGTGCTCGATCCGCCTTCCTTCACGCGCAGCCGCGCCACGGTGCCGGATGCCATGCGCGGCTATAAGGAAATTCATTTGCGGGCGCTCAAGCTGCTGAAAATAGGCGGCACACTGGCCACATTTTGCTGCTCACATCATGTGGATGCCACGATGTTTCACTCGGTGATTCTGGACGCGGCGTACGATGCGCGGCGGATTTTGAGACGCGTCGCAACTTACAGCCAATCGCCGGACCACCCCATCATTCCGTCCATACCGGAGACGGAATATTTGAAGGGATTCGCTTTCGAAGTGGTGCGGTGATGTTTCCCGGGGAGCACGCGCGCCAGTGCCGGTCTGGAAAGACCGTGTAGCGGTTGGCGCCCTCGCCAACCGCAAGAAGAGGGACGTAAAACCGATCAGCGCTTTTTCTTCCCATCGCGCCTTTTTTCTTCGCGGCGGGGGCGCCGCGAAGAACACGCGAGGGCGCGTGTGCTCCCCGGGAACAATCGGATTTGCGTTTTAATCATCGCGCTGCCGGCGTTGCTTCTTGACGAGTGAACGATGGTGTTTGGTGGCCAGCATGCGTTCCTTGGCGCCGCGCGGGCGTTTGGCGGTTTGGCGGCGGAGTTTTTCGCGCTGGTGTTGCGCGGCATCGGCGGCCTGGCGCTCGCGTTGCTGGAGCGCGGCCAGGAGCCGTTCGCGGGCAAGCTGGCGGTTCATGCCTTGCGAGCGGGAATCCTGGACGCTGACGGTGATGTTGGTCGGCAGATGGCGCAAGGTCACGCGCGTGGAAACCTTGTTGACATTCTGGCCGCCCGGACCGCCGGAGCGGCTGAAGGTCTCCTCAAGTTCAGCTTCGTTCAAGGCGGTTATGTGTTTCATGTTTGGAATAGGTTGGTCCGCGCAATTTAAATATCCGATTCCGGGTCGGCGGGCAAGCTTGAGAAACCGGTTCGCGGGCCACAGCCTATTTCGATTTGACTAATTTCCAATAGCCCCGAACCTAGTCTCATGGAAGCCGAACAGACAACGCCGCCGTTCATTGAAGGCCCGAATCCGCCCAAGCCGGGCGGAGGCAGCGGCGTGAAAAAAGCGGCCGGCCCGCTCGCGGTAATCGGCGCGCTTTTGTTGAAATTCAAGGTGGCGCTAATTCCGATCCTCAAGTTTTTCCCATTCATTTTGAAAACGGGCGGGACGATGTTTATTTCCATCTGGGTTTATGCAATGGCCTGGGGCTGGTGGTTCGCGTTTGGTTTCGTGGTGCTGATTTTCGTCCACGAGTGCGGACATTTGCTGGCGGCCAAACGTGTGGGGTTGAAGGTGGGCGCGCCGGTATTCATCCCGTTCATGGGCGCGATTATCGCACTCAAGGAAGCGCCGCGCAATGCGTGGATTGAGGCGCAAGTCGGCATCGGCGGCCCGCTGCTCGGCACGGTGGGGTCCGTCGTATGTTACGGCCTTTATTTTGTGACGGGCAATGAGATGTTCGCGGGCCTGGCTTACATCGGATTTTTGCTGAATCTCTTCAACCTCGCGCCTTTTGGCTTTCTGGACGGCGGGCGCATTGTGACCGCGCTTTCGCCCTGGCTCTGGCTCGTCGGGCTGGTGATCGTCGGCGCATTGATGTTCGTGCAGTTCAATTTCATCCTGCTGCTGATCTTCATTTTTTCGCTGCCGCGTTTGTTCTCCTTGTTTCGCAAAAAATCGGCGGAGGAAAAGCGCTATTATGAAGTCACTCCCGAGCAGCGCTGGATCATGGGCATCCTTTATTTCGGACTGATTGCTTTCCTGGTTATGGGAATGATGGCGGCTCATATTGAAACGCACCCACCAGCGGCGGATTGAGGAGCAGCTTGCAAACCTTGCCCCGTTCCTTTTACGAACTGTCGGCGGAAACCGTCGCGGCGAAACTGCTTGGCCATTGGCTGGTCCGCAACACGACGGAAGGGCCTTGCGGCGGGGCGATTGTGGAAACCGAAGCGTATCTGATCGGCGATGAAGCCTGCCACGCCTTCAACGGCCGCACGAAACGCAACCAGGTCATGTGGGGTCCGCCGGGGCATGGCTATGTTTATTTCATTTACGGCAATCATTGTTGTTTCAATGCGGTTTGCCAGCCGCCGGGAATCGCCGAAGCGCTCCTGGTCCGCGCGGTGGAACCCTCGCTGGGTCTGGACTGGATGCGCCAGCGCCGGCCTGTGACCGATCCGCGCCAACTCACCAACGGCCCGGGCAAGTTGTGCGCCGCCATGGATATCGGCCTCAGCCTCGATGGCGTTGATTTATGCGATGCGAAGTCGCCGTTGTTTATCGCGGAGAACCTGGAGTTGAAATCCTTTTTGAAAGAACGCGGACCGCTGGTCACCACCACGCGTGTCGGCATTACGAAGGCGGCGGAGTTGCCGTTGCGGTTTTATCTTGGCGGCAGCCGGTTTGTCTCACGGCGGGCGGGGATTGGTTGATGGCGGATGAGTTGATGGTTGATGGCCGGATGCGCTTGCCATCAACCGTCAACTCACCCGCCATCATCCCTTATTTTCCCCCGGCTTGGATCAGCAACAGCCAATCACCGGCGTTCGGCGTGGAGAGTTTGCAGGTCTGGCTGTCAAAGCTGATGGTGACCGGAGCGCGCGCGCCGGTGGCGGGATCTATCCAGTAAGCGGTTGAAGTTGCCGAGAGCGCTTTTACATTCAACTCCACTTCGCGATCTTCCGGCACATAGACCACCGCCAAATCTTTATTGTCAGTAATCGCCGCGGCGACGAAACGGCCCGGCGCTTGCAGCCCGGGTTGGTTGGCGATCAATTCCGGCGCGGGATGCAATCGCCAAAAATCAATTGAATTGAAGAAGTCCGCCAGGACGCCCATTTTTTTTGCGGCGGGCATGAACAAGGCTTTTTGCCAGAGCGCGATGGTCTGGTAACCCGCCTCGCCGGCACTGGTTTCAATGTTGGTATTCCAGTCCCACACATCATGGCCGCCGTAGCTCACGCCGTTGGCAGGCGTGTGCAGCACGCTCCAATAAGCCGCGCGGCGCACGGCGGCGGCGCTGTTGCGCAATTGGTCGGGTCCTGCCGGTTCGTTTTCAAAAGCCGGCGCGAGGTTGATCCAGGGACGGGTCGGGTCGCGCTTCCAATCTTTCGCCACCGGTCCGAACAGCAGCCAAGCCAGCGAATCGTCGGCTGTGTCCTGACCGCTTTGATAGCCGAACACGTCCACCAAAGGCTCCTTGCGAAAACGGTCTAGCACCCAATAGGCGTCGCCTGGATACATGATGACCGGCGCGTGGGTGATGTCCCCGAAAACCGAGTGGAGAATATGCCGGCAACGCCCGAGGTCGGTGCCGTCGCACGTCAACACCCAGACGACATCATTCGCGCCCCAGCGCGCCACCATGTAACGCAGCAGCGAAATAGTCTGCGGCTCGGGCAGCGCCGGGAAAATATTCGTTCCCTGCAAACTGATTTCCCCATGCGCCACAATCGCGTTCAAAATGCCCGCGCGATTCAACTCGGCGACTTTTGCGTCCATTTTCTTGAAAAATTCCAGGTTGATTTGCAGCGGGTCGGTGCCGTTGTAAGCCGCCATTTTCTCCGCGTCATGCTCCGGCGCGGCGACCCATTGGGCCACATTGAATCCCTGGACGCTGCGGGCCTGCGCGTAATAGGCCCAATCCGCCGGCTTGGACTCCACCGCTCCGTCCCAAACGGTGTCGGCGACCCAGAAGAACGGCGTGTGGTCCGCGAATTCCAGGTGACGGTGGTCGCGCGCCACGCGCACCGGGCCGTGGACCGCGAAGCTGGATTGGCCGACCGTCGCCATGCAAAGAAATTCGCCGGAAATATCATTCAGCCCGAAATCAACCGGGTCGGAGCAGGTGGTGTGGAATTTCCATTTGCCGAGCAGGTCCGGTGAAAAGCGCACTTTCCAGGTCTTGCCGCCGTCCCAAAATCCGCGCACCACGCTCACTTCACCCGCTGGCGAAGTGAACGCCACCTTCAGCGTCACGTCTTCCAGCGGGTTGGTGATGACGGTTGAGCTTTTGAACGAGGTCTCGAACACGCCGAATTCGGGCGCGGACGCGAGCGGCGGATCCGACGAAAACCAGCCCGCGTAAGCCTGCGCGCCGAGCGCCAACCACGCGGCGATGGCAGCGAAAGACGTCCACAGTCTCCCATTGAAATGATCCCGACCGTGAAGATGATTTCCAAAATGATTGGCTTTCATTATTTCAGAGGGCATGAGACACCAAATGGCGGGCGGTGTCAAACCTGCGTGGAAGACATGGGTCCCCCTGAAGAACGGCGTCTAGTTCGCGCTATAAAGAAACACGTCGAGGCCGGCCATTTCTTTTGAAGCCGCCATTTTTCTCGAAACATTTAGGCTTTTACATTTCCCGGTTTCTCTGCGCATCTTCCCGCCCGTAAATGGAACCTGTTTTATGCCTTTCAAGAGCCTCGCTTCCGAAGCGGCTCGTGGGACCATGACAACACCACTCGCCAGATGACTCCCCGCCGCATCCATCCATGGATCTTCATGATCCTCATCATCCCCTTCGGTGTGGTGAGTGGGTACGTCACGGTGACCCTCGCTTATCAACTCAAACAATCTGGAGCTTCGGTGGGCCAGGTGACGGGGTTGATGGCGCTCTGCCTCCTGCCACAAAACTTGAAGTTTATGTGGGCGCCAGTGGTTGACATCACGTTGAATCAAAAAAAGTGGTATGTCATCGCGGGATTGCCCACGGCGCTCGGGATCGCCGCGATGGGATTTTTCCCGGCGACGAAGGAGGGGTTGGCGGCGCTGGGGGCGATCGTTCTATTTACAAGCCTGGCTTCAACGGTCCTCGGCATGTCCGTGGAAAGCCTGACGGCTTACAGTGCGCCGGATGATTTAAAAGGGCGCGCGGGTGGCTGGCTCCAAGCCGGTTCCCTGGGAGGAACCGGGATTGGCGGCGGGTTGGGATTGTGGCTGGTCGAATGGCTGCCGAAACCCTGGATGTCCAGTTGCATCGTCGGCGGTTTGTGCCTGCTCTGCTGCGCCGCGCTGGCGTTCATGCCGACGCCCCAGCATCCTGCCGGAGAACGCGGGGTGGCCGCCAGTTCGGTCGCCTTGTTCAAGGACCTCTGGCACGTCATGAAGCAACGCGCCGGTTTGCTGGCGCTCGTTCTTTGCTTCCTGCCGCTGGGCACGGGCGCGGCGCCGTTCGCCGCCATTGCCGATGAGTGGCGTGCCTCGGCGGATACGGTGGCACTGATCACGGGAGTCTTGGGCGGGCTGATTTCGGCGGCGGGATGTCTCGTTGGCGGCTGGATTTGCGACCGCATGGACCGCAAGGCCGGTTATGTCTGGTTCGGCATTTTTCAGGCCGGCGCCGGCGTGGCGATGGCGCTCTTTCCCCACGCCCCGGCGATGTATATTTTGTGGGCGTCGGTTTACGCTTTTACTTCGGGACTTGCTTATGCGGCCTTCTCCGCGTTTGTGTTTGAAGCTATCGGCCAGGGGGCGGCGGCAACCAAATATAACGTCCTGGCCTCGCTTTCCAACGTGCCGATCTATTACATGACCATCGTTGACGGCTGGTCGCATGATCATTGGAGCTCGAGTAGAATGTTTTACCTGGAATCTGGACTGGCAGTTTTGGCGGCAGTCGTTTTCCTTTTTCTGGCAAAACTTCGCCCGCCGGCCCGCAAGACCGTTTAGTCGCTCCGGCAGAATGTGAAGCCGGTGCCATTTCCGTGATTTGTGTTTTCCTGAATTGGCGACCCTCGGGCCAATTCAGGCATTGCAGAGCTGCTTTGGCCTTGACCTCGCGTAGGTCGGCTGGAAGGTTAACCGGATGAATTCAGTTGGATATACTTCCTGGAACGACTAGAGGAAAATAGTAGGCTCTTAAATGAAACCAAGCCGATTCATTAGTTGGATACCATCCGCAATCGCGCTTTGGGTTTTGGGAGTGATTTTCGCGCTGATGGCGGCCATGAATATTTTCCTGGCGCAACGGGCGGCTGATGGATCGCTAGACCTTTCAGGCCCGGAATACGCTGCGAGAGGGGATTCCCACAAGATAGTCGTAGCTTTCTTGCGCGGTGCTTTTGAAAACGCCCTGATTGCGTCGCTCTGCATCGTTAGCTGGCATTTGATGCGTCGGCCTGTCCGTCATCGGCTTTCTCTGGGGGCTTCGCTGGTTTCGGCCGCCCTTGCCATCACTTCGATGCGCTGGCTATATGATCGAGTAATGCACGGAGCCTATCCTGGGTATTGGGTTGAGCCAATTTTTGTCTGGCCATGTCTGCTTTACGCGATTATTTATGCGTACCGTGAGAGCCGAAAGGCATCAACCTTAAACGGGAAACCGGCATCATTTGGTATCCAACTTTGAGCTTCTTTTCGGTCGAGTGAGTGACAAACGGGGAAGTTCATGTATTATTTGGGCTGGTGAATTCAGGCGACTCGTGGCGTAATTCCCCAAGCAATTATGGCGGTTCAATTTAAAGATTATTACGAAAGTCTGGGCGTGGCGCGCACGGCCACGGATGAGGAAATCAAAAAGGCGTTCCGCAAGCTCGCGCGCCTATACCACCCCGATGTGGCCAAAACGAAAAAGGGCGCCGAGGAAAAATTCAAGGAGATCAACGAGGCGTACGAAGTCCTGAGCGACCCGGCCAAACGGAAAAAGTACGACGAACTGGGGCCGAACTGGAAGCAGGGCGCCGAGTTTCGCGCGCCGCCGGGATTTCAGCAGGAGTTCCGCCAGGGACGGCCTTTCGCGGGCGGGCAGGCGGGGCGCGGCGGGGATTTTGAATTTGAATTCGGCGGCACGACGGGTTTTAGCGATTTCTTCGAGCAGGTTTTCGGCTCGCGCGGCGCCGGCAACGGTTCGCCTTTCGGCCGCGGCGGCGGCGTGGCGGAGGAAGACCCCGCGCAACGCGGTCGCGATGTGCAGGGCGACCTCATGGTGACGCTCGAAGAGGTGATGAACGGCTCGGTGCGGTCGGTTTCCTTGCGGCACCCGTCGGTTTGCGGCGATTGCCACGGGACCGGCGAGAAGGGCCGCAAGACCTGCCCCGCCTGCGGCGGCACCGGGCAGGTGTTGAAAACGGAAACCCACCAGGTGAAGATTCCGGCGGGTGTGACCGAGGGCCAGCGATTGCGTTTGCCGGGCCGCGGCGAAGCCGGGGCCAACGGCGGCGGCGCGGGCGATCTTTATCTGCGCGTCCACCTGGCGAAGCATCCGGATTTTGACGTGGCCGATCATAACCTGATTTACGAGGCCGAACTCGCCCCGTGGGAAGCCGTGCTGGGCACGAACCTCGCCGTGCCGACGATGACCGAGCCGGTGAATATCAAGATTCCGCCGGGCACGCAGACCGGCCAGAAGCTGCGCGTGCGCGGTCGCGGTCTGCCGCAGCGTTCCGGTCCGCCCGGCGATTTGCTCGTGGTGGCGCGGATCGAGGTGCCCGAAAAAATCACGGACGAGGAACGGAAGTTGTGGACGCAACTGGCGGGGGTGTCGAAATTCGAACCACGCGAAAAATAAGCTTTTGTGAATGCCGGCATGGACAAATCGTCCTTAAATTCCGTTCCGGCTGACTGGGAGCGGTTTTTTTACGCGAGCACGCTCAAGAAAGGGCGGGACATCCAGCGCTTGGGAAAAGTGCTCAAGTCCGAACCGGCGGTTGATTACGTGGGGATCGCCGCCGAGGTGGAAGGCTCGCAGCGGGACCCGTACGTCCTCGATATTGAATGGGGGTATAATGAGAAGGGCGTCAGCTTCATCGAGGGCGAGTGCTCGTGCCCGGTAACGTTCAACTGCAAGCATGTCGTGGCCGCGATTTCGGCTTTCCTCAACGCCGGCAGATTGGCGAAAGCGGAGCCGCCCAAGCCGCGGATTTCGGATCAATTGCAAAACTGGCTCACCCAATTGCAGCAGGCCGCCACGCCGCCCGCGCCAAAACCCGAAGTCGAAACCGGCGAAGAACCCCAGCGGTTGGCTTATATCCTCAACCTCGAAAAGCCGATTTACGGCATGCTGATTCAGGAGCGGCCCCGGCTGACAGTGAGCATGCAAGTGGTGAGCAAACTCGCCAAGGGTGGCTATGGGCAGGGCCGCAATTTTTATTACCAGAACATTTTCCACGACCCGGAGAGTTCAGCTTTTGTTCGCGCGGCGGATGTGGCGATTGTCCGCCGTTTGAAATTGATTCAACCCGGCGGATACAATCCCGGCGGGGATTTCCTGACGGGCACTGAGGGCGCGGCTTTGCTGGAAGAAATGTTGCGCACGGGACGCTGCCATTGGCGCGGCACCGGCAAAAAACATCCGGTGCTCGCCCTGGGACTGCCGCGCCTCGCCAAGCTGGAATGGCAGGCGGACCAGCAGGGCATGCAATCGCCGGGGCTGGACGTCACGCCGCGCGCGACGTTCGTGCTGCCGCTCGTGCCACCGTGGTATCTGGATGAAGCCGCCGGCAGTTGCGGCGCGCTGGACACCGGCCTGCCGCCGGCGGTGGCGCACGCGTGGTTCAACGCGCCCACGCTCAAGCCGGACCAGGCCGAGGTGCTCGGCGAGGAACTCGTGCGGCGCTATCCCGATTTGCAAGTGCCCGCGCCGCGCCGGATTGAAATTGAAACGGTGACCGATCTCAAGCCCGTGCCCTGCCTGCGGCTTTTTTCCCATTCGGTTTCGCAGCAAAGCTACGGTTTCCATTATGGCCGTTCCCGCGGCGCGGAAACGCTGGAATTAAATCTCGCCCATCTTGAATTTGATTACGAAGGCCAGCGTGTGCTGCCGCTCTCGCCCGGCAATTTGATCGAACAATTCAGCGACGGCAAATTGCGCCGCATCCAGCGCAATCACAAATCCGAGAAGGCTAATTATGGTCTGCTGTGCGAATGCGGTTTTCAGGCGGCGGAAAGTTTGTTCTACAATTACCGCCTCGGCAAACACGCGACCGACTTCGCGCTGCCCGACGCCAATACCTGGTTCGCGTTCTGCCAGAATATCCTGCCGCAATTCCGCGCGGACGGCTGGCAGGTGGAGACCGATCCGAGTTTTCAATTTCGCCTGGCCGAGCCGGAAAGCTGGTATGCCGATGCCGAGCAAGGCAGCGGCATTGACTGGTTCGGCGTGGAAATCGGTGTGCATCTGGACGGCCAGAAAATAAATCTGCTGCCGATTCTGCTGGAGCAATTGCAATTCAATCCGCGCCTGATTTCCGAGGAAGCCCTCGCGGCGCACAAGGAAGACGCGGTCATTCCCATTCAGTTGCCCGGCGGACGGTTGCTGGCGTTTCCGGTGCGGCGTTTGAAGGAAATGCTCGGCGTGCTGCTGGAGCTTTTCAATCCGCAGGCGCTGGATCGCAAAGGCCGGTTGCGGCTCTCCAAATTGCGCGCGGCCGAGTTGTCCAGCGTGGCCGGGAACAGCGCCGAGTGGCGTTGGCTGGGCGGCGCGGAATTGGGCGAGTTGAGCCGCAAGCTGCGCGATTTCTCCGGCATCCAGGCGGTGGCGCCGTCGCCGAATTTGCGCGCCGTCCTGCGCCCGTACCAGCAGAGCGGGCTGGACTGGCTGCAATTCCTGCGCGAATACAGCCTCGGCGGAATTCTCGCGGACGACATGGGCCTCGGCAAAACCGTGCAGGCCATCGCGCATCTGCTCCACGAGCGCGAGAGCGGCCGCGCTCAACATCCGAGCCTCGTTATCGCGCCCACCAGCCTGATGACGAATTGGCGGCAGGAAACCGAACGCTTCGCGCCGGGACTCAAGGTGCTGGTGCTGCATGGCGTTGACCGCAAGCAGCATTTTGAAAAACTGGCCGAGCACGATTTGATTGTGACCTCCTATCCCCTGCTGCCGCGCGATCAGGACGTTTTGCTCGCGCAACCGTTTCATTATGTGGTGCTGGACGAAGCGCAGTTCATCAAGAATCCGAAAACGCAATATGCGCAGATCGTCTGCCAGTTGCAGGCGCAATACCGCGTCTGCCTCACCGGCACGCCGATGGAAAATCATCTCGGCGAATTGTGGTCATTGTTCAACTTTCTCCTGCCCGGGTTTTTGGGCGACGAAGTCCGCTTCCGCAAGGTCTTTCGCAACCCGATTGAAAAAGGACAGAGCGAGGAACGCCGCAAAATTCTCGCCCACCGCATCGCGCCGTTCATGCTGCGGCGCCGCAAGGAGGAGGTGGTGAAGGAGCTTCCGCCCAAAACCGAGATTATCCAGAAAGTCGAACTCACCGGCGCCCAGCGCGATCTTTACGAAACCATCCGCTTGGCGATGCACGCGAAAGTCCGCGAGGAAGTTGCGAACAAAGGTTTCTCCCGCGCGCACATCATCATTCTCGACGCGCTGCTCAAGCTCCGCCAGGTCTGCTGCGACCCGCGCCTGCTCAAATTCGACGCCGCCCAAAAAATCACCGAATCCGCCAAACTCCAACTGCTCATGGACCTTTTGCCGGAGATGATTTCCGAAGGCCGGCGCGTGCTCCTTTTTTCGCAATTCACCTCGATGCTCGCGCTGATCGAGCCGGAACTCGCCAAGGCGAAGATTCCGTATGTCCTGCTCACCGGCCAGACCACCGACCGCGCCACGCCCATCCAGAACTTCCAGGAGGGTCAAGTGCCGCTTTTCCTCATCAGCCTCAAAGCGGGGGGCACGGGTCTGAACCTCACCGCTGCCGACACCGTCATTCATTACGATCCCTGGTGGAATCCCGCCGTGGAAAATCAAGCCACGGACCGGGCGCATCGCATCGGGCAGGAGAAAAAAGTCTTTGTTTACAAGCTGATAACCGTGGGCACCGTCGAGGAAAAAATCCTTGAGTTGCAAACCCGCAAACGCGAACTCGTCGAGGGTCTCCTGAACGAAGAGCGTCCGGAAAGCGTCAAGCTCAGTTCCGCCGATCTGGACGTGCTGTTCGCGCCCATCGGGTGAAGAAGAATTTTTGCGTCATTTATTTCCGAACCGGTCAAATGAGAAAAGGTTTAGCCACAGAGACACAGAGACACAGAGCAAACAGAGATTGGGTTCTATCCTCCGAGAACTCTGGGCCTCTGTGGCTGAAAACCACCCGGAAAGTTGAAAAGCGCGCCTAAATCGTAAATCGAAAATGTGTTTCGGATCGCCAATCTACGGGATTGAACTTCCGCCGTTCGCACATTAAGCTGCGCTTATGGCTAACGCACCAAAAAAGCGCAAACAAGCAGCCAAGGCCATTCTCCTTGGTGTGGGACTTGATTCCGACGGCCACAAACGCATCACCACCGGCCCGAATTTCGCCCTCGTCGGCGGTTCGGAGGAGACCCACGAGGTAATGACCGAAAAAGTCATCAAGATCAATGAAAAGCTTACCGCCCGCGGCAAACAGCTCAGTGAAGTCTCCCGCGAGGAGTTCACTGACATCGCCCATTCTGTGGGCCTGCACCGTCCTTCCTGACCGGCATCGAAGTTTTCCTCATCCCCTATTTGTTAAAAGAGGCTGTAAAATCAGGTAACGGCCCGCTTCTCGATACGGGGCGTAAATCGTAAATCGTAAATTTGCCCGCCAAGCAAAAATGGCGGGTTAATTGACAAGTTTTGTGGAGTGCCGTGTTTTTGCTGCCGCTATTTTCGCCGGCATGGCAATTGATTATAAATTCGGGTCTTATGGGCGTTCGATGGCGGTTTCTTTGCCGGGGCGGAAGCTTCCAGTTTTTCAAGCCGTGCAGACGCGAAGCGACATTGCCCCATTTTCAATTTCGCGATTGAGAAATCGCCTTCCTTGACGCCTCGTTTGCGGCTCGTTAACGTAGATTGTGAAAAATGTAACAAAGTCCGCGCCGGACATCTATGGTCACTGAATACAATCCTTACCTTTTAATCAGCGTGTTCGTGGTTGCGGCGGCTGGTTTTGCCCTCTCGCCGCTGGTGCTGGCGTGGCTTTGGGCCAGGACCTTTTCTCCCAAAAAGCCCGGGCCGGACAAGAATTCCACTTACGAATGCGGCCTCGAATCCAAAGGCGACGCCTGGGTGCAATTCCGCTCCGAATATTACCTCTACGGCATCATTTTTCTGATTTTCGATGTGGAAACCATTTTTCTGCTGCCTTTCGCGGTCGCCTTCACCGGCCTGCCCGTCGGGGCGTTTCTGGCCATGATTGTTTTCCTCCTGCTGCTGGTCGAAGGCCTCGTCTGGGCCTGGCGAAAAGGAGTTCTGTCATGGGAATAGAATCGGAAATGACCCAACTGACGCTCCCGGTTCGGAGTTCAAGCTTCAGCCCTAAGAATTTAATTCAACCACGGATGGACACAGATGAACACGGATTCAGATTTGCAAAACGGACCTTTTGTCTCATGGAGAATGACGTGCTGTTCGGTGCTGCTCTAGGAAAATGCGGAATGATTGATTTCCCCTTCTTATCCGTGTTAATTCGTGTCCATCCATGGTTGAATTGTCCGGGCTTGAGCTTCATTCCGCCTAAACCTTAAAAGACATGGACGAAGGACTGCGCAGCGAACTCAGCAAACAGGGCGTCTTCACCACGAAGCTCTCCGACCTCTATAATTGGGGCCGCAAAAATTCCGTGTGGCCCATGCAATTCGGGCTGGCCTGTTGCGCCATCGAGATGATCGCCACCACGATGGCGCGCTACGACCTCGCGCGTTTCGGCGCGGAAGTTTTCCGGCCTTCCCCGCGCCAGGCCGACCTGATGATCGTCGCCGGCACGGTGACCAAGAAAATGGCCCCGCAAGTCGTGCGCCTCTACAACCAGATGCCCGAGCCGAAATACGTCATCGCCATGGGCGCGTGCGCGATTTCCGGCGGCCCCTTCAAGCAGGGTTACAATGTGCTCAAGGGCATTGACCGTTTTCTGCCCGTGGATGTGCATATCCCCGGCTGCCCCCCGCGCCCGGAGGCGCTCATCCATGCGTTCATGACGCTCCAGAAAAAAATCGAGGCGCAAACGCTCACCGGCCCCGGACGCCCGCGCCATGCCGACCCGGAGGCGCCCAGTGAATTTCCCGTCCCGCAATTCGGCGAGCACGATCTGGTCCCGCCCTACAACCCCTCCGTCTGGCATCCGCCAGAAACGGCGCGGAAAGATTAAGCCAACAAATGCAACCCTTGGATCAAATCAAATCCAGCATCGAAGCCGCCATTCCCGGCGCGAAGTTGCAATTGATTGCCAACGAAAGCCCGTCCGGCCAGACTTCATTGCTGGTGGATAATGAACACGCGCCGGCGGTGGCGAAATATTTGCGCGATGATCCCCAGTTTCAATTGGACTACGCCTCCAATGTGACCGGCATTGATTGGCCGGAACTCGTTACCAAGGAAAAGATCAAAGTCAAAAAATTGGTGGATGGCGTGGAAAAAGAAATCGAGGAGATCGTGGAGAAGAAGCGACCGGCGCATTTGGAAGCCGTTTATCATCTCTATTCCGTGGCGCTCAGGCACGGCCCCGTCATCCTCCGCTTGCGCACGGAAAATCGCGGCGATAAAAATCATCTTCCATCACTGACGTCCGTCTGGCGCGGCGCTGAATTCCAGGAACGCGAGGCTTTCGATCTTTATGGGATCATTTTTGAAGGCCATCCCGATCTGCGCCGAATCCTGATGTGGGACGGCTTTAAAGATTTTCCGATGCGCAAGGACTACGTTGACCCCGACGATTACGAATACGAACCCACGCCGCATGACGAAGTTCTGGAACGCGCCAAATCCCAAGCCGCGTCGGAGGTGAAACCGTGAGTGACGACGCGCTCAAGGAAACATCCGCGAACGAGTATCGCGCCGAGCGTTACGAATCGCCTTATGCCGCGTTGGCCGATGAATTGTATCGCGAGCGTGTCCTGCGGGCGCGGCAAACGCCGCCGAAAGACAAGATTCTAGCGGGACAGCAATTATTTGAATACGCGTGTGAAATCACGCTGGCCGGCATTCGTAATCAGAATCCGGGCCAGACCGAGGAGCAGAATCGCGAAATACTGCGCCAACGATTGGCGGCGCGCCGCAAATGGCAGGCAAAACCATGAAGATCACCGACGTAATGCTTCGGGTCGCTGATGCCTTGCAACGGGCTGAGGTTCCTTGGATGTTGGTTGGCGCGTTCTCGAGCAATTACTACGGAATACCGCGCTCGACGGAGGATGTTGATTTCGTGATCGAGTTGGACACACCTCTTACCGTCGAGTTCAGGCGTTTGCTTGGCCCGGACTTCGAGGCCGAACCGCAGATGTCTTTCGAGACCAATACCGGGACGCAACGCCAGGAGTTCTGGGTCCGGGGCGATTTGTTCAAAGTGGAATTGTTTCGACTTTCTGATGACCCCTTCGATCGGGAACGATTCCGCCGCCGAACACCTGTTGACATGGCCGGGCAGCAAATCTGGTTTCCGACGCCAGAGGATGTCATCGTGATGAAACTGCGCTGGGCGCGCAGCAAGGACAAAGATGATGTAAAGGACGTGATGTCCGTCCAGCGAGGCAAGCTGGACTGGAATTATATCGAAGAATGGTGCAAAAAGCATCGGACACTTGCGTTAATGGAAGAGATCCGCCGCTCGGCGCCGGAAATTTGAATGAAATCGCCGTGACGACCACAACTGAAATCCCAGAGCCCAAGTTCGAAATTCTTCCGAAGATAAATTCTTACGGCGAGAAGGTCGGCGAATTGCTCGAGGTCGCCATGGGGCCGCACCATCCTTCCACGCATGGTGTTTTCCGCATGGACGTCGTGCTGGACGGCGAGAAAGTCGTCAGACTCAAGCCCGTCTTCGGTTATCTTCATCGCAACCACGAAAAAATCGCCGAGAACACGACGTATCTGGCGTCCATGCCTTATACCGACCGGCTCGATTATTTGTGTTCCATGACCAACAACTGGGCCTACGCGCTCAGCGTGGAAAAACTCGCCGGACTCAAGCCGCCTGAGCGCGCTGAATATATCCGGGTCATCACCGCCGAATTGACGCGCCTGGTGAACCACACCTGCCTCATTGGTTTTTTGATGCAGGACATGGGCGCGCTGGGCACTCCGCTGATGTACGCCTTCCGCGAGCGCGAACTCATTCTCGATCTCTTCGAATCCCTCAGCGGCTCGCGGATGATGTGCAATTACATGCGCTTCGGCGGTTGCCGCGTGGACCTGCCGCCCGGCTGGCTGGAACAAGTCGCGAAAATAAACGACAATTACGAACGTTTTCTCGATCAATTCGAGGCCCTTCTGACCGGCAACGAAATCCTCATCGCCCGCTGCGAAGGCATCGGCGTTCTGTCCGCCCCACTCGCCATTAACGCCAGCATCACCGGCCCCATGCTCCGCGCCAGCGGCGTCAATTACGACATCCGCAAGGTGGACAAATACGGCATTTACGACCGTTTCGATTTCCGCATCCCGCTCGGCAGCGACGGCGATGTTTTCGACCGTTACATGATTCGCCTGCTTGAGATGCGCGAATCCCTGAAAATATTGAAGCAAGCGGTGCGGGACATTCCCGCCGGGCCGATTGTGGATCCCAAGGCAAAAATCCGCGGCTTCCGCCCCAAGGCCGGCGAGGCTTATGGCCGCATCGAGGGGCCGAAAGGCGAGCTGGGTTTTTATCTCATCAGCGACGGTTCGCCCAATCCTTATCGTTACCGCGTCCGTCCGCCGAGTCTGATCAACCTTACGATCCTCGAGGACATGTGTCTCGGCCAGACCATGGCGGATGTCGTCATCATTCTCGGCAGCGTGGATATTGTCCTGGGGGAAGTGGACCGGTGAAAAAAACTTTGGCACGAATTATTTTATGCTAGGCGAAGGCATCATCAAAGGCATGGCGGAGACGGCCCGGAATTTCGTGGGCAGCTATTACGATTCCGCGCGCCTCACCACGGTCGAGTTTCCGGATGACAAAATTCCCGCCAAGGAAAACGCGCGCAATTTCCCCTTCCTGGTTTTCGATGGTGATGATGCGATGAAAGGCCTCCGCTGCGTCGCCTGCCAGATTTGCGAAAAAGAATGTCCGCCCAAGTGCATTTACATCATTAAGGATACCGTCAAAAAGCCCGACTACATTGGCAAGATGCAGGTGCAACCGAAGACTTTTGACATTGATATTTCGGTCTGCATGAGCTGCCAGATTTGCGTCGAGGTCTGCCCGTTCGAGGCCATCAAGATGGACACCGATTTCGAGTTGAGCACCGTGGACCGCTTCGGCGCATTGCTGTTGGACAAACATCAACTCGCCAAGTCCAACGATTATTATCACAAGCTTCATCCCACGGAAGCCACCGAAGTGGATGAACGCCTTGCCGCCGAAAAAGCCAAGGCCGAAGCCAAGGCCAAGGCGGACGCTGAAGCCAAAGCGAAAGCCGCCGCTGCCGCCGCAGCCAAGGCTAATCCACCCGCGACCGCCGCGCCGACAAAATGATCTCAACTGCCAATCAATCTCGATCGGTGTTCGTAAAACTCTTGGTCTGTAGAAATCGAGAGACGCGGACTTCGTTTCTCCCTCTCCTCGGGGGGGGCCGGGGTGAGGGCGGACTTCATAAATCTATTTTTTCCGATTTTCCGGCGCCCATCTTATGATCGGAAATATTTTTACAGGTTTGATCGTGATGATTTGGCGGGTGCTCACCGACCAGCCGAATCCCAAAGGGGATTTGCTCGCCGCGCTGCCGGAAGCAATGCGTCCATTCGTTTCGGTCGTCCTCTCGATCAGCCCCATCATGATGATTTTCCCGGGTTTGTTCGCGGCCACGACCTGGATCGAACGCAAGGGCCTCGGGCGCATTCAAAACCGCATGGGCCCCAACCGCGTCGGCCCGTACGGCTGGTTCCAACCGGTGGCGGACGGCTTGAAAATGCTCACCAAGGAAGACATCGTGCCGCGCACCGCCGACAAGTTGGTTCATTTTCTCGCGCCCGTGATTTTGCTCGTGCCCACCTTGCTGGCGTATGCCGTGCTGCCCTACGGGGCCAACCTCGTCCCGATTAATCTCGACGCCGGCATTTTATTTTTCTTCGCCGTCGGCGCTTCCACGGAACTGTCCGTTTTCATGGCGGGCTGGTCGAGCCGCAACAAATATTCCCTCCTCGGTGCCATGCGCGCCATCGCCCAGATGATCAGTTACGAAATCCCCCTCATCATTTCTTCCGTGACGGTCATCATGATCACCGGGTCGCTCTCCCTTGTGGACATCGTGGACCGGCAGGCTGGTTACGCCTTTGGTTTCATTCCGCACTGGCATGTCTTCAAACCCTGGGGATTGGCGGGGTTCGTTATCTTTCTCATCGCGTCGCTCGCGGAATCCAACCGTTCGCCGTTTGACATTCCCGAGGCCGAATCCGAACTCATCGCCGGGCACCTCACGGAATATTCCGGTTTCAAATACGCGCTGTTTTTTCTCTCGGAATATCTCGGCATGTTCGCCATGTGCGGGCTGGCCGCAACCCTCTTTCTCGGCGGCTGGCGCGCGCCGCTGCCGATTCTGGAATGGGTGCCGTCCTACGTGTGGTTTATGGGCAAGCTCATCGCGCTCGTGCTGGTGTTCATCTGGGTGCGCGGCACCGTCCCGCGTTTGCGCGTGGATCAATTGCTCAACTTCGCCTGGAAATTCATGCTGCCGCTGGCCTTGCTGAATCTTCTCGTCGCCGCTGTCTGGCATTACACCGCCGTCTGGAATTTCCCCACCGCCCTGATCTGGCGCTGGCTGCTTTGCGCGTTATTGATTGGCGTCCCCTACGTCTGCCTGGGACGCGGGCTTACCGGAACCAAAAAATTGACCCGTCGCGTTTACCGCTTTGCCGAATGAGCCATATAACCCCCATCGCTTTCGCCATCATCACCGCCTTGACGCTCGTGAGCGCCATTGCCGCGATGAGCCTTCGCCATCTGGTGCATTGCGCGCTCTGCCTGGCCGTAACGCTGGCCGGCATCGCGGCGCTCTACCTGCAACTCGGCGCCGCGTTCGTCGGCTGGGCGCAAATCCTCGTTTACATCGGCGCCGTCGCCATCCTGATCGTCTTCGCCATCCTCCTCACCCGCAGCAGTGAGGCCGAGCCAAGGCCCATTCTCTCTCCATATTGGGGCGTGGGTATCGCCATCGCCGTTTTGGTCTTTGGTGTGCTGGCGAAAGCCATTTTCTCAAGCTCACTGGCCGGACGCCTGCCGCCGGAGAAAGCCGACCCAACCGTTCGTGAAATCGGCAACCAACTCATGACCGGCTATGTTCTGCCGCTCGAAGTCATCGGGCTGCTTCTCACTGCGGCGGCAATTGGCGCAGTCATCATCGCCATGAAGGATTCGACCAGCGGACGATTAGCCTCGCCGCCGATTGTTCCCGAGCCCGCGCAAAAAAACGCTCGTCCCGAAACGCCGCCGGCCCATTAAAAACGCCATGATATCTCAAGATCACTTACCGCTGCATTATTACTTGATATTGTCCGCGCTGCTGTTCGCCGTGGGTTTGGCCGGCGCGCTCACGCGACGCAACGCGATCCTGGTCCTCGTCGGCATCGAACTCATGCTCAACGCGGCGAATCTTAATTTCATCGCGTTCTGGCGTTACAATCCGAATCCCGATTCCCTCATCGGCATCATGTTCGTCATTTTTTCCATCGCAGTCGCCGCCGCCGAGGCCGCCGTGGGCCTCGCCTTGATCATCCGCATTTACCGCCATTACCACACCATCAACCTCGACAAAATGGATTCGTTGAAGGGATGACCCATTGCCAATGAACTGGATTGTTGAACATCTTTGGCTGATTCCCGCGCTGCCGTTGCTGGCGGCGGCGGTGCTGTCGGTCACGGCGCGCGCGCATCGCCGGATGGCCGCCACGCTGACGATAGGCGCGATGGCGGTTTCGTTCCTTTTGGCTGTCACCGCTTTCGTGGCCACGCTGGGCAAATCAACCGCCGCCGGCCCCTGGCGTGAAGCGCATAATTTTTCCTGGCTCCAATTCGGCACCAAAACGCTGCAACTCGGTTGGGTGCTCGATCCGCTCACAGCCATCATGCTGGTGATGGTGACGTTCGTCAGCCTGCTCATTTTCATCTACAGCGTCGGTTACATGGGCCACGATGACAACTTCACGCGCTTCTTCTGTTTTCTCTCGCTGTTCGCCGCCGCGATGCTCGGGTTGGTCATTGCGAACAATCTTTTGCTCCTGTTCATGTGCTGGGAATTGGTCGGGCTCTCCTCATATTTACTCATCGGCTTTTGGTATCACAAACCCGGCGCCGCCGCCGCCGCGAAAAAAGCCTTCATCACCACACGCATCGGCGATGTCGTTTTCTTTCTCGGCATTTTGTATTTATATTCGCAGGCGGGAACGCTTTTGTTTTATGACCAGGGCAAAGGTTGTTTGGAAAGCGGGATTCTCTCCGATATCTTTGGCCGCACCACGGTTGGCGGAATGGCGGTCACGACCGCCATCGGCCTGCTGATTTTTTGCGGCGCGATTGGCAAATCCGGCCAGTTCCCCCTCCATGTCTGGCTGCCGGACGCGATGGAAGGCCCCACACCGGTGAGCGCGTTGATCCATGCCGCCACGATGGTCGCCGCCGGTGTGTTTCTGGTCGCGCGCGTGTTTCCGTTGCTCGATCCTAATAGCGTCGGCGTGAGCGGCCCGGCGTCGGCTTTGACTGTGGTGACGTGGATTGGCGCGATCACCGCCGTGTTCGCCGCGTGCATCGCCGTCGCTCAAACCGACATCAAACGCATCCTGGCGTATTCCACGGTTTCGCAACTGGGCTTCATGATGATGGGGTTGGGCGTGGGCGGAGTGGCCGTCGGCATGTTTCATTTAATCACCCATGCCTTTTTCAAGGCCTTGTTGTTCCTCGGCGCAGGTTCGGTGATTCACGGCTGCCATGAGGAACAGGACATTCGCAAAATGGGCGGCTTGAAAAAATTCATGCCGGTCACTTTCGCGACCTACGCCGTCGGCATGATGGCGCTCTCCGGCGTGCCGCTTTTCTTCTCCGGTTTTTGGAGCAAGGACGAAATCCTCCACGCGGCGCATGACTGGCCGGTTTCGCGCTGGCCGTTTTACCTCGGCGCGTTCGGCGCGTTGCTCACGGCGTTTTACATGACGCGCCAGGTTTGCTACGTCTTCTACGGCAAGAATCGCGGCGCGGAAAAAACCGGGCCTGGCCATGGACATCAGCATGCGCCGCACGAAAGTCCATCCGTGATGACGATTCCGTTGAGCATCCTGGCGGTGTTCGCCGTGGTGCTGGGTTTCATCGGCACGCCGGTATGGCCATGGTTCCAAAATTATCTGGCCGGCACTTCGGCCGCGTTTGGCTTTGGTGAAATACTTCACCCGGAGATTCTCCATGTGCTGCTGCTTTCCACCGCCATTGTGGCCGCGGGCATTGGCCTGGGTTGGTGGCTCTATGGCCGCAAGCCGATTGAAAGTTCCACACAGGTTGATGTCTTGGAAAAATTGCGCCCGGACATTTTCATTCTCCTGCAAAATAAATTTTACGTGGATGAATTTTATGACGCCACCATCATCCGCTTCAACGCGTGGTGGGCGGGTTTCTGCGACACGCTGGATTACTGGGTCTGGAATGGCGCGGTGCTGGCGGTCAGTTACGCGGTGCTGGGCCTCTCGTGGTTGGACCGGGTCATTGACGAATACGTGGTCAACCTCGGCTTCGATGAAGGCTGTCGCGGCGTCAATCGCGGCGGCGGTTGGTTGTCGCATCTCCAAAACGGGCGGGTGCAGGATTATATGCGGGTCATAGGCGTGGCGCTCGCGGCGCTGGGATTGCTTCTGTTATGGGGTTGCGCGGCATCATGAATCATTTTCCCATCTTAACCATTCTCACCGCGACGCCGCTTGCCGGCGCGCTGCTGCTCTTGCTGCTGCCGGCGGGCAATCAACGCCTCGCGCGCGGACTGGCGCTGGCGTTCGGTCTGCTGGGATTGCTTTGGGTCGCGCTCATGTGGGTCAACTTCGACGCCACTTCCACCAAGTTTCAATTCCCAGAGCAGCACGACTGGATCGAAAGCCTCGGCGCGCAGTATTATTTGGGCGTGGACGGGCTGGGTTTGTTGATGGTTCTGCTCACGGCCATCGTCACGCCCATTGCCATGCTCGCGTCCTGGCGCATCAACGACAAAGTTTCAACTTACATGGCGCTGATGCTCATGTTGCAGTCGGGATTGTTCGGGACATTTACGGCGCTGAATTTTTTCCATTGGTTTATTTTTTGGGAACTCAGCCTGGTGCCGGCGTTTTTCCTGATCAAACTTTGGGGCGGCCCGGGACGCAGCGCGGCGGCGACGCAATTTTTCATTTACACCATGGTCGGCAGCGTCGCCATGCTGCTTTCCTTTCTGGCGATCTTTTGGGCCACCAAGACTTTTGATTTCAAGCTGCTCGCGGATATGGGGCAATCCGGTCAACTGACCTCCGCCCTAAACGCGGCATTTGACGGCTGGCTGCCCTCAAGGCATGACTTCCTTCCGCTGGTGATTTTTGCCGGCGTGTTTCTGGGCTTCGCCGTCAAGGTGCCCCTGGTTCCATTTCATACCTGGCTGCCCTCCGCCTACGCCGAGGCGCCCACGGGCACGACGATGATGCTTACCGGCGTCATGTCGAAAATGGGCGTTTATGGATTTTTGCGAATTCTCGTGCCGCTTTTTCCCGAGCAAATGCGCCTGGTGCTGACTCCGCTCCTGTGGTTTGCCGTGGCGACGATCGTTCTTTCCGCGTGCTCCGCGTTTGCGCAACGCGATTTGAAACGCGTCTTCGCCTATTCCTCGATCAACCATCTCGGCTATTGCCTGCTCGGGATTTTTGCCGTCGTCAAATTCACCGGCGGCGAGGAACCGTGGAACAACGAAAAAGCCGCCGCGCTCAACGGCGTGCTGCTCCAAATGTTCAACCACGGTTTGACCGCGTCCATTTTATTTTGCTTCGTCGGCTATCTGGAACAGCGGAGCGGCGGTTTGCGCGGGTTGAACGATTTCGGCGGTTTGCGAAAAGTGGCGCCAATTTTCTGCGGACTGATGGGCATTTCCATTTTTGCGTCGCTCGGCCTGCCGGGCTTGAATGGGTTCGTCGGCGAATTCCTGATTTTCAAGGGTTCCTTCTCGCTGGCGACCTGGGCGACGGCGCTGTCGGTCATCGGCCTGCTGGTGACGGCGATCTTTCTGCTGACGATGATTCAACGCGTCTTCAATGGCCCGCTGAACGTCAAATGGTCGGGTCTGCCGGACCTGAGTTGGCCGGAGCGGTTCGTGGTGCTGCCGGCCACGGCGCTGATGTTCCTCATTGGCCTTTGCCCGCAAATCCTGATCGGCAAAATAAACGTGACCGTGATGCACCTGGTGGAGCAATTGAAATTTTGAAATTGGAATCAAGCAACCTTAATTAACGATGCTGGCCTGGACCGTCTATATCTCGTTCATCGGAGTCGTGGCGCTGATGCTGCTGCCCGCAAGTCAGGCGCGACGCGCGCGCGGCGTGGCGCTCCTCGCGGCGCTATTTGGTCTGGCCGTTGGCGTCGTTGGCGTCGTGACGCGCGCGACCGGAATGCAGACGGTGGTGCGGAAGCCGTGGATTCCGGATTTGGGCATCAGCTTTTATCTCGGCGCGGATGGCATCAGCCTTACGCTGGTATTGTTGACCGGACTCGCGGCGGTGGTGGGCATTCTGTTTTCGTGGAACATCGAGACGCGCGCCAAGGAATTTTTCGCCTTCTATCTCGCGCTAATCGGCGGCGTCTATGGCGTGTTCCTCAGTTTCGATTTGTTTTTGCTCTTTGTTTTTTACGAGCTGGCCATCATTCCGAAATATTTTCTCATCGCCATCTGGGGTTCCACGAATCGCGAATACGGCGCGATGAAGCTGGCGCTGTATTCCTTCGTGGGCAGCGCGATGGTTTTGGTCGGGATCATTTCGGCGTACGTGGTGGCCGGGGGCAAGACGATGAATCTGCTCGAACTCGCGCAATTTCCATTTCCCATCGCATTTCAACACTGGGCGTTTCCGCTGGTGTTCATCGGTTTTGCGATTCTGGCCGGCATCTGGCCATTTCACACCTGGGCGCCGACTGGCCATGTGGCGGCGCCGACGGCGGCGTCCATGCTGCTGGCGGGCGTGGTGATGAAATTGGGCGCCTACGGCGCGTTGCGCGTGGCGATGACGCTGTTTCCGCAGGGCTTGGTTTTCTGGCGGAATGAAATCGCGCTGCTCGCCGTCATCGGAATTGTGTATGGCGCGATGGTGGCGCTGGTGCAAAAGGATTTCAAATTCGTGATCGGTTATTCCAGCGTGAGCCACATGGGTTTTGTTTTGCTCGGATTGGTGACGATCAATTCCATTGGATTGAACGGCGCGGTGCTGCAAATGTTCTCGCACGGCATCATCGCGGGGCTGCTGTTCGCGGTGGTGGGGCGGATGGTTTATGACCGGACGCACACGCGGGATTTGACGGTGCTCGAAGGCATGAATTTGAGCAAGGCGCTGCCATTTGCGGCGGGGACGTTTGCCGTCGCGGCTTTTGCCTCGATGGGGCTGCCGGGTTTCAGCGGTTTCGCGGCGGAGCTGCAAGTGCTCATCGGCGCGTGGTCCGCATTTCCGACTTTCGCAGTGCTGGCCGGATTTGGAATTTTGGTGGGTGTGGCCTACACCCTGCGCGTGTTGCAAAAATCATTTTTCGGCGAGCCGGTTCCAGATGCGGAGCACGCGCCGCATCCGCTGCCGCCAATCTCGATTCCCGAACGCATTGGCGCGGTGATCCTGCTGGCAGCGACGGTGGTGGTCGGGCTGTTTCCAAATTTGTTGCTGACCATGATTGACGACGGTTTCAAAACTCACTTGTTCGACGCAGTTTTGAGAAATGGAGGGGCGTCGTGAGCTACCTCGAATTGCTTGGCCGGGTCGCGCCGGAGACCATAATCGTCATCACCGCGCTGGTGGTGATGGCGGTGGATTTGGTCGCGATGCGCGGCGAGCCGTTGCGAAACCGGTTCTGGGTTTCCGCCGGCTTTGCGATTCTGGGCTGCGTGATTTGCATCGGCTGGCTGCTGTTGATTGAACCCCCGGCGGCTTCCGCGAACGCTTCCGGCGGATTGCTGCCTTCGCTGGCCAGCATGTTTACGGATGACCCGCTCACCCGTCTCGTGAAGGTGGCGCTGCTCGCGCTCACCATCTGCACCATGGTGATTTCGGTCGAAGGCACTTTTACAGACCACGTCGGCGAATATCTTGCGCTCGTATTGATGGCCACGGTCGGGATGATGCTGCTGGTCAGCTCGACCGACTTGCTGATGATTTTCATTTCGCTCGAATTGACGAGCCTCTCGCTTTACATCCTCACGGCCTTCAACAAGCAAAACATCAAGTCGGCGGAAGCGGCGTTGAAATATTTTCTTTTCGGCGGCATGTCGGCGGCGTTCACGTTGTTTGGTTTGAGCCTGGTTTATGGCCTTTCCGGCTCGACCAATCTCACCCAGATCCGCGCCGTGCTCAGTAGCGGCGCTCCCCTTGATCCGTTGCTGATCATGGCCATGGTGATGGCGGCGGTTGGTTTTGGCTTCAAAATCGCGGCGGTGCCGTTTCATTTATGGGCGCCCGATGCGTACGAGGGCGCGCCGACTCCAAGCGCGGCGCTCATTGCGTCCGGCTCCAAACTGGCGAGCTTTTTCATATTTGCAAAAGTGTTGATGGTGGGTTTCGCGCACGCGGGCGGGAGCGGGGCTTGGCATGATTACCAGGCGGGCTGGCTGCCGGTGCTGGCGATCCTCGCGGCGCTTTCCATGGCGCTGGGCAACCTGGCCGCGATCGTGCAATCCAATGTCAAACGCCTGCTCGCGTATTCCGCCATCGCGCATTCCGGCTACGCGCTGCTCGGCTTGCTGGCGAACAGTCCCCAGGGAGTCAGCGCGGTGATTTTTTACATGGCGACATACGGGCTGACGGTGGTGGGCGCGTTCGGGGTGGTGGCCGTGGTGGAGCAAAGCGAGGGCGACGCGCGCATTTCCAATTTTGCCGGACTGAGCCGCCGGGAGCCGCTGGTGGCGTTTTGCATGATGATCTTCATGCTGTCGCTCGCGGGCATTCCACCGCTGGCGGGGTTCTTCGGGAAATTTTATTTGTTCGTCGCGGCGGCGGCCGGCGCGCCGAATCTCGGCTGGCTGTGGCTGGTGATTTTTGCCATCGCGATGAGCGCGGTTTCGCTTTACTACTATCTTCAAGTGCTCAAGCAAATTTATGTCGTGGCCGCTCCGGCTGGACAACGGACAATGAAGGCGCCGCTTACGAGCAAGGTCATTTTGGCGATGCTCGCGATTGGCGTGGTGGCCCTGGGTTGCGCGCCGAATCTGGTGCTGGGCAAACTGCTGGGTTCGATTAAGGCTTTTGGGCTGTGATAGGCGGCTGCCAGCCAGTTGGAGAAAATTATTTTGGCTGCAGCAATTCCGGCGCTGTTCGGTGTCATTGGCCGTGCGCAAGCACCTTTAGCGTGTTCCCACCACCGACAGCCTAAAGGCTGGACACCGAACAAGACGCCGAACAAGTTTCTTCCACCCGGTCTTCGCGATGGCTATGTTTGATGAATGAGAACTTTGCACTGGTATCTCCTGCGGCAAGTCGTGGCGACGTTGGTGATGACGGTCGCGGTGTTTACCTTTGTGCTTTTGTTGGGCAATGGATTGAAGGACATCCTGGCGCTGCTCATCAGCGGCCAGGCAACGCTCGGCGGCGTGCTGGAGGCTTTCGGATTGTTGATCCCCTTCGTGCTCGTCTTTGCGCTGCCGATGGGGATGATGACGGCGGCGCTGCTGGTTTTCGGGCGGTTCAGCGCGGACCAGGAATTGACCGCGGTGCGCGCCAGCGGCATCAGCCTCCTCTCATTGATCACGCCGATTTTAATGTTAAGCCTGCTGCTGTGCGGCGTGAGCGCGTGGATCAACATGGACATCGCGCCGCGTTCGCGGGTCGCCTACAAAAGCCTGCTTTACGAAATGGGCCTGCGAATGAGCGCGACGGCCGTGCCGGAGGAAAGATACGTGTATGATCTCTGGCCCTACGTTTTCTATGTCGGGCACGTCAAGGGCACGAACCTGAGCGACGTCATCGTTTGCCAAATGGACACGAACCAGGTTCCTGCATCGGTGGAAATGACGTACCGCGCCGCGCATGGAACGGTCCAGACGATTAACAAACAGATTATAGTCACCTTGTTCGAACCCCGGCAGAATGGCCTGGATGATCATGGAGGGTTAGTCATCGGGGAATCACCAGAACACGCGCGCACGATTATTACCCACGATTTGGAAGACCCCAATTCCCATGGCGAGGGGCCGCAAGTCAGCGACATGACTTACCAGCAATTGCAGGCCAAGTTGCGGGAACTCGAGCAGAGCTTCGGCAACGTGAGGCGCGAAAAATTGACCCGCGAAGAATTGCGAAAACAGAAGCAGGAAATGGAGCAGTTGAAAACGGTCCTGACGATGCCGGTGCTGGTGAATATCCACCGGCAAGTCGCCAGCTCGTTTGCGTGTTTTGGCTTTACGCTCATCGGCATCCCGCTCGGCATCCGGGCGCACCGGCGCGAGACAAACATCGGCATCGCCATGGCGCTGGGGCTGGTGTTCATTTATTACAGCTTCCTGATCATTGCCCAGTCATTGCAAAGCCACGCGGAGCTGGCGCCTTACTTGATTTTCTGGGTGCCGAATTTTCTGTTCCAAGCCGTCGGCGCGGTGATGCTCTGGCGCGCGAACAAGGGAATTTAACCTGAACCATTTCGCCAACGCGAATCCCTCTTCTGCCATTTCCCAATGATAATTGGCATATTTGGCAAGCCACCCCTCACCATTAACCGCACCCTCACCTCACCCCAACCCTCCCCTCCCCCGGAGGGAGCGGAGAGGGAGAAGAATCGCGTCGGACGAATCTACCGATAGTCACTGCGAACTGGCATCACTTCCGCTCGAAGTTGATGAATCCCTTCGCGATGTCCACCGAGGCCAATCGCACCTGCACCTTGTCGCCCACGTCGAGACCCTGCGCGCCGTGAACCACCATGCCTTCAGCGGGGAATTTCAACAAGCGGACATAAGTCCCCTTGGGCGAGGCGCCGGTGATAATGCCGTCGAACACCTGCCCGATCTGGCGGCTCAACATGCCCGCCGCAACGACTTTTCGCATCAGGCGCTCCACCTTGCGCGCGGCGTCTTCGCGCTCCGTGCAACGGGCGGCGATATCGCCCAACTCCTTTTCCGCATACGGTCCGGGAGCGCCATCCGCCGTGGCTTTCAACAATCGTTGCGTGACCAAATCCGCATAACGCCGGTTCGGCGCGGTCGAATGCGTATAATCCTCGACGGCCAGGCCAAAATGTCCCTCGTGTTCCTCGCCCGGATGCTCGACGATGTATTCACCCGCGCCCAGCATCTTCACCACGGCGAGCGACAGGTCGGGAAAATGCACCGGGTCAGCCGCGCGGCGTTGGTCCAAAAATGCGGCCAGCGCGCGGGGATCGGGCGTGTCCGGAAGTTTCACGCCGAACGGCGCCGCGATGGCTTGAATCCGGTCCCAACGCTTCGGGGTTTTCACCACGCGGCGAAGCGAAAGCGCGCCGCACTCCTTGAGATGCTCGGCCATCGCCACGTTTGCGCCCACCATGAAACTCTCGATGATATCATCGGCCACGGTGCGCTTGGTTACGGCCAGGTCTGTCACCTGGCCGTTTGCCAGCACTGGCTCCGCTTCGACTGAGGAAAACGCGAGCAGCCCGCGCGATTTGCGAATGGCGCGCAATTTTTGCGAAGTCTCCAATTGCAATCGCAACTGCGCCTCCATCCCTGGGACGCTCTCGATGGCCGGCGGAATCGGCCCGTTGCCTTCCAGCCAGGCGCCAGTCGAGCTATAGGCCAGTTTTGCGCGGTTGCGAAGCGTGCCGCGAAAAACATCGTGGCAGGTGACATCGCCCGAATCCTGAATCCGCAATTCAATGATGACTGCTTCCCGATCCTGCTCGCCCAGCAGTGACGTTCGGTCCGTGGAAAGTTCGGCGGGCAGCATGGGAAACGTCACCACGCCGGTATAGACGGACGTGCCCTCCAGCGCGGCATGTTGGTCCGTGACCGAAACTTTGGGCACCGACGCATCCACATCCGCAATCCCGACCAGCAAACGCAGCGTGCCGTTCGCGAGTTTTTCCACATACTCCACCTGGTCGAGGTCGCGCGAACTGTCGTTGTCAATCGAGGACCACAGCAACGCGCGCAAGTCCTGGACTTTGGCCGCCGGGCGGTTGGGAGCGGTTTGCTTCGCCAGCGCTTCACGCATGACCTCCGGCGAGAAATCCGGTTGGAACCCTGCGTCCAGCATGGCCTGGTGCGCGCGTGTTTTGAAATCAATCGGGCCGTTGCTCATCGCGCCATTTGTCTCATTGTTGTGACTCCGGTTTATCGGGGTAGCGCTGCTTCTTCGGCGGCGCGGATGGCTGCACCTCCTGCCCGAGTTGATCCGGATCAATTTCGACGGGGTCGAGCAGCGTCTTGGACAATTTCAACATTTCATCGGCATACTCATAAGCCTCGGCGGCGATGTTGGCATGGACGCCGAGGCCCTGGCTCGGACCGGTGGGCCGTGAAAGCAATCCCGTCAGGGCCTGCGCCGCAAAATAATCTCGTTTGCTGATTTCCATAAATCAATGAGTCGTCCCACAAATTGCCTGTCTTCTCCATACGCCGGTTCGCCCATTAAATCAAGACTTGCGGGAAGAGTTCAAACGGGGGCGTGGCGAAGGATCGCGATCAGGTTTCCAGATTGAAATTTCTTGCGTCATCATTCGGTCATGGGTAATTTCTGAGGTAGCAAGAGGAGTTGGTTCCTTGACATCCTCCGCCGTCTCGCAAGACGCTATGGCGCGACAAGCAAGGTGTGCCATTTGAATTTCCAAAGGCACGCCGGCACTCTTTTTCGTCGCCGGTCTTCACACACCGGGGCGATGAATTTTGTACGCGCATAAACCGGGGAATTTTTCGCCGGTTTCTCGCTCTGGTCAAACCGGGTCAAAGCGAGTCAAACCACTTTGACGGTTTGACTGTTGCTTTTTGACCAGTTGAACCGGCGGAGAAGCGGTCTCGTACCGCTTCGTACCGCTTGGTACCGCTTGGTACCGCTTAATATCGCTTGAGAAGAGAAAATTTTGTTCAGCACCGGCGCGGCAACCTAGGCTATGCCCCCAAAAACCGAGCTGCGCATCGTGAGTCCGTGCTTTACGAGCGGGACGATTTAACTTAGTTTTCGTGGATATGTCGAAGGCAGTCAAAGCCGCCGAGGCCGCGAAAACGGAGAATTTGCCGTTTGAAGAGGCTTTGAAGCGCTTGGAATCCATTGTGGAAGCGATGGAATCCGAGGATCTGCCGCTGGAATCGCTGCTGGCGCGTTTCGAGGAAGGCACGCAGTTGGCGAAGGTTTGCCAGGCCAAGCTGGCGGACGCGGAATTGAAAATTCAGAAGCTGGAACAAACCAGCGCGGGCGAAATGACGCTGAAACCGTTGTCGCCCGATCTTGCGGAAGCAGAGCAATAAAAACTATGAGTCGTTATCTCGATATGGTGGACGAACCGGCCCACGTGAAAAAGCTGACGCTGCCCCAGTTGCAGCAACTTGCCGGGGAAATCCGGCACGAGCTGATCACGAAACTCTCGAAGAACGGCGGCCATCTCGGGCCGAATCTGGGAGTGGTGGAATTGACGCTCGCCCTGCACGCGGTTTTCAACACGCCCCAGGATAAATTCGTCTGGGACGTGAGCCACCAAAGTTATGTCCACAAGCTCCTGACCGGGCGCAAGGACCGTTTTCACAGCATCCGCACCACGAACGGCCTGAACGGTTTTTCACTGCGGACCGAGAGCATTCATGATTGTTACGGCGCGGGCCACGCGGGCACGGCGCTGTCCGCCGCGCTGGGCATGGCGGCGGCGCGCGACCAGATGGGCAGCAAGGAAAACGTGGTGGCGATTTTTGGCGACGCGGCGTTGACGAATGGCATTTCGTTCGAGGCGCTGAACAATATCGCGCAGACCACCAAGAAGTTCATTGGCATTTTGAACGACAACGAATGGAGCATCGCGAAGAACGTGGGCGCGATTGCGAATTATCTGAACAAGCTGATTACCCATCCGCGCTACAACCGGTTGCAGAAGGATTTTGAGCGTTTTGTGCGGCGGATGCCGAAGGGGGACATCGCGTTGAAGCTCGGTCACAAGGCCGAAGAGGCCTTGAAGGGCGCGGTGAATGAAGTGACGCTGCAACAGAATCCCGCGAATCCTGACTCGGACGGGCGCGGCGGGTTCGGCAGCAGTTTGATTTTTGAGGAATTGGGCCTGCGTTACCTGGGGCCGATTGACGGGCACGATCTGCCGTTGTTGATGAACTCGCTGGAATACGCCAAACAGTGCGAGCAACCGGTCGTGTTGCATGTGCTGACCAAGAAGGGCAAGGGCTACGATGTGGCGATCCAGCAGCCGGAGAAGTTCCACGGCACCGGACCTTACGATATTCAAACCGGCGCCTCACCCGCGCCGAAGCCGGGGGCTGCGCCGCAGTGGCAGGACGTGTTCGGCAACACGATGGTGAAGCTTTGCCAGAAGGACAATTTCGTGGTGGGCATCACGGCGGCGATGCCGAGCGGCACGGGTTTGAAGATTCTGGAGAAGGCGATGCCGAAACGGTACTACGACGTGGGCATTGCCGAGGAACACGCGGTGCTGTTCGCCGCCGGCATGGCGACGATGGGTTTTCACCCGGTGGTGGCCATCTACTCCACTTTCCTGCAACGGTCTTACGATTGCATCATTCATGATGTCGCGTTGCAGAATCTGCCGGTGATTTTCTGCATGGACCGCGCGGGGCTTTCGCCGCAGGACGGGCCGACGCATCACGGTTTGTTTGACATTTCCTATCTGCGTTGCGTGCCGAACATCGTCGCGATGGCGCCCAAGGACGAGGACGAATTGCAGGACATGATGTTCACCGCCACGCACCTGAAACAGCCGGTGTTCATCCGTTATCCGCGCGGCGCGGCCGAGGGCGTGCCGATAAAGGACCAGCCAAAAATCATCGAGGTGGGCAAGGCGGAAGTGATCCAGAATTTTTCGCAAAACGGCCGGCGCAAGGTGGCGTTGTTCGGATTGGGCAACATGCTCAGCGTGGCGCGGCAGGCGGCGCAGGAATTGAGCGAGCAGGGTTTTGACGCGGCGATCATCAATCCGCGATTCACCAAGCCGATTGACGCGGGCACGACGGAATTTTTTGGCCGCGCGGCGGATGTGGTGGTGACGCTGGAGGATCATGTGCTGCCTGGCGGTTATGGCAGCAGCGTGCTGGAATTGTTCAGCGAGAAACAGGTGCAGACGCCGGTGGTGCGCATCGGCTGGCCGGACAAATTCATCGAGCACGCCACCACGGTGGAATACCTGCGCGAGAAGCACGGTTTGACCGCGGCGAACACCGTGGCGCAGGTGAAAGCGCAGATGGTGGATGTGCCGGTGGCGGCGCCTAAGCTGCTTGGCGCGGCTTAATAGTGAAATGCCAAATATCATATATCTCTTCACCAACGAAGCGATGCCTGGTATCGTTAAGATTGGGGTAACTGATGGTGAAACCATCGAGGCTCGCCTTATGCAGTTAAGTTCACCCACGGGAGTTCCACTGCCGTTTGAATGCTACTTCGCTGCGAAAGTGGACGACGCTAACGATGTTGAAAAAAAACTTCATCAGATCTTTTTTGAGCAGCGTGTTAATCCGAAGAGGGAATTCTTTCGCCTCGACCCAGAAAAAGCCGTTTTGGCCATTAGTATTGGAAAATTTGACGACGTTACTCCAGGTGACGTAACGATTGACCAGGAAGAAAAGGAAGCGCTAGAAAAAGCTAAAAGCCGCCGCCCCCGCATCAACCTAGCTAAAATTGGCATTAAGGCTGGAGATGTTTTGACATTTTCGCGGGATGATTCGAAGACAGCGACTGTAGTCCCTGATGGCAAACTTAATTTAGATGGGGAAATTATGAGTCTGTCGAGCGCGGCACTGAAAGTTCTCCAGTCTATGGGGTATAAATCAACATCTGTGAGCGGAACAGACAATTGGATGTTTGATGGCAAACTGTTGGACGAGCGACGCCGTCAAATGGAAGTCGAACAATTTGAGGACGTAAAGGCGCTTTGAGCAAATGTATAAAAAAATTCCCTTCCCCGCTTTTTATCTAATTCGTGACATTGCCCATAACTACAAAATAACAAAAGCTAAAAACAGATTTTATGGCTTACAAAGACATCACCCCGCCGGCTGGCGACAAGATCACGGTCAGCAGTGGAAAACTGACCGTGCCCAACAACCCGATCCTGCCGTTCATTCGCGGTGACGGGACGGGGCCGGACATCTGGCACGCGAGCCAGCGTGTTTTCGACGCCGCGGTGGAAAAGGCTTACGGCGGCAAACGCAAGGTGGCGTGGTTCGAGGTTTTCGCGGGCGAAACCGCCAAGAACAAGTTCGACAACTGGCTGCCGGATGACACGGTGGAGGCGTTCAAGGAATTCCTCGTGGGCATCAAGGGGCCGCTGACCACGCCGGTGGGCGGCGGGATCCGCTCGCTGAACGTGGCGTTGCGCCAAATGCTCGACCTCTACGTCTGCCTGCGCCCGGTGCAATATTTCGCGGGCGTGCCTTCGCCGGTCAAGCACCCGGAAAAGGTGAACATGGTCATTTTCCGCGAGAACACGGAGGATATTTACGCGGGCATCGAATACGCCGGCGGAACGCCCGAGGCGCAGAAATTTCTGGATTTTATCGCGCAGAATTTTCCCAAGGATTTCTCGAAGATTCGTTTTGGCACCAAGGAGGCGATTGCCGGTTACATGAAAATGGCCTCGCCGGACCATGACGCCTCGCACATCCCGGTGCAAGTGGGCATCGGCATCAAAGCGGTGTCGAACGTCGGCACAATCCGCTTGGTGAAGTCGGCCATCGAATACGCGCTGGCGTTCAAGCGCAAGAGCGTGACGATTGTCCACAAGGGCAATATCATGAAATACACCGAGGGCGCGTTTCGCGATTGGGGTTACGCGGCGGCGGAGCGGATTTTCGGCAACAAGGTTTACACCTGGGCGCATTGGGAACGGACGAAGAAGGAAAAGGGCGAACTGGCCGCAAACGAGGAACAGAAGGCCGCGTTGAAAGCGGGCGCATTGTTAATCAAGGACGCCATCGCCGACATCACGCTGCAGCAGGTGCTGACGCGCCCGGAGGATTTTGATGTGATCGCGACGCTGAATCTCAACGGGGATTATCTTTCCGACGCGCTGGCGGCGCAGGTCGGGGGCATTGGCATCGCGCCGGGCGGCAATATCAATTACGTGAGCGGCCATGCGATTTTTGAAGCGACGCACGGCACCGCGCCGAAATACGCCAACCTGGACCGGGTGAACCCGGGCAGCGTGGTGTTGAGCGGCGAGATGATGTTCCGTTACCTGGGCTGGACGGAAGTGGCGGACATGATCATCAAGGGCTTGAACGGGGCGATTGGTTCCAAGCGGGTCACCTATGATTTTGCGCGCATGATGGAAGGCGCCAAGGAAATCAAGTGCTCCGAGTTCGGCGAGAACATCATCGCGCACATGTGAACCAAGGCTGTCAGTCCAACGATAGCCGGGCCGGGTTTTGCGTTTCGCAGGCCGAGCCAAATACTGGACGGTTATTAATGGCCGGTCTTGAACCGGCTGGCGACCCGTCATACCGGCAGCCTTCCAGCAATCCCACCAAATGGCAGAAGGAACTTTTTCGCGCGTGCCAATAGCCGGTCAACGACTCGGCCGGAAGACGCCTGGCCCAACGGGCGAAGGAGAATCTGCCGTCAGTCTGCATCCGGTAGCCGGCCAGAGCCATGCCTTCGGCGCAGTGCATTTCGATCCACCAGATTTCGTCTTCCGTCAGTTCGTCTTTCCATTTTTCAATCGGGTGCGCGTCAATGCCGTTGAACTCGGTGTAAAAGGTGGAATTTCCCTGCCATTGCCGGCCCGCCCGCGTGGGCTCGAGCAAGACCGGAAGAAACTGGATGCCGCTAAAGCGGCAGACTTCCTCGAGTACCGCGCGGCTGTTTTGAACCAGGTCTTCGTAACGGATGACCAGGCAATTGGCGGGATGCTTCCGCAATCTGGTTATCTGACGCGAACTTTCGTTCCACTCCCGCACGAGCCGGTGGGCCTTGGCATGGCCTCCATAACGGTTGATGAGGCGTTGCTGGCGGCTCGCAAAAACCGCCCGCGGATCGCGCACGACCTGGATTAACTTGGCTTCTGGAAAAAGGCCGAATAAATCGTCCATGTAGGGCACATTTCCGGGAGTTTTTTCAACCCAGCGCACGCAGTCGCGCCAGTTGTATCCCCGGGCGATCACATAGGCGCGAATTGTCTCTGAAAGCAGTAGCGAATCATTCATGCCGGGCTGATTCACAAAACTCCCGGCGAGCTGCATGAATAGCCCATGATCAAATCCGTGATAATCGCGTATGTCCGGCCCGCAGGCATCGCGCGGCAGCTCGACGCGGCCGCGGTCCAGCAGCCGCAGATCGGAGCGTGTGAGCAGATGGTGCAATTTGGCCTGGTAATCGCGCAAAGCCCGATACTTTTTGCCCTGCTCGAAGTAATGAGTTTCTTCGGGCAGAACCACGAGTTCAGGATGGCCGTCGAGCAAAGCCAGCAACAGAGTGGTGCCGGATTTCGGGCACCCGCCCACGAATAAGCCGCGACGATTAAACTTGGATACTTCGTCGAATTCGCCCGAAATCGCGCGCTCAGGCGATGTTAAAGACAGGGCCGGAGATGTTTTGCTGGTCATACCTCATGTTTGGAAAAGGTTTTTGGCGGCAAACCCGGCAAGGCGGAGCCGGTTCCTTTTGCAACACATGGGTTGATGTTTTTTCCTCAGGATCGTGCTTCTTTGGAATGCACCCTTCATACTACCGGATCTTTCTAATATCATATATTTGATAATTACCCCAACTATCTGGAAATTTCAACCGGACGATGCAAATGTTTTCCGGGTTCATTACTTGGGCAAAATAAGGTGGCCGAACCCGTTGGCAAACTGATGCACCTGGTTTCCAATGGCTGCCCAACTCGCCGGGTCGGAGACCGGCGTTCCGATTGAATTGTTATGGCTTCAGCGGCTTGCCTTGCGCGTCAAGGATGGTGGGGGAGATGATCAGCCAGTAGTTTGTCCCGTTGAGGTCTTTGACGTTGCCGCCGTTCACCACGAGGGCGCCGGCATTCGGAATAATGACCTGGCAGGCAAAGGCGAAATTTGTTCTGATGATTAGCAGTTGGTCAGGTGTCCGTCCGGCCAAATTGGTGGCAGAAGCCCCGACCATGATTTTGATGGAGTCTGAAATAATTTTCGGAACTATGTCCGCTATGGCGCTGGCTGAGTCGTCTGCATGCATACCTCCGGTAATCAAGTTCACCGCCTGAACTCGTACTCGTGACTGGATTCCCTCCATTGTTATAATGCGCGTGGCGCGGATGGGCAAAACGCCGGGATTGGTTTTAGGGCCATGGTTAAAAGTGTCTAACTGCGCGGGCGAGAGGATCCAGGCCCGCATTCCATTCGGGCTTGTTGAAAGCGGATCGCCAAGGCTGAATTGCTTCACTGCGTCCTCGGTAACACTCAAAAAAGTCGCGTCCAACTCCACGACGGATGGCTTATGCTGGAAGTGTTTCCAGACCGGCATGATGAAGCTTTTGATTTTGTATTTAAGTTGAATCAGCGGCCCGGAGTGATTGACTGGCGTCAGATCGGCTGGAGTCAGCCAAACCAAATCCCTGTTCGACGAGGCCAGAAAGACGCAAACAATAATAAGCGCCAGCAGAAAAATGCCAAAGGCCGAAATCCAGATTCCGGAACGCCAGCGGCGTTTGGGTGTTTCGGGAGCAGCTTCAGGAGATTTTGAAGGCGGTTCCATGGTTACTCCAATGACCAGGATTGACGCAGGGTTCCGGGCAACACGCCGCTCGCGCGCAGGGCACGGAGACTGAGGGTGTCATGACGTTTTGCCAGGCGGCGGCCGGTTTCATCGCAGAGCAGCGGACAGTGATAAAACTGCGGCGGTGTGAGTCCGAGCGCGCGGTAGAGAAGAATCTGCCGCGCCGTGGACAGAAGCAAATCCGCGCCGCGAACTACTTCGGTGATGTGCATGGCGGCATCGTCAACCACCGTTGCGAGTTGATACGCGGGAATGCCGTCGTGCCGCCAGACTATGAAATCGCCAAAATCCTTTCCGGCGATGAATCGCTGCGGGCCAAATTGGCCGTCAATGAATGATACGGTTTCACCGTCAGGCACCTGAAAACGCCATGAAGATTTTTGATTGTTGATTTGCGATTTTTGATTGGAGCGACACGTGCCGGGGTAGATCAGTTCGTCATCGGCGGCGTGCGGGGCGCGGGCGGCGGAGTGTAGGTCTTTGCGAGAACAGGTGCAGGGGTAAATGAAATTTCCGGCGCGAAGTTTTTCCAGCGCGGCGGCGTGGAGATGATGGCGTGCGCTTTGGGAATACGGGGCGAACGGGCCGCCGCAATCGGGGCCTTCCTGCCACTCGAATCCGAACCAGCGCAGGTCTTCGAACATCGCAGCGACGAACTCGGGCTTGGAGCGCGCGGTGTCGAGGTCGTCGTTTCGCAGAACGAGAATCCCGTTGTTTGCGCGGGCGCGTTGCTGGGCCATCCAAAAAGTGCGGGCGTGGCCAAGATGCAAATAGCCGGTGGGCGAAGGCGCGAGACGGCCACGATAGGGCTTTGTCTGGATTTTGAATGGGTCGGTCACGGAATCAGCTTTGTGATGGCGTCGCCGTCCAACTTTGCGACGAGCGGGTAAATATCCCGTTGCAAACACCGGGGAACATCGTCGCGCAAGTCAGCGATGGACATAAGACGCCGTCCATTGCGGGAGTGGCTAACCGCGCCCAGGAGGTCACTCGAATTCTGCCGGTAAATTTGCAGGGCCACTTGGGCGGAATCGGCAAATTTTTCGCTGGCTAGGCGGCCTGAGATTAATTCCACGAGGGCGCCGGCGCCGAGGATGTCCTCGTAAGCAGCCTCATTTCCAGTGCCGCTGCAAACCAGCAACAACCGCGACGCGGGATGGCGTTCCAGATATTGCGCGGTGGCGCGGAGATTAAGAAACGACCCGGCGGCGACGGCTTGGGCGCGGGCGCAGGCGCGGAGGGCGCGCGAACCGTTGGTAGTGGAGAGCACGATGGTTTTGCCCGAAATGCGCGCGGGGATGAATTCGCGGGGGGAATTGCCGAGGTCAAAATCCGTGCCGCCGGTCTGTTCCGCGCGGATGCGATGGCCTTCGCGTTCACCGGCGAGGAGCACTTCCGGGCGGCGGCGGCGGATGGCGAGCGCGTCCGCAATTTCAGCCACGGGAATGACTTCGGCGGCGCCATTCGCCAGGGCGGTAACGATGGTGGTGGTGGCGCGGAACACATCGAACACGACGCAAATGGTTTGCGAGAGATCGCGCTCAGTCAGCGCCGCAAATTCTGCCGGGGCGAAAAGGACTTCCAAGGTGGTTGCCATCAGGTCTCAAGCTTCCGGTTTTGAAACTGTTTTTCAAGTTAAACCTCTGGCCGGTTTGCGGGTGCGCATGTAATGAAAAAGATATTGCTGGGCGTAGCCCGCATGGGGGCCGAAGTAAGTCTCGGTGAAGCGTTGGAGTCGTGGGCGGGTCGGTCGGCGGCGCGGGAAATAAAGCTCACGCAAGGCTTTCATCACCCAGACATCCACGGGAAACGCGGCGGGAAAGCCGTAGGCAAAGAGCAGAACGCAATCGGCGATTTTTGGCCCGACGCCGGGAAGCTTGACCAACTCGGCGCGCGCTTGGGTAATGGGCAGTTGTTGCAAAGCGTCCAACAACAAATCTCCCGATACGATTGCGCGGGCGGCGGCGAGCAAATACGGCGCGCGAAAACCCATTTTACAGGCGCGCAGTTCGGCTTCCGTCACACTCACTAACCGTTCGGGCGTCGGAAAAGCATGGGCGGGCGCGTGGCCGGAAGGTACCGGAACCGGTTCGCCGAAACGCTCGCAAAGCAGCGAGACAATCTGCCGGATTTGGATGATTTGTTTCGTCGAGGAAAGGATGAAGGAAGCGAGGCATTCCCAATAATCCTGGCGCAGCAATCGCAAGCCTTGGCAGGCGCGCACGGCGGTGCGCATGGAGTCATCGTCGGGAAAACTTGCGAGGACAGGAGCCAAATCCAATTCGACCTGCAGATAATGCGTGAGCCAATTCCAGTCAGCAACTGGGCCGGCAGTTTGGGCGGTGAGCAAATCATCCGCGGCGTGAAGCCGCACCCACTGCCGGCCAATGACTCCGACCCAGCCATCGCCGTGCGATTGCCAGCGAAAAGCCTGTCCCGACGCCAGCGTGGCCAATAGATCGTAATTGCGTATCGGAAAAACTTTTTGAGTTGGACTCATCGCGGTTTTAGGACGTCTCAGAAAATACTGGTTCGGTGTCCACGCTTTAGTGTGTCCGCCCACGGACAGCCTGAAGGCTGGACACCGAACAAAACTGACGCGGAGATTGCCGCTGCCAAAATCATCTTACAAATCTACTCTAACGCAATCCGCGGCATTCCATAATGTCAATGCGATGCACCGGCCGGCCTTGGTGCAATACCGTGACCGCGCCCAGATCGGTGACGGACGTGAATTCTTCGGTCAGAAATTCCGGAATAGCCGGGGTATTCGTGCTGATCAGCTCAAGTTCCTCCGGGATGTAGATGGCATTATCACCGATGCGATTAGTATAGCCCGGCCAGAAATAGAATTGGTTCTTGGGAATTTTGGAGCTTTGAAAATAAACCAGCGGATGGTCGGGCAACCCGGCGCGGGCCTCGGGCAAATTAAAGGTGATTTCGCCAGTGATGGCGTAATGGCCGCCAATGATGAAGGTAGGTTTGCCTTCCGCGAGCAGTTTTTGCCGCGCGGCTTCGACGACTTCGGTGGTTTCAACCCAACCTTTGGCCCGGCGGGTTGAATCCTTCTCGGGCGGGACTTCGACCAATCCGCCGGTCAGCTTCGGGATAAGATTGGTATTATGCAAAATGGCGAAGAGGGCCGCGCCGATGATGAGGCCGGAGATCAGCCAGGTTTTGACCGGACGAAAACCTCCCATCCATCGTTCATCCCAATAAACCGCCGCAAGACAAAAGAGCGGCAGAATGGCGGGAGCGATCCAGTTGGGATAAACCCGCGAATGAAACGTCCATAAAAAGTAACACAGAAACAAAGGCGCACCCATGCTGAAGAAATAAACCAGCAAGGGGTGCTGGCGATGACGCCGCCAGAAGGCAAATGACGCCCAGATTACGGGCAGGAAAAAGAAGGGATTTTGGAGCAAGGTTTCGACGAGCAGAAACTCCGTCGTGTATTTTGAAAACCCTTTCCAAAGATTTGCCAGCGTGAAAGTCCAGGGATTATCCAGTTGGGCGTTATCCGAGACGTGTTGGACGGTGATCCAGGCATGTTGATAATTCCAGATGAGCACGGGAATGGAGCAGAGAAAATTGACGAGCAACGCCACGTAGGGACCGGGACGCCGCAATTGCCGCCGGGCCGGCGGATAGAGCGCAAAGAAAACGGCCCAGGAAAGCAATTGAAACAAGCCGGTGTATTTGCTGAGAAAGCCGAGACCCATCCAAAGGCCGACCCAGAACCAATCGGCAATCGTGGAATTTTCCCGCACCGCGCGCCAGCCGGCGATCATGGCCAGAGTCCAGAACATCACGGACGGCGGGTCCACGGTCATCAACACGGAACCGACCGCCACGAGCGGCGTGGCCGGCAGAATCACCGAGATCCAGAAGGCGACACGAATGTTCGCGACGCGCGCCAGAAAGCGCAACAATACCATTGCGGTAAGCGCCGTGATAATCGGCGAAAAAAAACGCACACCAAAAACGGTGTCGCCCCACAGCCATGTGCCCATAAACTGGAGCAGCGCAATGATCGGGGGTTTGCTGTAATAGGAAAGCGCTAGATGCTTGGACCAGATCCATTGATACGCTTCATCGCCGGAAAGATTGATGATTCCGCTGGCGTTATAGGCCAGATTCCCGATGAGCTCCGCGATGATCAAGACATAACCCAGTCTCAGCCAGTGTTGATTTATAAGTCCGGCATCGGGTTTGGTTTCGGCAGGCGCTGGCCTGACGACGGGATTGAGCAAGGAAGGAAGTCTTTGCCACCAGATCGGAAACCAGCGCCGTCCGGCCTTTTGCCAGATTGCATCCAGCGTCCATACGCCGCAGGCGGCGTAGCCCGCGCCGAGAATTGCGCCCGCCATGACATCGCTCGGGTAATGCACGCCGTTATAAATGCGGGAGAGACCTACGAGCGTGGCAAGCGGGAACAGCACCCAGACGGTGCGGCGATAATAAATGAGCGCGATCATCGCGACTGCGAAGCAGTTCGCGGCGTGCGCGGATGGCATGCTGCCGGTATTGCTGCGACCAACTCCCGGCGGCATGTGAACGTCCAGCAGTGCCAGAAAAGGACGCGGCCGGTGTATGAGTTCTTTGAGCATGCCGCACACGAGCGGGTCGCCCAGCACCACCGCCAGGCCCACCATGGCCACGAAAACACGGCCCTGCGCCCCACCCTTCCAGATCAGGAGAATTGCGCCAATGACGACCGCAGGCAGGAAGAGTCGGTTGCCGCTTACAAACGGCATGAGGAGGTCAAAAAAGGAATTGCGCCACCCGTGATTAATCCAATGGAACAGGGTGGTGTCGAGGTATTGCGCCCAGTGCATTCGGATAGAATTTACTTTGGCGCGGCGGGTTGCAAATAAATAAGTGCCGGCGCGGACAACCTGAAGCCGTAAGAAATTGATTCAACCACGGATGGACACGGATAAACACGGATGGAAAATGAAATCTTTGAATTGTTAGTTAAGCAGCAAAGATGACGGACAATTTGCCACTCGCCATCGAGTTTACTTCCTAATGACCGAATCCGTGTTTATCCGTGTCCATCCGTGGTTGATTATCAGCCTCAATAGTGGACGACGGAGCGGACGGGATAATTTTTCAATTTTTCGCGGCCGGACAGAAAACCGAGTTCGATGAGAAATGAGATTTCGAGGATTTGCGCGCCAACTTTTTGCAGCAACGCGGCGGCGGCGGCGGCGGTCCCGCCAGTGGCGAGGAGATCGTCAATCAGCAACACCCGGCTCCCTGGCTTTACGGCATCAATATGAATCGCCACGGTGTTGGTGCCGTATTCGAGCGCGTAGTCTTCTTCGTGCGTCAGATAGGGCAGCTTGCCTTTTTTGCGGACCGGCACAAAACCCGCCTCGAGACGTAACGCGGCGGCGGCGGCGAAAATAAACCCGCGCGCGTCAATGCCCACGACGGCGTCCACCATGCCGGGCTTGAACTTGCCGATCAGCAAGTCAATGCTGCCCGCGAAAAGCCGCGCGTCGGCCAGCACGGGCGTGATGTCCTTGAACTGAATGCCCGGCTTGGGAAAATCGGGGACATTGCGGATGGAACGTTCGATGTCGGCAGCGGTCGGTTTGGGCAGGTTCATGGGTGGTCAAAAAGGCTGGTCAATTTTTCTTGGCTTCGATTTTTTCAATCATCTTGCGGAGTTTTTTGAGGGCGATGTTCTGGATTTGCCGGACGCGCTCACGGGTGACGCCAAATTTTTCGCCGACTTCCTCAAGCGTGCGCTCGCTGCCGCCGTCCAGGCCAAACCGGGCGCGGAGGATGGTGGCCTCGCGGGGATCGAGCGTTTCAACCATGTCCTGCAACATATTGGTCACGGTCTTTTCTTCGAGCTGCTCGTAGGGCGACTCGGCGTTTTCGTCCTGAACCACCTCGGCGAAATTGTTGGAATCCTCGTCGCCGATGGGGGCATCCAGCGACGCCGGCCGGATGGCCGCCGTCCGCATCTGGCCGACGCGCATGACGGAAATGCCCATCTCCTCGGCCAGCTCCTCGTCGGAAGGTTCGCGCCCGAGAATTTCCTGCAATTTCAGGGCGGTGCGCCGCATCCTGGAAATCTTGTCCACCAAATGGACAGGCAGGCGGATGGTCTTGGACTGGTTGGCGAGCGCGCGTTTGATGGACTGCTTGATCCACCAGGAACCGTAGGTGGAAAGTTTTCCGCCCTTGGACGGGTCGAAGCGTTCCACGGCTTTCATCAAGCCGATGTTGCCTTCACTGATGAGGTCGAGCAATGGCAGGCCGATGCCTTCGTAATCCCGCGCAATCTTCACCACCAGGCGCAGGTTGGCCTTGATCATTTGTTCGCGCGCCTTCTTGTCGCCCTTCTTGATGCGCGCGGCGAGATCAATTTCCTCCTGCGGTGTGAGCAGGCGGACCTGGCCAATCTCCCGCAAATAAAGCTTGATGGCCGTGTCGCCGTCGTAAGCGCCGCGTTCCCGGTCAGCCAGCGGCGGCGCGAGTTCTTCCGGAGAAATGAGATTTGCCTCCGCGGGTTCGGGGACTTCAGCGGCAGGTGCGGCTGTGGCCTTCGGCGGTTTACCACGCGCAGGCACCTTGATTGCGCGCGCGGGACGGGGTTTGCCGCCCGGGCGACGGTTGTCCCGTCGGACGCTAACCGGGCGTTTCTTTTTGGCAGCCATAAAACTGTGAGTGAAAATTAGAGATTAACCCCTTGTTCGCAAGCAAATTTACTACCAACCAAAAGAACGAAGTCTTCAATGCGATTATAGCGATTGAAGATCATGATGAATACAGACCAGGACTGGCGCGAATTTTAGGCTTCGTGCGGGACTTAATGGCGCAGTTGCCCGTTAAAGTTCGAGGACTTTTTCAAATTGCGTGAGATTGCGGGGATTCTTGCTGGTAATCAGAGCGACATCTTCCAGGCGGACGCCTCCGATTTCCGGATAATAAAGCCCGGGTTCCACGGTGACAACCTGGCCGGCTTTGAGCACGCCGAGCGAGGTCGGTCCCATTCGCGGGGCTTCGTGGATCTCCAACCCCACTCCGTGTCCGGTACCGTGGAAAAAGCCCTGCATGCGGCCATCCACTTTTCCTGTTTTATAACCTTCGTCCGTGAAAAGTTTTTGGACGGCTTGGTGAACCCGCGCCGTCGGGGTACCGGCGCGCATGAGTTGAAAACCGGCTTTCTGGCCGCGATGCACGGTGTCGTACATTTTACGAACGGCCTCGCTGGCCTTGCCCTTGACGACGGTGCGGGTGATGTCGCCGAAATAGCCGGTCTTTTGTGAGCGCGGGAAGACATCGAGAATGATCGGCTCATTGGCGCGCAGCGGGCCGTAACCGGACTCGTGGGGGTCGCACGCCTGCTTGCCGCCGGAGACAATCGTGTGGCTGGCCAGACCGCTCGCCTGGATGATGGCGGTGTCAATGATCGAACGCAGCTTTTCCGAGGTCAGCGGGGCGTTGTGATAGATGAGGCGGCGATTTTTTGCGATCTTGGCGGCCTTGAGCGCCTGCATCGCCTCGGCGAGGCCGACCTCGGCCATGATGAGGGCGGCGCTGATTTTTTTGACCTCATCGGCGGTCTTAGTTTCGCGTTCGGGAAAGAAACTGCCCGGCTTGGGCTTTACCTTGACGCCCAGGTCGCGCAATTCCATGGCGAGACCCAGGGGAAAGTTTCCGGGGACGAACACTTTTCCCACGCGGTGTTCGCGCAGGAGGGAACGGATGATTTCGGCGGTGCCGGTGGATTTGCGGCCGGCGCGGCGGAGTTTTTGCTGCGCCTGGCTGAGGGAAAGCGCGCGACAGTGGGGCGCCTGCTGTTTGGCGCGGTCAATTTCCAAATCGCTCATCACGATGAAGTGCCGCCCGCGAATCCGCAGATAAATAAAGGGATCCGGGACGAACATGCCGACGGAATAGAGCATGTTGGCATCGTGGTCGCTATCCGCCACCATCAGTAGGTTTTTCATGATTATGCGCCGAGTCGGAAAAATGTGTCGAAAATATCCGGGAATGGCAATGGGATTTTCAAACCCCGTTCTTAAACCCCAAACAGCCGGTCGCCCGCGTCGCCGAGGCCGGGCACGATGAAGCCGTTGCGATTAAGTTTCTGGTCAATGGCGGCGGTGAAAATGGGCAGCTTGGGGTACCGGGCGTGGACTTTGCGGATGCCTTCGGGCGCGGCCACCAGATTGACCAGCCGCACCCGGCTCGCGCCGAGTTCCGTAAGCAAATCCATGGCGGAAACGGCGCTGCCGCCGGTGGCCAGCATGGGATCAATCAGAATGACTTCAAAATGCGTCAGGTCCTTGGGCAGGCTCTTGTGGTAAAAAAGGGCGCGCAGACTTTTCTCCTCGCGTTTCAGGCCGATGAACCCGACGCGCGCGTGGGGAATCAATTGCAGGATGGATTCCATCATGCCGAGGCCGGCGCGGAGAACGGGCACGAGAATCACTTCGCGTTTCAAAACCGAGCCGCGGGTCCGAGCCATCGGAGTGGTGACCGAGACGGGCTTGACCGCAAATGAACGTGTGGCTTCGTAAATGATCAGCGACGCAACGACGCTAAGAATCCGGCGGAACTCCTGCGAACCTGTGCGTTTATCCCGCAACCGCGTCAGGTTATGCTGCACCAGTGGGTGCTTGATAAGGGTGACCTGGCCCACAATTATTGCAGGTAAGTCGGCGATAGAAAATATAGGTAGCCGGCATGTAATTTCGGAAGGTCCACGCCCAATTCCACCTTGACCGACTTGGCGTTGCTCTCACCAAAAAGATGTAACAAGTTCGAGAGATCAAAGATTTGCTGATATTGGATCAACTCCGCCTTGCTGATGTGCGACAATTTCTTGGCGCGATCCACGGCGGTATCGAAATCACCCAGTTCATCCACAAATCCGTGCTTGTAAGCATCCTTGCCGGAAAGAATTCGGCCATCGGCGAGGCTTTCCCAATCGGCATCCAGCGGTTTGCCCCGGTCCATCTGGCCTTTGTTGTTTTGATAGGCGGCATGACGGCCATCGGCCACGACGTTTTTGAATTTGCCAAAAGTCTCATCAATCAGCGCCTGGACCATCTCGCGTTCCTCGGGACTGGTTTCCTCGGGGCTTTTGGTGCCGCTCAACATGTCCTTGTACTTGCCGCTCTTGAAGACTTCCGGCCGCACGCCGATCTTGTCCAGCAACCCGCGATAATTCAGCCCGTGCATGATGACGCCGATGCTGCCCGTGATGGTCAGTTCATTGGCCACAATCCACGAGCACGGCGCGGAGACGTAATAACCGCCGGACGCGGCCAGGCTGCCCATGCTGACGATGACCGGTTTGCCACCCTGCCCTTCCTGAAACTCGGTGATGGCTTTGGCGATCTCATCGGAAGCGAGCACCTCGCCACCGGGGGAATTCACCTTGAGGATCACCGCGCGAACTTGATCGTCCTCCTTGGCGCGCTTCAACTCCTCCTTCACGAGGCTCACCATGCTGAATTCGCCGGATTGAACCGCTTCGCCGCTGATGATGCCCTCGATGGGAACCACCACGATTTTATTCGTGGAACTGCTTTCGCGGACGGTCACTTCCTCCAGCCGCGGGCCATAGGTGCCGTTGCCATACGTGCCCCGGATTTTACCGCCGAACATGCTATGCACTGCATGTTGAAAATTCAAAAACATACTCAGCACAAGCATGACGGCCAGCAACACGGCCAGGACTTTCCAACCCGCACCGCGGCTGGACGGACGCGGCGCCGGCATCGGGGAAATCACGGGCGGAGGCCGATTATAAGGCGGCGGCGGCGCTGGATTTGCGGGTGTCGGATTGATTTCCGGCGGTAAAGTACTATCCATGGGAAAAACGTTACTTCAAACCCGTTTTATCGGCAAGCGGTTACTTGAAGTTACTCGTTACCCCAAAAGCACCGCAATCAAGCCGTCGAGCTGGCTCCGGGTGTGCTCGCTGGAAAGGGCAAATCGGAAGTAACCGCCCGGGGGTCCGCCGGGATATTTAATGAATGGCGGATAAATCCCCTTGGCGAGCAGGCGCCGCGTGAGCCGGGCGACTTGCCGTCCATTCTTCGGCACGAATGGAATAATGGGACTGGGCGAACCCGTGACCGCAAAACCGCCCGCGACGAGGCTGTCTTTCACGTAAGCGGTATTGCGCAACAAACGCGTTCGCAGAGTCTTGTCCGTTTTCAAAATGGCCACGGCTTTCAGGGCGGCATAGGCGAGCGGGAGCGGCAAAGGAGTGTTGCCAACAAAAACCCGGCTTCGGGCCACGATGGCGGCGCGGAGTTCGTGCGACCCCAAAACGGCCCCACCGTAAACCCCGAACGCTTTGCTCAACGTGATGGTTCGAATGATGCGTTTCGAGGAAACGCCGGCGTGTTCCGCGCTGCCAAGGCCGTTCTTGCCCAGGACACCGGCGCCGTGGGCGTCATCGAGCAGGATCATCCCGCCGGAAGGCAGCGCGGCGAGATAATCCTTTAGCGGCGCGATCTGGCCGTCGTGGGAAAACATTCCATCGGTGAGCAGCAGCGGCTTGAGGTCGCCGAGGCGCTGAATGATACGCGCCAGGTCAGCGGCATCGCGATGCTTGAATTTCAACACCGGGCAATCGAGCAATTGCGCTGCGTCCACGAGGCAGCCGTGGGCGTGTTCATCAATCAACGCGTGGGAAAACCGGCCGCACAAAGCCTGGGCCACCATGAGGCTGGGGACATAACCGCTGCCGGCCAGGGTGGCGCTTTCCACCCGAAAAAATCTGGCGAGCGCGACTTCGAGTTGCTCATAAACGGCATGATTGCCGGTGGTCAAGCGCGAGGCGGCAACGTTCAGCCCGTAACGCGAAAGGCCGGTGGTGAGGGCTTTGAGGACTTGCGGATGACTGGCCAGCCGAAAATAATCACAGCCGCCAAAGTAGATCAGCCTGCGATTCTGATGGCGCACATAAGTGCGGTCCTCCTGTTGCAGCAGCGGTGATACGGTCATAACCGGATGGGTATATGACACGCAACACCACAACGCACGCGGAAAATTGAATCAACGACGGACTTCAACGCGGTCGCCGGGCTCCAGCGCCATGTCGTAGCCGTTGAACAATTGTTTGGCGTTGACCCGCACCGGCGCTTGCCCCGTGCGCAGGATGACGATCGAGCCGGGGTCGCCCTGGCCCAGATAATCCGCCGCGATCAGTGCTTTCACCAGGGTGAGGTCATCGCTCCACGGCAGGACGGGGTTGCGGACATTGCCAACGACCCAAACCGAGGTGGCATTTATTTCCTTCGCCTCGCCCTGTTTTTCACCGGCGAGATAGGCCGCCCGCGCCTTCGCATTCGCCGCCGATTTGCTCACACAACCGGAAACGATAAGCGCCAACAATAAAACGCCGCTGATCAACCGCTTCATACCCAAAAATTTCTTACCACAGGACGGAATTTTCTCAAGTGGCGAATGGACTGGAAAAAGCCGAGTCCGTCCGCCTCGCTTCAACAACTCGTCGGGACTCCCTGCAAAACCTCAATGCAATGACGAACTGCTCCCGCGACGAAACCCAGGCATTCCACCGCGCCGCTGGGTTTGCCCGGCAGGCAGATCACCAGCGATTTGTCCACCACCACCGCGAGGTTGCGCGAAAGAATCGCGTTCTTCGTGATCTTCATGGATTCGAGGCGCATGATTTCGCCGAAGCCGGGCAACTCGCGGATGGCGATTTCCCGCACCGCTTCCGGAGTCACATCGCGCAGCGCCACGCCCGTGCCGCCAGTGGACAGGACAAGCTGGCAACCCCTGGCGATGTGCTCGCGAATGACGCGTTGAATGTCGCGCTTTTCGTCCGGCACCACCGCCTCGACGAGGACTTTCCAACCATGGCCTTCAGCCGCCTTTTTTAATGCCGGCCCGCCCAAGTCATCGTAAAGCCCGCGCGAAGCCCGGTCGGAAATGGTGATCACGCCGACTTGAATTTGCATGGCGCCATTATCCTTGGAAAAATAAAAAACGAAAGCGCTGATTTTTCCGTGTGCCAAGAACGAACGTCAGCGGGCTGATAATTTCTATTACCCGACGAGTCGAATTAGAGACTCGATTCAAAAACGAAACGGAACTATTCAATAAATTTGACAGGCTCAGAACAGCTTAGTACTGCACTTCAACTTAACGACCAGGGATTTATCGGCCAGTTTCAGAATGCTATTAAAATCCCCAAAATGTAAGAATTATGAAACTCGTCTCCCCCGCATTGCCGCCACTTCAATGCGGGGGAGACGAGTTTAAATATCTCATTTTGTTTATGTCGAGAACAATCATTTTGAGCATAAATTGCTGAACCATGAGCGAAAAGACCGTTCGCCATTCGCTGTCCTTTTTTCGTGACACCATAACCTACGAGAAATCAGCTCGGAACCATGCGCGTATTCCGTCACCGTTCTTGGTAGGGCTGGCGCGCTGCGCCTGCCCCGTCGCCGAGCGAAGCGTCAGGCGACGGAACCAAGCGCGACCAAACAGCCTTCCTTCCACCCTCGCTGACTCGGGCGGGGAAATCGCAGCGCGATTTCCGCCACCAAAATCAAGAACCGTGTCCAGACGCGCCCGGAGCCTTCTCCCTTGGGAATCGAGCTTGCATCTCCGCCGCGACTGGTTTCAAACTGATGAAAACATTAAATGCGTTCGATAAAACCAACCGATAAAATCTATGGCCACGACCGATAAATGTTGTGTGATTGCGCCCTACTTCAAGGTGAAGAGCGGGCAACTGGCGGCATTTAAGAAGTTCTGCGAGAAATTTGTCGAGTTGTCGAAGAGCGAACCGGGCTGCCTGTATTACGGTTTCACGTTCAATGGGGACCTGGCGTTTTGCCGCGAGGGCTATGCGGACGCGGATGCGTTGCTGTTGCATGTGAAGAGTGTGGGGCCAACAATTGCCGAAGCGCTGAAAATCTCGGAACTGGTTCGCGTGGAAGTTCACGGGCCGGAAGCGGAACTCGCCAAACTGCGCGGGCCATTGGCCGACCTCAAGCCGCAGTTTTTTACCCTGGAGTTCGGTTTCAGGAGGTAACCGGGAATCCTGCTTATTGACTCGGGGCAGCGGCCAGGAAGGCATCCACCTGTTTGTAAAACCATTGTGGGTCATCCAGCATGATGAAATGCCTCGTCTCGGCCATGACCACTTTGCAATCTTTCACCGCGGCGTATTGTTTGGTGATGCTCGCCTCGACTGCCTCGCGGGTGGTGAAATCCTTGTAGGCGATCCAGGTGCCCAGCACCAAAACCGGAGAATTGATCTTGGCGATGTCCCCGCGCAAATCGTGCGTCAACAATTCATTAAAGGCCTGCCCCACGGCGACACGGTCACTCGCCTTGGTCCAACTCATGACGAGGTCGAAGTCCGCCGGTTTGGTGACCATACCCTTGATGGTTGGCACCGCATTCGAGAGATAAATCTCCTGGTCGGCGGCGATCCCCGCTTGCAATTGCGCAGCCGCTGGCTTCATGGATTCTGGAGTGGCGGCGGGATTCATGGCCGCCGGCAAAAACGGCAGCGCGTCAACGATGATCAGTTTCCCGGTAAGATCGGGATCATGCGCCCCGAGCCATTCCGTCAGAAAGCCGCCCAGGCTGTGGCCAATAATTACCGGATGGTTCAATTTGTGACTGCGAATATAGGTGGCAAGGTCATTACGGACGGTTTCCAGAAAAGGCGGCTCAATGCGCGGCTGTCCGGCGAACCCCGCCAGTGTGAGCACATGGCATTCGTAATGATCCTTCAGATGCGCCACGGTGCCATCCCACACCGCACCGGAGCAGGCAAGCCCGGGAATGAGGATGACCGGCTTGCCTTTGCCGATGACTTTTACGACGAACGAGGGATTTGCGACGGAATCCGCTGCGCGCACCGGTGATGATCCGAGAGCAACAATCGTGGCAAGGATCGAAAAAATGAGTTTCATAATTGAGTTTACATTGCGAAAACCGACTGGGTTTTACCGGGGATATTCGTCAGTGTCAAAGTCCAAGATATTTCAAGCGTTTTGGCTTACTTTTTGGTTTTTGAAACCAGCCGGATGTCCGTGATGCGCATTTTTTTATCCACGGCTTTGCACATATCGTAAATGGTCAGCGCGGCCATGCTGACGGCGGTCAAGGCTTCCATTTCCACGCCGGTTTGCGCGGCGATTTTCGCCGACGCGGTGATAATAATCCGATCCTGCCCCGGCGGAATTTCAAAATTGACCTCGCAATGGGTGATGGGCAGCGGATGGCAAAGGGGAATCAGTTCACCCGTTTTCTTGGCCGCCAGAATGCCAGCTAGACGCGCGGCAGCGAGGACGTTGCCCTTGGCGATGGCCTGCGACTCGATCAGTTTCAGCGTCGCTCGTTGCAGCCGGATCTCGCCGGACGCAACGGCCTCGCGCAACGAAACCGGCTTGGCGGAAACATCCACCATGCCGGCGTCGCCGCGGGTGTTGACGTGTGAGAGACGTTTCACGGAATTTAGACAGAATTAACCGAATGGACAGAGTGATTCTTGGAACCAGTCATCTTTCATTTTTTATATTCTGATCATTCCTTTAATTCTGTCTAAATCCGCTTTCAAATTGTCTTCTTCCACTCCGCGATGGCCGCGCGCATTTGTTCGGCGGCATTCAGTCGTGGTTTGACAAATCTTGGCGTGAACCACGGAAACATGCCGACCAAATCCGGCGTCACCAGAATCTGACCGTCGCAATCCGGCCCGGAGCCGATGCCGATGGTGGGAATGGAAATCTCGCGGGTCAACTCGGCGGCTACGGGCGGCGTGACCAATTCCAGCACGACACCAAAAGCGCCCGCTTCCACCAGGCTTCGCGCGTCGTCAAACAACGCCTGGCGCTCGGTTTCAACCTTGCCTTTGATACGGTAACCACCCTCTTCAACCACCTTTTGCGGCAGCATGCCCAGGTGGCCCAGGAACGGAATGCCCGCCTGAACGATGGCGCGGACTTGTTCCTGGATGGCGCGACCGCCCTCCGCTTTGACGGCCTCGGCTCCCGCTTCGACGAGCAGGCGTGCGTTTTTGATCGCGGCGGGAACAGTCTGATAACTTTGATACGGCAGGTCTGCCACCAGCAACGCGCGCGGCTTGGCGCGCGCGGCGGCGCGGACGTGGTGCGTCATTTCAGCCATCGTCACGGAGGTGGTGTCTTTGTAACCCAGGACAACCATGCCCACGGAATCACCCACCAGAATCAGCGGCACGCCGGCTTCGTCCAGCAGGCGCGTCATGGGAAAATCATAGGCCGTGAGCGCGGGGATTTTCCCGCCCTTCATGGCGCGAATCGTTTCGGCGTTAATCTTGGCGGAATCCATTTTCAGAGCGGTCATGTTCAGTGAAACTGGCGAGCAATTCCGACGGCGTGGTGACAGCAGTCCCGACTTTGCCCACGACAATCCCGGCGGCGTGATTGGAAAGAATGGCCGCTTCCACCGGCGACGCGCCTGCGGCAATCGCCAGCGTAAATGAACCGATAACAGTGTCGCCCGCACCGGACACATCGAAAACTTCCTTGGCCCGGGTGGGAATGTGAAACGGTTTCTGGCCGGCGCGACACAGGAGCATGCCGAGTTCGCCCAGGGTGACGAGCAGGATCACGGGCTTCAATTCACGCAACAGTTTCTCGACGACCAGCATGAGATTGTGATCCGAGAGCGGATGCGGGTTGCGCGTGGTGTCCGGGATGCTCGCGAGTTCAAAGGCTTCCTTGCGATTCGGCGTGATGAGCGAGAGACAGCTCAAATCAAGCTGATGCACCGGCTTGGGATCGAGACTGAGCCAGACGCCGCAACGATGACAGAGCTGCTTGATTTCCTCGAGCAAAGGCTGGGTGACCACGCCTTTGCCGTAATCGCCGATGATGACCGCAGCCGCGCCGGGCAGACGGGCGGAAAGCGAGGAAAGGAGACGACGCGTGGTTTTGGCGTCGAGGTCGGCCATGGTTTCGCGGTCAAGGCGGACGACCTGCTGTTGATGGGCCACGATGCGGGTTTTGACGCTCGTGAAACGGTGGTGGTTGGGCAGCAGGCCGGTGCAGCCAATTCCGTGTTCGACCAGCAATCGTTTCAAATGAGCCGCCGAACCATCGCGTCCCACCACGCCAAAAAGGTCCGTCGGCATGCCGAGCGCGGTGAGGTTGCGCGCCACATTCGCCGCGCCGCCCGGAATGAAATTCTCGCGGTCAAAATCCACGACCGGCACGGGCGCTTCGGGCGAAATGCGCCTCACCTGGCCCCAGATAAAATGATCGAGCATCACGTCGCCGATGACCAGGGCGCGGGTTTTGGCAGCGGCGGAAAGAATCGTCCGGACGCGGGCGGGAGACAATAGGGCTGGTTTCATTTGCAAATGATGACGAGTTGTCAGTTCAGAAATGCAGTTAACGGACTCGTTGCACTCGCCGTTTCCTGCCGGCCAGCCAGGCCGATTTCATAGGCAGCGCGACCGGCTTCGACGGCGAGCTTGAACGCGACAGCCATGCGGTCGGGATCAGCGGCCACGGCGATGGCGGTGTTGACGAGCACGGCGTCGGCCCCCATTTCCATGGCCTCGGCGGCATGACTCGGCGCGCCGATGCCGGCATCCACCACCACCGGAACGGTGGCTTGCTCAATGATGATGCGAAGCTGATCGCGGGTTTGCAGCCCGCGATTCGACCCGATGGGCGAACCGAGCGGCATGACGGTGGCCGTGCCCACTTCCTGCAAGCGCTTGGCGAGGACGGGGTCGGCATTGATATAAGGCAACACCGTAAAACCTTCCGTCACCAGAATCTCGGCGGCTTTCAAAGTTTCCACGGGATCGGGCAGGAGATAACGCGGGTCGGGATGGATTTCGAGCTTCACCCATTTGGGCAGTCCGGCGGCGACGGCCAGCCGCGCCAGGCGGACGGCTTCGGCGGCGTTCATCGCGCCGCTGGTGTTCGGGAGCAGCAAATATTTCGTGGGATCAATGAATTCCAGGATATTGGCGAAAGGGTCTTGTTTGCCGGACAAATCCGCCCGGCGCAACGCGACCGTGACGATGCCCGTGCCGCTGGCGGCGAGGGCGTCACGCATCGTTTCCGGCGCGGAGAATTTCCCCGTCCCGAGAATAAGCCGGGAGGCGAATTCACGCCCGGCGATTACCAATGGCTGATTCAGCAAGCGCATGGGGAGCAACTTAAACGGGAAACGGTGCGCTTGTCGAGCCGAGAGGCGCTTTGGAAATTCTCAATTTGAAACCAAACCAGTTTTCGATGGCACGGCTCTTCCTATGGTTGGCGTGTAAGGTTCTAAAGTGCCAAGCCGCAGGTTCCCTGGGTTGGCTCCGGCTCCACGCGGCCATAACCACCACCCCGCCCGCCCTAATAAATAAAGGCTCATCTTGCTCTCCCTATCAACGCCATTTCCAGCATTCCGTATCAGGTTTTGCCCCTCTGGACAGCCTCGTGGATGGCATCCTACCCCCGGTGATTGCCGAGCATGGGGTGGCCAAACCAATTACTACCCATTACAAACGTCGAGGAACCTTATTTTGTCGTGTCATTTGTCTGGCCGGTCGTCAATGTTTGAACGTGACCGTCCGGTAGCAGCTTTACTTTAATCGGTGGGAACTCAACCAACTGTGCTGCTTGCATGTTAGTGTCAACACGGTACAACAGTGGAGTGATTTTAAGGACACCGTAATTGGTAAAAGGCGCGCTAAAAGCATCGGCTAAATTAAAGGTGGTTGACGCCGCTGTGACGGGTTCGTTCCCAACAGCACGGGATGATCCGACCCGCAACCAACAAAGTCCCCACCTGGAATGTGGAACACTGCGCCTGATTTCTGATGCCGTAGTTTTGACTGGAAGGTGCATGGCGTCCAAAACCTCGGTATTCGTGGAAAAAACTTCGGTGCCATCGCTCTGCCAGCATTGCAACTTTGCACCAACCCGGTTGGTAATTTTCATCCAGGAAGTATCAAGAAAGTTTGTTAAGCTAAGAAAATCAAGTTCGTAAGACCAATTTGGCCCTTCCTTTCCGATCAGGATAGAAGGTCGCAGACCATTGGTTGCATCACCTTGAATTTCAATCCATCCCGCAAATTGATTTGTAGTCGCACTTTGATCTTGCGACTGGCTTTCAGACACAGGACTCATAAACGTCATAGCACCTAAGAGAAAAAGATGAGAGACATAACGTGGCATATAGTTGGATTAATTATCGTTGAGGTAGATTTGTGGCCAAGACGGAAAGTTATTGCTATTGTCAAATCCTGATGGACTCGTTGGCGTGGGGGCTGTAGGCACCGACCAACTCCCGCCAGAATAGGTACTGGACGCAGACCACCCCCAACTGGTCATTCCAAGCACAACATAAATATTACTGTTTGGGTTGCCAGAATTTGGCCGAAACATAACGTAATCTTTGAATGTGTCAATAATGCTGGTGGTGCTACCTCCCAATAATGATGAATACTCTTGCATCTGCGGGCTATCAGAAAATATTAATCGCTTGTTGATTACTCCGGCAGTGACTGAATACGAGTTATTGGGATTATTCACCCCATTTAAATAATATACAAAATTATCCAGATAGTAAGCCCCGTGAGTTGTTTTTGTTGATAGTAGGCTGCCATTATAGGCGTATCTATTAATGAGTTGAGTAAAGTCTGTTCTTCCATCAAATTTAGACAGAATCCATACCGTAAACTGCATATCTCCATGACTGTTCCCATCCCCAAGGGATAAATACGGAGTCCCAGCCACAATGATGTTAGTGGCATACGCCGGAGGGCCATTAGTAAAAAATACTATGCTCGGGCGATACATACTGAACAGACCATAGCCCTGGATTTTTTGCGGAGCATTACCGTTCGTGAAAAGGAGGGTGCAGGTCACCGAAGCGGCATAAGTCGCTGGCGGGTTGAATCCGCCGGTAACCCACCAGCAATTTGTAATGACCGCGTTCTGCAACAAAACGGGGTCATGGGTATAATTGACCGAGCTATTCGCATTCGCTTGGTTGGTTTCATTTACAAAAGTTCCGCCGAGCGTCCACTGAAAATTCGTTGCGGTTACCCCCGCTGGCAAACCACTCAGTGAAAACGAAACATCCTGGCCAACACAGAAGTTTGCTTCAGGAAGGACTTTATCCTCCGCCAATGGAGTGCTATTTGCATTAATCGTGAGTTTGTATTTCTGCTGGTTGACGCTGTTATAGCTGTAATAATCCTCATTTTGGACGCGCGGGGTAATGTCAATATCATCCTTGTTGTCCGGCAACATGACCCAGAGATTACTGTCGCTGCCTAATGATTGGCCATCGAGCTTGATGCTCGTCGGTGTCACCGGACCGACATCGGTAACTGACATCATAGTCCCCGCCCAGATCTGCAATTGCAACCGGCGCACAGCGGCGCTGAGGCAAAAAAGGTGGCTTTTCTGACTTTCATTTTTTCCGCCCGTTCGCAGCATTAAGGTCAAATCCCTCTTTTCAGTATATACTTCCGGCATACTTCCCACCGTCATCCCCCCACCGTTGTCCAGGTAAGCAATGGGATCCTCGTAATCCACCGTTTTTTTGCAATGCACATAGTCCATCGGCGGCACGGGGACGGTATAGGTGAACCCGTTCGTGATCGGGCCCGTGCCATCAAATAGGTTGTTCACATTGATGCCCGCGCATGACCCGTCCGCCAGGTTGGGCCAAAAGCTGGCCGGCCAGGTGGAAGTCCTCTGGTCGTGAATTTCCTGATTAGGGTTGGCTTCTCCGTCATCGCAATCGTCATGCTGGACGTAATCCTCAATCCTGGACCCGCTTCCGCCAATACCGTTGTACCATTTGGCACCGTCCGTAATATCGTACATTCGTGTGAAAGTGCAACCCGACCCATCGGGATATGTGGTGGTGGAATTCCAATTGAAAACGGTGTGCGTCGTATAGGAATTGTTGGCCACATAAATCTCCGCCGGTTTGTCGGGATTCACGCTGGCGTTTTGCGCGTGGGCGGTTTGGGGATTGACGCCGGTGGCGGTGGAACTGCCCGCAGGCGCTTCGCTCGGCGGATATGCCGTCATATCAAAGATCGCCACGCCTCCCGGTGTCACCGGCACATTCGCCGCGCCCCAAGTCCCATCTCCATTGTTCACGCCCGCCACGCCGTTTACCCACACGGCGTAAGTGGTGTCGGAAATGCTGCCGGTCAGGTCCGCTGTCGGCTGCCACAATTGCGTATCGTCTAATAGCGGGGTCATGGTCAGGGTCAACGAGCCTTGCACAATACTAATATTGGTCACGGTGAAATTGCCCACCACATTGCTCACGATAATGGACACGTAATTCGTCCCGCTGTTCAACGGCAGGTCCTCCACCCAGAATCGCCCGACCCGCTCCACTATGCCGGAGGCCATATTAGTATTCCCGTTGGTGTCCGTGATGGTGGAAAACACCGTCACGGTGGGATCATCCACCTGTCCGCGCAACGTGAAATTCGTCCCAGCCACCTGCATCCCGTCCCAGGGCATCGTCAGTTGCACCACCGGCGCGTTGGTCTTGCCGGAATAATCCACGGTAAAGTTGAAATTCGTCCGATAGGCTGGCGACGGATTACGGAACGCCTCCACAAGGACCATTGGCGCAGCGCGGCCAACGCGGTCCGCTTGAAAGAAGAATGAAAATATGCCATTATTCATTCCTGACCCCGTTCCGGGAAACGGTGCGCTTGTCGAGCCGAGAGGCGCTTTGGAAATTCTCAATTTGAAACCAAACCAGTTTTCGATGGCAGGACTGGTTCTCTGGTTGGCGTATCGAGTTCATTTGTTGGCCGATTGACAACTTGCGACGGAGCATTTCATAGTGGGCCCACATAGCTGGGCGGTCGCAGCCATTACCGAAGTTCGGATCGGAAGGATCAGAATGAAAAACTCCCAGGTCCCTCCCGAGTTGACCGGGACAGCGCCACGAGGCGGGCAGGGCGTTTGGCTGTTTAGTTTGAGTAGGCGAGCTTTGCTTCCTTGGGTTGCGTTCATAGCCGAGAAGCCGTTCCCATGCGTTAAATGCGTGACCCTCACGCGCCTTCATTTTTGCTTTGGCACGTCGTGTGCGATGGTTGGCGTGTAAAGTTCAAATGTAAATTCGCTTAAATTCGGTTGCGTTCGGATAAATTAAGTTGTGGCGAAAAATTGCACCTGTTTGCGTTAACGTTAACGGCCAAATCGGACACCTTGCGGAAGCTTGCGCCCGATTGCGCCCTGTTGTTTCGCTCGCGTGACGGCAACTGCCAGTGGGTCAAGTTTTTCAGAATCGTAACCCCGCCGTCACTTTCACCCCTCGACTGACAGCGCGTCCGGGATTAGGCTTGGTTGATGTTTCGTCCCTGCATTGACTTGCATGAAGGCAAAGTGAAGCAACTCGTCGGCGGCACGCTGGACGAGGCGGCGGGGGGCGTGCGCACGAATTTTGTGTCGGACCGCTCGAGCGCTTACTATGCCGAACTGTACCGCCGGGACGGGCTTGCGGGCGGGCATGTGATCATGCTGGGGCCGGGCAATGAGGCCGAGGGCCGGGAGGCGTTGCGGGCGTATCCGGGCGGGCTGCAAATCGGCGGGGGCATCAATCTCGGCAACGCGGCGAGTTATCTGAATGACGGAGCTTCGCATGTGATCGTGACCTCGTGGGTGTTTCAGGCCGGCCAGGTGGATTGGGAACGGCTGAACGGATTGGTAAAGGCCATCGGCAAGGAGCGGCTGGTGCTGGATTTAAGCTGTCGCCGGCGCGGGGACAATTATTTCGTGGTGACGGACCGCTGGCAGAAGTTCACGGAATTGGCCGTGGGGCGGAAGACGCTCGAAAAGCTCTCGGCGTATTGCGTGGAATTTTTGATCCACGCGGTGGATGTGGAGGGGTTGTGCCGCGGGATAGACGGCGAACTGGTCGCAAATCTCGGCCAATGGTCACCGCTGCCGACCACTTACGCCGGCGGCGCGAATTCGCTGGCGGACTTGGAAACCGTGACCAAATTGGGACGAGGCAAAGTTGATCTGACCATCGGCTCGGCGCTGGATATTTTTGGTGGGCACGGGGTGAAGTATGAGGAGGCGGTGGCGTTCAATCGGCGGATGGCCGCACGCGGAAAGGTGACATGAAATGCGTGTTGCGTGATGCGTGTTGCGTGAAGAGAACGGAATACGCAATACGAAACACGCAATATTAGTTGCGGCTGCGACACAAAAGGAACGTCTCAAGTCCGCCACATGCCGAGTTAAGGAGAAGAAATTCACGCAGTGTGTGAACTTCACGCGCTATGCGTGCAATTACTACGGACACGGGGATTCTCAAATGAAAATTGCTTGTTATTAGGGGGATTTAAAGTTGGCACTCGGAGTGCTGTCTGAAAAATAACGACTCTGGTAACAACAATATGGCCCGCAAATTATACATATTTAATCCGACCGGCAGAGTGAAAACGGATGGGCAACAGGCCGCCAAATGGGTGGGCGGATTTTCGGCAAACTATACTTACCTGGGGGATTACCAGGCGCGTTTGCTCGGAGTGGGGAATCATCCTCGGGCGAAGCGGCTGCCGCCATGGTTGCACACTCAAGCGGCGGGCGTGAAGAATTTGAAAGGCGGCGCGAGCCGTTTTGATCGTGATTTTAGGGGGTGGGGCTGAACCATCTGGGCGCGAGTTTGTGGGAATGCGCCCAGATGGTCTGGATTTCCCGTTATCCGTTGTTTAACGGGGATGTTAGAGCAGGTTCGCCAGTCAGTGGGGTTAGTACAGTTAGTGTTGATGAAAGTTAGGTCCTGAGATGTAAGGTGCTTCGGTGTTCATCGGTGCCGGGAATGCGTGTTAGCCTGGCACTGGTGTTCACCGAAGTCCTTGCGTTTTCTGCGTTCAGTCTTCCGGTTCCGGATTTTCCCATTCAGGATAAACCTCGGGTTTTAACTGGCCGCGCCGGATGAGTTCCTGCAAATCCCGGATGATGGTGCGGCGGGCCACGCCGAACTCACGAGCGAAGGCGGAGATGTTCGGGCGTTCGGTGGATTTGCCGATGGATTCGCGGATGCGGTTCTGACGGCTGAGACGGTCGGTGGAGCGGGAGAAAAGTTCCTGGGCGTCTATGCGTTTGGCGCGTTCCAGGGCCTCGAATTGGCGCACGACTTCGGTTTCGCCGCATTCCTTCAACGCCGTGGCAACGGTTTTCCTGAGTTCGTGGATATCCACGGGTTTGGGCAGCACATAATGGGCGCGGCGCGGCCCCTGAAGGGCGCGGATTTGCTGGTGAACCTCCAGCGCGCCAGAAACGATGATAATGGGCACGAACGGCAGCAGTTCCTTGAATTCAGGCAAAAAATTCAAGCCGAGTTCGCCGTCGGCCAGCACGTGATCGAGGATGAGCAATTGCGGCGGGTTCTGCGCGATGGCCTTGAGGGCATTGCTGCCGTTGAGGACGCGGGTCAATTTGTATTTGGCGAGCGCTTCCTCGTAGATTTCGTATTGCAGATCGTCATCTTCGACGATGAGGATTTTGGCGGCTTCCATGTTTTTGGTGTTATAAGGTTAATTCATTTATCTCAATCCGTCGAGTCCGCCGGCAAATCGCGGACGGGAAGGATCACCGTGAAAATGCTGCCCTGCCCCACTGCTGATTCCACGCTCAGGCCGCAATCCATCTGACGGGCAAGTTCGTAGGCCATCGAAAGCCCCAGCCCGGTGCCGCGCCGGGTGGAAAGCGATTTGGTGGTGAAGAACGGCTCGAAAATGCGCGGCATGATTTCAGGCGCGATGCCGCTGCCAAAATCCTTCACGGAAATAAGCACGTAAGCCGACGCGCTCGCCGGTTTCAGCGCAAGAACCGGCGCGAGTTGGGTGGATTTCTCGGTGCTTAAAATGACCTGCCGCCGTTCCGTCGTGGCTTCGGCGGCGTTGAATATCAGGTTCAATAGAATTTGTTGCAGTAAATCCTTGGAAGCGGGAATTTCCGGCAGGGACTGCGCGGCGGGAACGAATTTGACCTCGACCTCGCGCAGGAAGCGATCCCCGAGCAACGTAATGGTTTCCTGGACGATGGCATTGGCGTCGCACATGACCAGATGCCGCTCGGAACTGCGGCTGAAGCCGAGCATCGCTTTGACGATGCCCGCGCCTTGTTCCACGACGGTTTTGATGCGGCTGGCGCGGGTGCGGATCTTTTCCTCGTTGTCGAGATTGTCCTCGATGATCTGCGCGGAGCCTTTGATGATCGAAAGAATGTTATTGAAATCATGGGCGATGCCTGCGGCGAGGGTGCCGAGGGCGTTCATTTTCTGGCTGTGGAACAACTCCTGGTTGGCGAGTTCCAATTGTTTCGTGCGCAGGGCGACCTTCGCCTCCACTTCGGCGTAGCTGCGAACCAATTGACGATGCCGGTTGAAGGCCAGCCCGGCAAAGAACAGCGCGACCGCGAAGCCGGTGGCTGAAATAAACAGCAGGCGCGATTCACGATACCACGGCAGCGCGACGGAGAAATCCAGCAACGCCGGCTGCGGGTCCACATTCCAATTTCGGTCCATGCTCCGCACGCGAAACGAATGCTTGCCGGCGGGCAGGTCCAGAAACGAGGCGTTGCGTTGTTCCTGGTAAGGCGACCATTCCTGGCCATCGAGGCGATAGGAGAAAAGCAGGCGGTCCTCGGAAGTGTATTTCCATTTGTCCTGTCCACTGAAGGTGATCGTCACAATCGCGCCCTCCGGCACGGTGTTGTTGCGTTCGGGCAGGTTTTGGACGTAAGTCTTGGGCGGGTCGGGATCGGCATCAGCATGGTACCTGCTCAATCCCCGCTCCGTACCGGCCCAGATGCGGCCCTGATGATCTTCGCAGATCTCCCGCACCGAAGCGCTGGGCAACCCTTCTTCGATGCCATTAGCCGTCCACGTTCCGTGATAAAAGCGGTGCGACCCATTTTCCGCCGCGACCCAAATGCTGCCATCACGCGCTTTCAAGATTGATTTTACGCGATAGAATCCGGCATGAATGGAACTCCAGGATTTGCCATTGAATTCGAAAATTTTGTCCTGGATGCCGCACCAGATTTTGCCCTCGCCAATTTCAATGACGCCAGCCGCTGGAGCTGGAGCGGTCTGCGCCGGCGAGGCGAAATTCTGCCATTTCTTGTCGTGAAACCAGGTCAGGCCATTATCGCCACCGAGCCACAAGCTGCCATCCATGGTGGCGAACACAAACGAAGGATTGCCGGGCGAATTTGTGCCGGGTTGCGGGAAGGGGAACGGGGCCAGTTTCTTGCCATCGAAGAGTGCCAATTCAGCCGGTTGGCTGGATGCGTCGGAATTAACGGCTTGTACGCACAGGATCCCTTCTTTGAGCAGGCCAAGTGCCTTAAACCGCGTTTGCGAAAGCCCTAGAGGTTGACTGAAACGACTCGTCTTGGGGTCAAACTCGAGCAAGCGTCCGCCGGCATCAACCACTATGGTTCCATTCATCAGGGCGAAAAGCGCGCGTGTTTCCGTGGCATCGGCAACGACGTCGGGTGGGAAAGAAAAATTGGTCCAGGTGTCATTCTGGAGCAGATGTAGAGCGTTGGCCGTTGCGACCCAAAGACGGCCGGAGGCATCTTCGGTAACGGAGAGAATGGCGGAGTCTAAACCGGGCGCGGCCAGGGGCGCGCGCCAGGTGAGCGGGGCATAACGACAAAGTCCGTCAGCGGTGGCAAGCCAGAAGACGCCATTGGTTTCCACGGCGGCATCGAAATATCGGCGCGGAGAAGCCTCTCCATCCACAGCGACCGGTTTTTGACCAGGCTTGATATTAAACAGCGAAGAGAATGACGTTGCCCAATACGCTTTGTCCTCACTCGGCCAGGCGAGAGAGATTCTTTCGCCCGCGATCGGCAGCGCCGTCCATGACTGGCCGTCAAAATGCGCGATCACCTGGCGGATATTTTCCGTGGACACGATGGATTCTGCGAGAGCAGTAACGCCGCCAAAATCGTCCTCGATCGGCTCCCGCAAGTTACGGATTTGAAGTTCAACGGGCAAAAGATATTCCTTGCAGGTAGTCTCGGCCTTCAAACTCCGCAGCGGACCGGGAAATTTGGCGAGGCCCCTGGCTCCAGTGACCCAAAGGCCGCCATCGCGGGCGGGAGCGAGGTTGGAAAATTTCACCAGCCCGGTTTGATCGGCGGAACGGACGAGCGTGGTCTGGGTATGAGCCGGGGAATCAGAACCAAAGTCAAACAATCCATCCGGCAAAAGCAACAGGACATGGTTCTGTTTCAGCGGACACAGCGGAATGGGCCGCACGTATGTGAGATTGTTCTTTAATAACCGGGAGCTGATCTCCGGCGTGGCGAAATGTGTCCAAGCCCCTTCCCGACTCCTATATTGTTCCAAACCCTCCGCGGTGCAGGACCAGATCTGACCGCTGGCGCTCTGATAAATACGGCCGGTGCCGGGGCCGGGGCCGGGAATGGCTTTGACTTCGTAACCATCCAGAAAGCCGACCCAGTCCACCTCGGGGTGCCTGACCCAAAGCTGGCCATGGGGACTGACGGCGATGGAGGTAATGGTGGTTTCCGGCAGGCCATCGGCAGCCTTGTAAACGCGCCAGTTGGGGCCGCGCTGGCGCCCCAGGCAAGCCGGGACCACGACCAGAAACGCCGACATGACGGAAAGGTACCAGCGTTTGGACTTCATGCGCTTCCCTTGATTATTCAATGACTGGCCCGCGCGCGCAATCAAAAGCAAGGGGTGTGCCCGCAAACGCACACTTCACAAAACTGGCCTCCGGGTCAACATTCTGAAGATGAAAAGCGACGACGCCGAACGCGGTCGAACCGGCAATTTTCTGCCGGATTTTAGAGAACTTGGGGGGGCCATCCACCGGGGCGTGGTCCAAGACTGGGGCCACGCCCGGGTGGAGGTTTGGCGGCGGAAATTGGCGGTGAAATTCGTTCAGGCGCTGGAGGAGAAGATTAAAATCCGCAAAGCCTCGCTTCCGGCGTGGCGTTGCAGCTTCGGATCAACTTCCTAAGATTGGCCAAATGACGTACCAACCGAATCATGCAGTTGCGCGGCGACGGGGTTTCACGCTCGTTGAGTTGCTCGCGGTCTTCGCCATCATGGCCATCCTGGCCGGATTGGTACTACCCGCGGTGGCCCCGGCGAGAAACTCCCCGGCAATCTACTGCATGAATAACTTGAAACAGATGCAGTTAGGCTGGGTAATGTATGCGGATGATTTCAAGGGCATCCTTTTGCCTAATGCTCCGGGTGACCTGAAACTTGACTCACAGCGCCCCCTATCGGGTAATTCCATCGCTTGGAGCGGCCTGGAGCAGGAGGGTTGGGGCGCGCTCGATGCCAATACGAACTCGGCTTATTACGCCCAATCGCTGCTCAACCCTTATCTGGCCCATCAAACGGACACCTATAGGTGTCCGGCGGATTCAGTGCCTTCCGCCAACGGCCAGCGGCTGCGCAGCTATTCCATGAATGGCCAGGTGGGCCAGCACCTTCTATCGCAATTGGGACCGGGCTATCTGGCGAACAACAATCCCGGTTACCGCGTTTATAACACGATGGACGACCTAACCTGTCCAGGCCCGAGCATGTCCTGGATTTTTTGCGATGAACATGCGGGCAGCATTGACGATGGGTTTTTGCGGGTCAATCTAAGCAACCCCATCTGGCCCGATGTCCCCGGTTCTTACCATGGTGGCTCCTGCGGATTTTCCTTTGCGGACGGCCACGTCGAAATGCGGAAATGGCTGACCGCCGCGATCAAAATCCCCGTGATACTCGGAGTGACGCTGCACGATGTCGAGGCCGGCCGGAATAATCCCGATTACCTCTGGTTCGCGCAGCGCACCGCGTGCCTGGCAGGCGAATAATTATCCGGATCCCGGTGCGCCGGATTTTGCCGAAACGGCGATTTTTCTTTGCGCCGCTAAATCCGCTTTTCGTCGGCGTCAATGAAATCCACGAAGCACTTGACGTCGTCGCGATGCCCGATGCCCGCCGCATTTTTGCGCAGGGTCAGCCGCTCGGTCAATTCCCCGCCTTCCGTGCCGCGTTTGAGCAGAGAATCGCGGAAGGCCTGCTTCTCCGCTTCGGATTTCTTGACATGCTGCGCCACCCAATCCGCGACTTCACCATCGGTCGTGGAGTTTTTAACGACTTCGATCATTTGCTCGGCGGTCACTCCGGCGGCCTTGAGCCACGCCCCGTCAAAACCCTTGGTAAAATTCTCCTGATAATCCGGATGCAGTTTGTCGGCCAGGTGCAGGCGGATTTTATCAACGAAACGGGGCAAGTGGGGCCAACCGCACATGGTCTCGCGCGGACTGCGGGGATAAATGATTTTGCTCATACGCCGATAGTCCCGCGCCGGCGAATTTCTGTCAACCCTCCGCAGCGACGGCGCAAATGATTAAAATTGAAAAGCGGGGCATTCAAATACATCTTGGGGCACGATGAAAAAGTTCGATTACGATGTCGCCATCATTGGCGGCGGGAGCGGCGGTTATGCGGCGGCCCGCACGGTGGCGGGCGCGGGCAAACGCACGGTGGTGCTCGAAGGCGGCGCGGAGATCGGCGGCCTGTGCATCCTGCGCGGCTGCATGCCGACCAAGGCGCTGCTCTACGCCGCCGAAGTAAAACATCTCGCCGAACGCGCCGGAACCTGGGGCATCCACGCGAAAAATGTGAGCTTCAATTTTGCCGAAGTCATGGCCCGCAAGCGCGCCATTATCAAGGAATTTGCCGATTACCGGGCGCAGCAGTTGACCTCCGGCCCTTTCAAGTTCATCCGCGCCCAGGCCCGTTTCACGGACGAACACACCCTCGCCTTGAGCAACGGCAAATCGCTTACCGCGAAAAATTTTATCATCAATACCGGGTCGGTGGTCGCCAAGTCCCCTTTCCCCTTCCTTGATGAAATCGGCTATCTGAACAGCGATGATTCATTAAGCCTCAAGCGGCTGCCCAAATCGGTCATCGTGCTCGGCGGCGGTTTGGTGGCTGCGGAAGCCTCGCAATTCTTGAACCGCCTGGATGTCAAGGTCACCATCATTCAACGCAGCCCGCATCTGGTGCCTTCGTCCGACGAGGATGCGTCGCTTGAGATTGAGAAAGTCTTTCGCCAGGAAGGCATCACGGTTTATACCGACACCAAACTCACCGGCGCGGCAAAAAAAAATGGGCTCAAGCAAATTACTTTCCGCCACGCCGGCAAGGAAGTCAGCGTAAAGGCTGAGGAAGTCCTGTTCGCCCTTGGCCGAAGTCCGAACACCGAATCGTTGGGACTGGATAAAATTGGCGTGGCCACCGAGGGGCATCGCATTATTTCCAATCACGAAATGCGCACCTCGGTCCCGCACATTTACGCCGCCGGCGATTGCACCGGGCCGCATGAGATCGTCCACCTTGCCGTGATCCAGGGAGAAATTGCCGGCCATAATATCATCCATCCGCGCAAACCGCGCCGCATGGATTATCGCCTCCTCATCTCCGTCGTTTTCACTGATCCGCAAATCGCCACCGTCGGCCTCACCGAGAAGCAGGCCCGCGCCCGGAAAATTCGCTACCATACCGCTAGTTACCCGTTTGCCGATCACGGCAAATCCATCATCATGGAAGCGAAGGCTGGTTTTGTGAAATTGCTCTCCTGCCCACACACGGGCGAAATCCTCGGCGGCTGTTGCGTCGGACCGCTCGGCGGCGAGCTGATTCACGAAATCGCCGCCGCCATGTATAAGCGTATGACGGTGCAGGAACTCGCCGCGATGCCGCACTACCATCCCACACTTGCCGAAATCTGGACCTACCCGGCGGAGGAACTGGCGGGTCGTCCTCTGACCAATCCCGGTATGTAAGGTAAGCTTCGATAAGGTGTCCGAATTAACAAACCAGCTTGGGAATCACCTTGGAGTGATAAGCTTGTTTCACAACCTACGCAAGATTGTTCTCGTTTAATAATCAACGAGTTACGATTATATCTTGGTCGGTGAATAACGTGCGGATAAGTTAGGATCAGGAGGGTTTCGCCACAATTCGCACTTGGGAGTTGACAACTTTATGGATTTCATTATGATATCACTACGATAACACATCGCACCGAAGGAAACTTTATGAACACAAAAACTCCAGACGCTAATCATGAAATTGAAGTCACGGTCCACAATGGCTGGTTGATGTTGCCATTGCTCGTCGCCCTCCTCTTGGGGAGCATCGCATTATTCATTTACGCCGCAGACGCAGGCAACCGGCAAATGGGGCACCCGATTTGGCCGTTCCTCTTCCTGGCAATATTTTTATTTCCATTGAGCATCGTGTTGCTAACAGGCTTGTTCACCCTGCAACCGAACGAGGCGCGCGTGCTCATTTTGTTCGGCGCTTACAAAGGCACGGTGCGCCAGGACGGATTTCATTGGGGCAACCCGTTTTATTCCAATGGCGCGCGGCAGATTGATCCCGCGGCGAGGCTCGCGGAGGCGCTAGGACGGCAGACCGGCTCCAGGGAAGGTTCAGTTCCGACCAGACGCCCCACGCGGAATAAAATCTCGCTCCGCGCCCGGACGTTGAACATGGAAAAGCTGAAGGTCAACGACAAGCGCGGCAACCCGATTGAAATTGCCGCCGTGGTGGTCTGGCGGGTGCAGGACACCGCGCAGGCGGCGTTCGACGTGGACAATTACGAGAATTACGTCCAGACCCAAAGCGAAACCTCGCTCCGCCACCTCGCCAGCGCTTACGCCTACGATCATGGCGAGGAAAACGAAGTCACGCTGCGGAGCGGCGTGGACGAAGTCTCGCAGGCGTTGCGCAAGGAACTTCACGAACGATTGGACAAAGCCGGCGTGCTCGTGGATGAAGCGCGGCTGACGCATCTGGCTTACGCGCCGGAAATCGCCCAAGCCATGTTGCGCCGGCAACAGGCGGAAGCCGTCATCGCCGCGCGCGAGAAAATCGTTCATGGCGCCGTCAGCATGGTGGATATGGCGCTCAAGGAACTCGCTGAAAAAGACGTGGTGCATCTTGACGACGAGCGGAAAGCGGCGATGGTCAGCAATCTGATGATCGTGCTGTGCAGCGAATCCGAAGTCCATCCCGTGGTGAACACCGGCACGCTCTACACCTGATCGCCGCATGGCCGAACGCAAAAATTTCCTGTTGCGGATTGATCCTGCGCTCTGGAACGAACTCGAATCCTGGGCGCAGGACGAATTGCGCAGCGTCAACGGCCAGATTGAATACGTGCTGAAACAAGCGGTGCAGAAACGTAAGGGCTCTTCCCGGCAACCGACACCGCAAACTTCACAGGCTCAGAAATCAAAATCATCTGAACCGTCCGGTGAGAAGCCGTAACTCGGTTAAGCACCAAGCACCAACTTCCAGGCACCAGAGAAGCGCCAAACACCAAACACCAAAAACACGCCTCACTTTGTTGGCGAATAATCGGTAGGTGTCATGAATACCGAATCCACGCCGCCTTTGACCGTGAGCGGGCCGTTGACTTCGGAGTCCGCCTTGGCTTTCGCCCATTCCGGGTCCTCACGAAACGCTTTCCACGAGGCTTGCGCCAACTCCTTGTCCTTGTGGGCCAGGATGTAAATGAAAATATCCGCGTCCTTCTTTTCCGTCGTCACCCAATAGCCAAACTGCCCCATGCCATGTTTTTTGAACAAGGTCGTGGTGTGGTCGCGGAAACGCGCCTGCAAATCATTGAGCTTGCCCGGCGTGGCCTGATACGTCCGCAACTCGAACAGCAGCGGTTTGCCCGTCCGCGATGGCTTGATCACGGGTGAAAAATCCGTTGCCGACATGAAAAATGAATCCACCTTGTCCACCAGCTTGCCGTTGACTTCGGAAGCTTTTTGCGCGGCCTTCCAATCCGGGTCGGCCATGAATTCCTTCCAGGAAGTCTCGCGCGCCTCGCGGCTCGGATACGCGAGCAGATAAATCAGCAGATTGTTCGTGTTGTCCGCCGGAACCCAATAGCCGATGTTCGTGATGTCGTGCCGCTCGAACAACTTCATGGTGTGGTCGCGGAAGCGGGCGTTCAGGTCGTCGAGTTTGCCCGGCGCGGCGTGATAAATGCGCAGTTCAAAAAAGCGCGATTCCGATTCCGTGGCACTGGCATTGGCTTTCATAAATATAATTGCGGCCGTGAGCAGCAACGTTAACGTTTTCATGCCGCCAAACTACAACCATCTTCAGGCACGGGCGAGAAAATTTCGGCAAAATTTACGGTTTACGATATACGATTTACGCGCCATGGGAAGGCCCGCAATTGCTTGCGGCGAACAATTGATCCATGACTTCGAGGTTGCGCTGGCTTTCGGTCAGGGAGAAATGCGGGGCGCGGCGGCGCAGGATGGCGTCGGCGAAATCCTCTATTTCCAGGCGATAACGGTCACATTCTGGAACGGAGATTTCGCGGCGCTGGTCGCCAACGGTGAGAGTGAGGGCGCCGGGATAGTCAGCGAACGTTTGGGGAATTTCCAGCACACCAAGAGTTCCGACGATTTCTGCGAAAATCCGGCGCTGGGAGTTAAACCCGCAATTGACCGAGGCCACCAGGCCCGAAGGATATTTCAGGAGCGCGGAAAAGAGCACGTCCACGCCGCCCGAGCGGACGCATTCGACGGCCATGGATTCGGGCATCGGCGATTTGCCGCCGCTGATTTGATCGGCGATCATTCCAATGAAATTGATTGCGTAACAGCCCACATCGTAGAGCGCGCCGCCGCCGAGTTCGGGTTTGAATTTGATCGAGGCGGGATTGGCGAGGAGGAAACGGAACGTGGAGCTGATGAATTTGATTTCGCCGAGCACGCCGCTTTTGAGGGTTTCGAGCACGAGTCGGGTGCGGTCGGTGTAGCGATACATGAAGGCTTCCATGAGGGTGACGCCATTGGCGGCGCAGGCAGCAATCATTTCGCGGCCCTCGGCGGCATTGAGCGCGAGCGGTTTTTCACAGAGAACATGCTTGCCGTGGCTGGCGGCCTTGATGGTCCATTCGCGATGCAAGGCGTTGGGCAAGGGGATGTAAACGGCGTCGAGGTCGGTGTCGCGCAACAGTTCCTCGTAACCAAGATAAGTTTTAATGCCGGTGAAACGGGCGCGGCAATCAGCGAGCTTGGATTCGTCACGGGACGCGAGGGCGCAGAACTCGGAATTGCTCGAGCGCTGGATCGCGGGAATGACGCTTTCGCGGGCGATGCGGGCATAGCCGAGAACACCCCAGCGGATTTTTTTTGGTTCTGCGCTCATGGACGGGATGATGAAGGTCGGAGTTGAAATTGGCGATAGAATTTCCGCTGCTTTGCATGATCCCGGGGAGCGCGCGCGCCCTCGCGTGCAGCAGACCGCGCCCCCGCGGTCTGAATCTGAGGAGTCCGCCAAAAACATGGCGCACATATTTTTCAAGCCGCCTTCGGATTCTGTCGGGCGAGGGCGCCCGACAGAGCACGCGAGGGCGCGTGCGCTCCCCGAAAACACTGTCGGATTTGTTTACGCTTTTTATTTTTGTTGATTATGGGCAACTGGCTTTAAAAAGTTAATGTCGCAAATTGCGATTACCCAACAAACGTCGGATTTCTTTACGATTTCGCTGTTCCCTCGCGAGCGCAGATTTTGAGCGGGATTTTTTAACCCATTATCTTCAAGCATGTTCTATCGAATGGCCGCATGTTACAATATGGTGGCATAAAATAAGCTGAACAACAGATCGTTCCAGAGCGGTCTTGACCGAAGTAGAACGAGAAGAATTCGGTGGGAGCCACGGTGGAACAGAATAGAAAATAGAAACGCGCCACCCTGAAATGCTATGATTAAAGAATTCTTTCCCACCAACTTCAACTTCATCAGCACCAACGCTGTCGGCTATTTCTCCAGCGTGTTTCTTTTCCTCTTCATCGCGGCCTCAGTCCTGGCCGGGTATTATTTGTTCCGGGGCGAGCGCAAAGTCCGCTCGATGGTGCTCATCAAGCCCCGCCGCAAAGAAACCATCCGCGTCATCCGCCGCCCTCGCGGCGGCCTGCGTTAAGCGGCGATTCGCCAATAGTCAAATTCTTGTTTCCTAACCTCAACGAGGTTATGTCCCAAAGCCCAAGGTTGGACCGTCTGCGGGCCTACCTTGGGAAATCGTCCAAAATAATTACCAACCTCAACGAGGTTGCGGCAATGTTTGCCGGCGATTCCACAGGCGCTGTCCGCGATTTATAATAATCCCGAAAGTAACCAACGCCACCTGTGAACTGAGGCACAACCTCGTTGAGGTTGAAAACACTTCCTGGCTACACCCAAGGTAGCTCCGGCGACGGAGCAACCTTGGGCTTTGTTTCATAACCTCATCGAGGTTGGCGGCAGGAAGACATTCGCACCTGCTGCGCGCCTCAAATCAAAAACGCCGCATCATCACAAAACGCCCCACTGCTCCCGGAAATTCCATCCTTTCCTGATTCCCTGATTTCCTGATAAAATCCTCCCTTCTTATAATCCTGATTTATGAATACGCAATTGGCAGGCAAATGGGTCATCATCACCGGCGCATCCAGCGGCTTCGGCGCGGCTGCGGCCATCGCCTTTGGCGCGCAAGGCGCGAAACTCTTGCTCGGCGCGCGGCGCATGGGCCGCTTGAAAACCGCCGCCAGCGCAGCCCTCGCCGCCGGCGCAGCCGAAGCCCATTTCCACGCCCTCGACGTCACCCAAACGCCGAGCGTCGAAAAATTCGTCCAATGGTCCAAACGCAAAATTTCCCCCAACACGCAACACGCAACACGCAACCCGCCATTAATTGACGTCCTCATCAACAACGCCGGCGGCGCGCTGGGCCTCGACCATGTGGCCGAAGGCAAGGACACCGATTGGGAAACCATGTTCCAAACCAACGTGCTCGGCCTGCTGCGCATGACCCGCGCGGTGTTGCCCTTGATGCTGAACAATCCCGGCAGTTCCATTCTTAACATCGGCTCCTTCGCCTCGCGCGTGGCTTACGAGGGCGGCGCGGCGTATTGCGCGGCGAAAGCCGGCGAGCTGCAAATCTCCCATGCGTTGCGCCTGGAATTATCCGGCACCGGCGTGCGCGTCTGCTCCATTGATCCTGGGCTGGCGCAAACCGAATTTTCCCTCGTGCGCTTCAAGGGCGACGCCGAGCGCGCCGCCCGGCCTTACGAAGGCACCCATCCCCTCGTGGCCGAAGACATCGCCGAAATCCTGGTCTGGGTCGCCAGCCGCCCGCCCCACGTCAACATAGACGAAATGCTCGTCAAACCCACCGACCAAGCCGGCATGCACAAAGTTTTTCGGAGAAGGACGTAATCCTACGGCTAGAAATGTTAGAACTGCGTCCTCTTATGGAAACCGGCTTGTTTGAGTCGATCTGGCATCGGGCCAAGCGCGGCTGCAGTTCCATTCGTTCTCGGACCTACTGGTGATGTCCCGAGCTGTTCCTCAACGTCGAAGTTGAATGTCGTATTCGATTGCGACTGCTTCAACCCGACGCATTGCTTCATTAATATTCTTCGCGTCAAGCCTCTGTAAACCATCCTTGACAGCGTCCCCCGATAACGAACGGGTTCCTGCAGCAATTTCGGCAGCGTCAGCAGATTTTTCCACGAGCAAACCAAGACTCCCTGGACTGATATTGCGGTCAATCACTTGGAGCAAGTTGACCCATGACTCACGGAATTTGGCGGGACATTCCGTGACGTCAATTTTATGGAGGCCAGCTATGGCTTTTATGTCCGATATATTTGTGACCGATCCCCGCTTTGTCTGTGTGACTACCACAGACCCGGCAAATACGGTTCTCACTTGCTCAACGACGTTGCTGATGGAGTTCTTATTGTGAATGAATGCGACATGCGCTTTTTCCTGATCCGCTTCCTTGGCCTTTTGCTCTGCGAGCACCGCGGCATCGTGTTCGGATGTTTCCTTTGCCTTAACCTCTGCGATAGCAAGCATCGCTGCGTCATGCTTTGCTGCAGCTTCCCTTTCCGCTGCCCCTTTTCCACAGCCACAAACAACAACGGCTGTTATTACCAAAAAAGCGGCCAAGGCAAGGAAATGCTTTTTCATGTGGCGAAGAATTCATTAATGCGCTCAATAAAGCGAGTAAAAAACCTTCTCCAGATTTTTCAGAGCCTAATTTGATACGTGTCAGCAAATGACCGGCCGCTATTGGTTCACACTTTTTGATAGTTTGTCATTTTATTAATCATTATTTCCCCGCAGTAATCATCGGAAAATCATCGGTGCGGAAGGGTGTGGCGGGCAGGCCGGCATGGTTCCAAAAATTCACCACCGGACAATCCGCCCAGCCAAATCTCACCGCGACCGGATGCGCCACTTCCGGCGCGCTCACCACCACTCGGCTGCGGCTCCCGTGCCCTTCAATTTCCGCCGTGGCCCACACAAATTTGTGGTCGTCGCCGCAAATCGCAAATCCCTTCAGTGCGCCGTCCCGCGCTTCCAATCCGCCCTCCACATGGTCGAAGCTCAGGATGGCCTTGTTGCCGTCCACTTTCATGCTTTTGTAGATCGGGCCTGAGAAGACGATATTTTCGCCATACGCAATTCCCCGCGCCGCCAGCGCCAGTCGCGCGCCCACCGGTTGCTTTTTCTTCGGATGAATGTCCTTGGGGTCGCCGACATCGGTGATCACGGCCATGCCGACCTTGGGCAAGGTTTTCGTGGCGAGCAGTTGCGCCTCACGCAATTCCGCCCAGGTGCTGTCGCCGGGTTGGTCCTTGATGGGATTGAACGGCGCCAGTTGCACCTCGAGAAAAGTGAAATCCCCCTCTTTCCAGTCCGCGCGCCAGTTGCGAATCATGTCGGCGAACAGCGAGCGATACTGCTCGGCGCGGCCCGCGTTGGATTCGCCCTGGTACCAGATCGCGCCCTTGATGGCGTAAGGAATCAGCGGCGCAATCATGCCGTCGTAAAGCTCCGTCGGCTTCCAATACGGCGCGTTTGGCGCCCGTTTATTGAAGCCGGCGCCGCTGGCCTTGGCGGATTCGCGCTCCTTTTCAAAGGCCGTCATCGCTGCTTCATAATTTTTTTCCTCGGTCCAATAACCGTCGAGAATGTCCCGCTTGTAGCGCGGATTGGCTTCCAGAACTTCCTTGCGCATCCAGACCTCCGCCGGCGAACCACCCCAACATGAATCAATCAATCCCACCGGCACGCCGCGCGCCGCCTGCAAATCGCGCCCAAAATAATACGCCACCGCCGAGAACCCCGCCGCATCCTGCGGATTGCACACACGCCACGCGCCTTTGACATCGTTCGTCGGCTGATTGGCTTTCAACTTGTTTACCAGGAACAGGCGGATCTGTCCGTTGGTCGCGGCGGAAACATCCGCGCCGGACTCGAAGGAATTCTTCATGGCAAATTCCATGTTGGATTGCCCGCTGCAAACCCAAACTTCGCCGACCAGCACATTTTTAAACTCGATGGAATTCTTGCCACTGACCTTCAGCGTGTCCGGACCGCCGGCCTTCAATTTTTTCAGCGTGACCATCCATTTGCCGCCGGTGGCCGTGGTCTTCACCGTTTGTCCACGGAACGTCACCGTCACCTGCTCGCCGTCTTCCGCCCAACCCCACACCGCGACCTTCATGCCCTGTTGCAGCACCATGTTATCGGAAAACAGCGCGGGGAGCCGAACGTCCGCGCGGACCATCGGCGCGATCAGCAGACACGCCGCGATTGCCAGAACGCACCAAACCTTGCAGATAGATTTCGATTGATTCATGGCGAATTATGGCCACGAACCCTCATCGCTGCCAACGAAAATGGAATCGCTAAAAACCGGCCTGAAACGGATAGGATATACAGGGGAATGTTCGTCAGAGGAATAAAAGATTTTTCGGATGGGTCGGTTATTATTGGTGGTGCTGGCCCGGGCGTGATCGCTCAGATGAGGAAAAACAAACTGCAAGCGACTGAGACGCGTCCTCGATCAGGGGGGGCAGGACAAAATTCTTGGGCTGCAAGCAATGCGGGTTTTCTAGTCGCGGAGCGACCACGGATATTAGCCAGGCACAAGGTGCCTGGAGGCAAGCAGAAAACCTTCCCGTCCTGGAAGGACACAGGAAAGTCGGAGAGGAAGGGGAATCCAGCGTCCCTCACGGGACGCGGCTGATTTTTCCCGCGTCTGCCAGCCACTTCGTAGCTGGCTAATTTCCGGTGGCCTTTCAGGCCGGGAAAATGATCCCTATCGAGACACATATATTTTCGACCCAAATGGCCAAAGAAATTCACAGACCGAAGAATTTTGCCCCGCACCCTCAATCAGGTCTCCGATCTGAAATTTCTTGCGCCGGCCTTCGGTCAGGGGTAATTTCTGACACAGAAGAGGAGTTGGTTCCTTGACATCCTGGGCGGATGTAAGAGCGAGTGCCATTTGAAATTTCAAATGCGCGCCAGAGCCGTTTTTGCGTGGCTGGTCTTAAACACCGGGGCGATGGGTTCTGTACCGGCATAAACCAGAGAATGGTCTGCCGGTTTCTCCCTCCGGTCAAACCGAGTCAAACCGAGTCAAACCAATTTGACGGTTTGACTGTTGCTTTTTGACCAGTTGAACGGCGGGAAGCGAACTCGTACCGCTTCGTACCGCTTGGTACCGCTTAATATCGCTTGAGAGGAGACTATTTTCTTGAGAACCAGCCCGCCAGCTTGGATTAACTCTCAAAAACGCCCAAAAACTGGGACGCCCATTATTTATACTGATATTTCGAGCTTGCCTTTTTGACGCGTAAACCGAAGATTCCACCCCCTAACTATGGATAATGATGTTAAGCAGTCGGCAGATTTTTACGATTTGATGGCTTGGTTCCAATTAAATCGAAAGCGGGTGATTTCGATTGCGGTGCTCGTGGTGGTGGTCGGCGCGGTCGTGGGCGGTTATTACTGGCACAAGAGCAATGTCGAAACCCAGGCGCAGGACGCGCTTTCCATCATCAAACCCCCGAGCAGCGCCGAGGCGGCGGCGTCCATGGACGCCCAACCGTATTTGAAAGTGGCGGACAATTATCCCGGCACACGCGCCGGCGGTCGCGCTCTGCTGATCGCGGGCGGCAATCTGTTCGATGCCGGCAAGTTCGACCAGGCCAAACAGACTTTTGAACGATTCATGCGTGAATACGGCGATGATGTGTTGGCGAATCAGGCTTTGGTCGGCATTGCCGCTTCTTTGGAGGCGCAAGGCAACACCAAGGATGCCGCCGCTCGTTACGACGATTTCATCAAGGGCCATCCCGGCGACCCAACTCTTCCTCAGGCCAAATCGGCGCTGGCGCGTATATATGTGGCCCAGAACAAGCCGGAGTTGGCGCTGCACCTATATGAAGACCTGGCCCGCGGCGGCAATAACGACACTTGGAGCAGCGAAGCCGGAATCCAATATCAGGAACTGCTCGCCAAGTACCCCAATCTGAGAAAACCCGCGCCGGCGCCTACACCTGCACCGACTGCGCCCACGGGGTTGGCCATGCCCACAAACTTGGCAGCTCTCACCAACCTTGCGGCTCCCAAAAAATAGGTAATCCTCGACCATGAATGCTAGTTTGCTGAAGATGTGCGTGGCTGAGTTCATCGGAACTTTCACCCTCGTCTTCATCGGGGTGGGCGCGATTCCTGGCGACAGCGACCCGAATGCAGGCGGTTTGACGAAGCTGACCTGTGGAAATTTTCTGATCAAGCAAACAAAATAACTCCGGACATTCCCGGCCCACCAAGGCTGGAGCAGCGTCCCGCAATATTATCGCATCATGAAATTGACAATTATTGGCACTGGTTATGTTGGGTTGGTCACCGGCACGTGTTTTGCCGAGGTGGGCCACCAGGTGGTGTGCGTTGACCGTGACGAGGCCAAGGTAAAATTGCTGCAAGCCGGCGGCATCCCCATCTACGAGCCTGGCCTCGAAGAATTGGTGAAGAAGAACGTGGCCGCCGGCCGGCTTAGTTTCACGCATTCCACCAAGGAAGGCGTGGAGAAATCCGATGTGATTTTCATCGCCGTGCCCACACCGCCGCTCGATGATGGTTCGGTGGACCTGAGTTTCATCGAAGCGGTGGCGCGGGACATCGCCGCCTCCATGACGAGCTACAAAATCATCGTGGACAAAAGCACGGTGCCGGTAAAAACCGGGGAAAAGGTCGCGGAAACCATCAAGCGGTATTGCAAAGCCAAGGTGGAATTTGACGTGGCCAGCAATCCGGAATTTTTGCGCGAAGGTTTTGCGGTGGACGACCTGATGCACCCGGACCGGATCGTCATCGGCGTGCGTTCGCCGCGCGCGGTGCAGGCGATGAAGGAAATTTACACGCCGTTCAACGCGCCGATCATTGTCACCGATATTAGCTCGGCGGAGTTGATCAAGCACGCCGCCAATTCGTTCCTCGCCCTGAAGATTTCCTATATCAATGCGATCTCGATCATCTGCGAATCTACGGGCGCGAACGTCCAGGAAGTCGCCAACGGCATGGGCATGGACGAGCGCATCGGCCGGCGGTTTTTGGATGCGTCGCTGGGTTTCGGCGGGAGTTGTTTCCCGAAAGACTTGAGCGCCTTCATCAAAATCTCCGAGCAACTCGGATATAATTTCGGCCTGTTGAAAGAGGTCCAGCGCATCAACTCCGAGCAGATGGAACGCTTCATCAAAAAAATCCAGGAGACCCTCTGGGTGCTCAAGGACAAACGGATCGGCGTGCTCGGACTGGCGTTCAAACAGAACACCGATGACATCCGCCTGTCCCCCGCCATCGAGTTGTGCCAGCGCCTGCTCAAGGAAGGCGCCGTGCTGCGCGTGCATGATCCCAAGGCGATGGAAAAGGCCCGCACGGTGCTGCACAATGTCACTTACGTGGACGATATGAACGAGGTTGCCGAGGGATGCGACGCGCTGGTGATCGCGACCGAATGGCCGGTGTTCAAGAAACTGGACCTCGAACGCGCCCGCAAAGCCTTGACACATCCCATCCTTTTCGACGGACGCAATCTGTTCAACGTCGAGGAAATGGAAGCCCTGGGCTTCATTTACAAGAGCATCGGCAGGTAGAAATTTCAAATGGCGAGTGCCGAATGTCGAATGTCGAGTGAAGACTTCAAACATTCCAGCGCGTCCGAATCAATTCGTCATTTGTCATTCGAAACTCGCCATTTCATCGAGGTTTCCGCCGGGCTGGTTTTTCGGCAGGGTTCGCTGCTCATCGCTCAGCGCCGACCGGAGGATCATCTGGGCGGGCTGTGGGAGTTTCCCGGCGGCAAACGCCACGCGGATGAATCAGACGAGGACTGCCTGCGCCGCGAATTGCAGGAGGAACTCGCCATCGAGGTCGAAGTCAGGGAATTGATCGAGACCATCGAACATGAATATCCGGAGAAGGCCGTGCGCCTGAAATTCTTTCGCTGCCTGTGGCAGCGCCATGAACCGCGCGCCCTCGGGTGCCATGATTTCGCCTGGGTCAGGCGGGAACAATTGGTGAATTACACCTTTCCGGCCGCCGATGCCTTGCTCTTACGCAGGCTGCGGAATGAGCCGGATCTTTGGCGTTAAGAATTGGCGAAGTATCAGACGAGTTTGCATAATTTAACCAACTTCTAACAACACTTCAGGGTGCTTGATCACGATTCTTAACAGGACTTTTGCCGGTCCCGTGGGATAACGGCGGCCCTGCTCCCAATTTTGGAGTGTGTCGGCGCTGATACCCAGAATGGTCGCAAACTTGGACTGTGAAAGACCCAGTCTTCCACGGACCCGGGCAATATCGTTTTGTGGATCAATTTTAAAGACACGCGAAGGCTTGCGATGGCCGGATTTTATTTCTCCCGCTTCACCGAGGCTCTGTTTCAATTCTTCAAAAAGTTCCTTTTTCATGATTTCAATTCTTGCACCAGTCGTTTCAATTGTTTGGTCTGATCAGGCGTCAAATCGTCCTGCTCATTTTTCGGGTACGCCAGCAACATCCAAATTTGTTCTTTGCAAGTCTGCCAGTAATAGATGACACGCAAACCTCCACGTTTCCCGCGCCCGCTTCCCGACCAGCGCAGTTTGCGCAAGCCGCCGCCTCCCGGAAATTAACCTTCCCAAGTCGGGTCGCCTGGCCAAAGCCACTTGTATTCGCGCGTAATCTTCATCTTCCATCAACCCCAGCACCAGCCGGGTAAATGTCGGCGTCTCTACAAATTCCATCGGTGTACTATACGCCATTGGCGGATGTTGTCAATGGCACCCTCGATTTGCAAATTGCGCGAAATGAACCGGCCCTCAGCCTACGACTTCCCGTAGAATTCTTCCACTTCCTTGCGGAAATTATTTTCACCGACGCGGATGATCTTCAATTCGCGCTGGGCGTTCTCCACCGAATCGCTCGCATGCGCGGCGTTGACCATGATGGTCTGGCCGAATTCGCGGCGGATGGAGCCGGGCGGCGCTTTCGACGGATCGGTCGGTCCCAGGACATCGCGGATTTTGCGCACGGCCTCGACGCCTTCATAAACCAGCGCGATGCACTTCTCCGTGCCGGGCTGCGTCAACTGGTTCGCGTCGCATTCCGAGGGCGTGCGGCCGGACATGAACTTCACGATGTTATCAAACTGGTTGTCGCCAAAGATCGGCCCCAGAATTTCGCCGAGTTGCTTTTCTTCATGCGCGGGAAGCTTGAAACCAAGTTCCTTTTCTATCGCCGTCTTGGCCTTGGCCGCGACCACGTCCTTCAACTTGGTGCGCAACACTTCCTTGACCGGCGCGTAGAACTCCGCAGCTTCGGAAACGCTCATCCGATGCACCTTGATGCCGACAATATAAAGGCCGGTGCGCGAAAAGAAATCAATCACGTTGCCCGGTCGGCCCGTGGGAAAGCGGAAATTATCCGGCTTGATCAGCACCAGCGTGCGCTGCGGTTTCTCGCCGGCGGGATAGATGATGGTGTTTTCCACAATGCCCCCGTCCACATCCGAGAAATGGGCCCACAATTTCGCCTTCACCTCGGCTTCTTCCACGTTCGGCGCGGCCAATACTGCCGGCTCAAAATATTTCACCTGGTCCTTGTCATCAATGATCAGGTCGCCGTAGGTGTCCCGGATCGTCTCGCCGCCGCGCCGCTCCGTGCTGATATTGCCGATCACCGAGCGCGTCTTGCGCACCGCGTCGTCGCCCTTGAACAGCAGCATCATCAAGCGCCGCCGCCGTCCCGACTTGGGGTCGGGCGCGAGATTGTGGAGGATGTAATCGTAAATCAATTCCTGGATTCGCCGGTCCTGGGGATCGTTTGCCGAGACGATGGCTTCCGAATATTTATTAACGAGTTCCAGGCTGGGAGCAAACATCCGGGCGCCGACCAGTTCCAAACCAGTGCGGGTGATCAAACGGCTCAGAATCCCGCCCGTTCGCGACTTGTGAAGCGAGTAAGGCGTGATGATGACGTAGGCAAGTTGTTGGGGCATAATAGAGGTCAGCTCGCGCCTGCGGCTTTGGCCGGAGCATCGGGTGTGGGGGTTTCGGGAGCGGCCGGGGCTGCGGCTTTGCCGCCCAGAATTTTAAACATCACCGTCCCGCAAGTGGGGCACTTGCCTTTGATGGCGCGGCGTCCGTTCTTCATTACTTCTTCCACCGCGTCCACGATTTCCTTTTTGGCTTTGCATTTAACGCAATATCCTTCAGGCATAGAAAATTCATTGCTCTGACGCATCATGCGCCGGGGCAGTTATTGCAAATACCTTAAGGTTCGCCCCTCCCCAGCGTCAACTGGTAAACGGACGCCCTTTCCGGCGGCCAGAAAGAAATCCTTAAGTATTTTATTGACAACGGCATGCAAATTATATCGCCTTCGCCTTCCGCTACTCCGGCGCTTCGTCGTTTGCGCCCTTTGCCGCTTCAATCGCCCGGTCACGCAAAGTGGTCTTAAGGATTTTGCCAGTTGCATTTCGCGGCAATTCAGTCAGAAAAACCACCCGTCGCGGTATTTTGTAGTCCGCTAATTTCGACCGGACGAATTGCAACAGCGCCTTCTCCTCGACCGGTGTTCCTTCGTTCGACACCACGTAAGCGACTGGTTGCTCGCCCTTGCGCGAATCCGGCATGCCGATTACCGCCGCCTCTTTCACCCCGGGGAATTGATAAATGATCTCTTCCAGTTCGCGCGGATATACATTGATTCCGTTTACGATCAGCATGTCCTTCTTCCGGTCCGTGATGAAATAATAACCGTCGGCGTCCCGATACCCAACGTCCCCGGTCAACAGCCAATGTCCGCGCATTACCTTCGCCGTTTCCTCCGGCTGGTTCCAATAACCCAGCATCACATTGCCGCCGCGCACGCATAACTCGCCGATTTCCCCCGGATCGAGTAGATGGCCCGCGTCATCCTGGATGCTCATTTCCACATTGGGAATCGGCAGGCCGATGGACCCCGCCTTGCGCACGCCATTCAGCGGGTTCTTCGCCACCACCGGGCTGGCCTCGCTCAAGCCATAACCTTCAATCAGCGGAAACGGGAACTTCGCCGCGAATTCCTTCAAAATTTGCACCGGCAACGGCGCCGCCCCGCTGATGCACATCCGCAATGCCGGCATCGGCGGCAACGCCGGCGCGCTCACCAGGCTGCGAAAAAACTGCGGAATCGCCGGCAAAATGGACGCCTCCCACTGGATGATTTCCTGCAACACATTTCGCGGCGGATGCAGCGAGCGAACCAGCACAATGGACCCGCCCACCAGCATCGGCAGGAACACCCCCACGGTCAGCATGTAACTGTGAAACAACGGCAGCAACACCGCCATCCGGTCTCCGTTCACATAACGCAACACCAGCCGGCAGCTTTCCACGTTGTGCAGCAAGTTCCCGTTCGAGAGCATCGCCCCCTTCGAGCGACCCGTCGTTCCCGAAGTATAAATGATCACCGCCAGGTCCGACTCCTCCCGCACCGGTGAGACCACTGGTTCGATTTCCAGCGCGCCGCCCGCGAACATCTCCACTTCCGCGCAGCGCAAATCCGGCCGCGACTCCTTCAACGCCGGCAAACCCGCCGCCAGCGTCGCATCCGTCACCAGCACATCCGCGCCCGCATCCGCGAGAATGAACGAAACCTCGGGCGGCTTGAGAAAATTATTGATCGGCACCACCACGCCGCCCGCCTGGAGAATCCCGAACAGCGCCGGAATGAACTCCTGGCAATTCTTCAACCACAACCCGACGCGGTCGCCCGGCTCCACGCCCAGCACATGCTGCACGTAACCGGCGACCCGCGACGTTTCCGCCAGGAGTTCCTCGAACGAATATTGCCGGTCTCCCCAGAACAGGGCCGTCTTAGTCGCGTTCTTTTTAGCCGATATTTCAAATGCGGTGGCCAGATTCATGATATAAATGCTCGACCCAAGCTAACCTTCCCGCCCGCCCGCCGCCAAGCCATAAACCAAAATTCACACCCGCACTATCCTTGATTGCGGCAGAGAAATCGCAGCGCGATTTCCCTGCTTCCGTCAATGAACCAAGCGTCCGCAGTGCAGAAAAAATCCCCTGCTCAAGCGGTACCAAGCGAATTTAAGCGAATTTAAGCGGTACAGCTATTGATGGATAATGACTTACGCGAGCAGAATAGCTTTATTTTGAATATCGCATCCAAGTCGTTCCCGTAGAACAAGTTGAATAACGAATATACAAACTATCGTGGTTTGCAACCGGTACGCCTGATTCAATCGTGTTCCACTGGTCAAACCGTCAGACTACTTTGACTCGGTTTGACCGCCAGCGAAACCCGGCAAGAATTTCCCAGCTCTGAGCCGGAAGAATTCAATTCAACCACGGATGCACACGGATAAACACGGATTCAGATTTGCAAAAGGGGAGTTTTTGCAAATGGAGAACGACTCCCCCCAAAGTGCGGCTTGAGGAAAATTCGGAAAGCTTGTTTTTCGCCTTCTTATCCGTGTTAATTCGTGTCCATCCGTGGTTTAGATAGCATGGTTCCGGCTGAGACCGGGATTCTGCCACCGATGGCTCTGATTTCACAGATTCGGAATTTACGACGGCGATTGGAAATGCCATTGCCGGATCGCCCATCCTACACCCGACCGGATGTCAAAGAACTCCCTCCTTCTATTTGCACAATACAATAGATGGATTATGACGCAAGCGGTTTCACTTCTGGCTTCCAGAAATGGCTCAGGCTCGCATTGCCGGTTTTCGTTGGGAACGGGGCGGCGCGCCCGCGAAGTTATCAATTCATTGCAGGTAGGCAGGCACTTGCACACCAGCGGAAGAAAAGGCCGTCACGGGAACCCGCGAGACGGATTGAACGAGTGCCTGCGCGCTGGCGTCATCCAACCCGTACATGTTGGTCAGCCGCCAGCGCAACACGGTGTCCAGCGCTCCTGCGTAGGCTTGGTATTCTGTGGTGTCAGACGCCGTCTGATTTTTCACCGCAATGGCCACCGCTTCTGGCGGAGCGCCGGATTGCGCCATCTCTTTCCCCAAGGACGCAGCGGATTGCGGGCCATACATGAGATAAGCCGTGGTTCTGCCCTCAGCCATGCCCAAACACAACCCCAAGAGGTCGCTTGAGTCGGCGTCGGTGATCCCGGCCTGCTGGAATGCAGATGCCATCGTCCTGATCGGCGTGGCCAGTTCCGGGTATTTCGCCATGGCTTCGTAATGGCTGTCAAGGGTTTCATATTGGATGTTGTTGCGACTGCTGAGGGCGTAGTTGAACCCGTCAATCACCGCGACTTCAGGGTATTGATCAGCCAGGTCGCCATGCCTGAGCATGGCCCGGCCCAAGTCCATTTTATTGTAAGCGTTGAATTCTTCCATGATTTCGCGGGGAACTTGGTTCGTGAAGATTTGCGCCAGCGCGTTGGAGAAGCTTTGGCGAAGTTCATTCGTGGTGACAACGATATACCCGTGCGACATTTTCGACATGAGGTAATCCTGCATATAGGTTATTCCCGCTTGGGCGCGAATATGCACTTTCAGGTTTTGGGGCACGGTGTTGGCCAACTCCAGGGTGAAGACCAGACACCGGAAGGCGTTGGTCAACCGTTCCGGTCCGGTTTGAATCACGACGAGCGATTTTCTCGGCGCCGCCACAGATGAGGCGCTGCCGCCAGGCAAAAATGGGCCGACGTTTTTAATCGGTGGAAGCTCATGGTATTTGTCCCACCATTTATAGCCCGCAAAAATTACCACGCCAAGCGCGAGCGCAGTAATAAGCGCAACTCGCATCCTTCTCCATGGTAGATATTGCATAATCAGTATAGGTAAATGTCACCAGACCAGCACTGGAAAGGCCACGCAAAATCAAAACTGGGATAACCAACGACCCCGGTAACGTGGCCATAGGGCATCACGTTGAATTCCTGCCGGAAATTGGGCGACCAGCCGGCATTGGTGGAAGTGCAGGTTTGCGCCAGCTTCGTTCCAGAAGTTTTGAAACATACCGGGAATGGACCCGTGGGAGGCGACATGCCCGTAGTGACCACGCCGCAAGTCATTACCATGGTATAGGATTCCGCGGCTGCTTCCATGATACCATTGTAAGCGTAGTCGGCGGGGTCTTGATTGCAGCCATAGATTGCCAGGGCAATGTTGGGAATCCAGAACTGCGAATTGCTCGTGGTGTCGTAGTCTGGCCATGATGTTTCATGGTCCGTATAAAACTTTGCTCCGCTAATGATGTTAAATTTGTAGCTTAGGCGGGAACTCCAATATCTGCCATAATCTATCATGTTAATGCGGTCAAAATAATCCCAGGTGTACAGGCTGTAGGAAGGGGTGACGGTGGTTTCACCGAAAATGATATTGCCGATCTTCTCAGCGATACCAATGTAGTCCAAGCCATCAGACCTAAGCGTAAACGGAGTAAGGAGGACGATGGCCAGCACGATAATTTTTGCACAGTTTTTCATATTGAGCCTTGCGTATTTAATAGGTTTTAAAAGGGTTGATTTTAAGTTATGGGGCGGTGTCAACGATGACTCCAAAAAAACCGTTTGGGGCTTGCGTCATGTCCGCCGGCCCGCCAAAGCCGTATTGGTCGGGCCATAGGGTGGGGAGGAATCCGCCGCTTGGGTCCGTCGAAGAAGTAATGACGGTGCCGGGCGTCACAAACAGATTCAAGGCGTTGGGTGTTAAACAAGTTTGCGCCCCGACCCCCACGCCACTGACGGGCTGCGTCCAGATGCGCATGGCCGGGACGTTCAGTTGAGCCGCAAAGTTCGTGGCGTCTGATCGGTGGTGTAAGTGGCAATGGCATTGGTGTCGCCGCTGCCTTGTAACCATTGAAGTTGCGCGAAGGGCAGATCAAAATCGAGAGGCTCTGTCCTGATGGAAAGGACTCTCGCCCCCGCCCAAACACACGGCGGAAACTGCACCGCCAAAGCATAACCATTGCTCACGCCGCTGAGGGGAGTGAGGGACAACTGCGTGGAATTTGTTTGGTATTCCGCCAGCGCCATTTCTTGGGTGAACAAGTCGGCGAAATCATTGGTATTGCGCATGATTTTTATTTCAAACCTGGTGTTTTGCAGCTCACCATTTGAATTGGTGAGCAGCACGTCAAACACCCCCCTGGTTATCGTAAACGGGCTGTTGGTGTCTGAGTCCAACACCACACCCACAATATTACCCGCTGGCATACCGTCGCTATCCGAAGGGATGGCGTTTGTGTCTATGAGTCCGTTCGTGGTAATGACCAGACCTCCCGAATGAATGGTGGCCCAGCTTGGGAAAACCTGCGTCGGGTCGGGCACTGTGGGAAGGGTGTCAACGAACAGAATTTCCGTCCCGGTTGTGACCAGCAGGTTTGTCACCACCGCAAAGGTTGGCGTCGGGCTATTCGTGTTTGGCCCATTGGTGGGATTCAGTGGGTTCGGAGGATTCGGCATCGCCGGTTGGGCGGTAAGGTTCGCCGAGGCAGCGGCCAAGATGACGGTTAGAACGAGGAGGCGGATAATGCTTATGGATGTTTTCATGGCAGTTTTTTTTATTAGAGGTTTTGAGCACCGGAAACTATGTAAAATGTGATTGTTTTGTGATTGATTTGATTTTTGAGAGAACCCTTGTCTCAGAACAAAAGGGCGCGGACTTAACGCGCCCTCACTCGAGGCACCGCTAAGCGCCTGTCCAGATAGCACGCCAAGCCGCGCCGAGCGGCTGGCATGTCTGGACGGGCAGGGAAAATTAGCGGTTTTCGAGTGAGCCCTGTAGCCAAAAGCTACAATTTGATTTTTTATTTTTGTTTACATGTACACCTTTGCCGCAGTTGTGCCGCGGAACAAAACAGGTTTACACCCTTCCATATGGATGTGGGAAGAGAAATCTTTCACAAAATTACAAAGGAACCAAATGAATGAACAACGAATATGCAGCCGGTGTGGAAACCGTTTTATTTCGGCCGATCGTCTCGGATTCTTAGAGACCGTTTGAACTGCCAGTTTCATGATGGCGAGCGGCGGAGCCTCTTGGTTCGGTGTCCACGCTTTAGCGTGTCCCCGGCAGCAGACAGCCTGAAGGCTGGACACCGAACAAACCCCTTGACAGATTTTGGGCGTGGCATCATTCTATCCGCATTCGTTGATGCAACGAATCTCATTAAGAGTGGTTGAGGGACTGGCCCGATGAAACCACGGCAACCGATTGAAGCGCGATCTTCAATGACCAGGTGCCAATTCCAGCTCGAACCGGCGGCGGCTCGGGAAAAGATGAGAAGAGCACCGGTGTTTTGTCCTCTTCTCATCCCAATGAGCAGGGGATTTTTTATTCCCCATAATCGAACGACTGGCTGAAAATTATGGATAAACAAAGCAGTTTCATGAAGGCGCTCAAGTGCCGCGAGTGCGGCCGGGAATACCCGCTCACCGCCACGCACGTCTGCGAATTCGACTTCGGCCCGCTGGAAGTCGCCTACGATTACGAACGCATCAAGCGCTCGCTGACCCGCGCCGCGATTCTCTCGCGGCCCAAGAGCATGTGGCGTTACCGCGAGTTGCTCCCCGTGGCGAGCGAACCGACGGTGGGCCGCGAGGTCGGTTTCACGCCGTTGATCAAGGCGGACCGGCTGGCGCGAAAACTGGGCATTCGCGAACTTTTTATCAAGAACGACACGGTCAATTATCCCACCCTTTCTTTCAAGGACCGCGTGGTCAGCGTGGCGCTCAGTCGCGCGCGCGAACTGGGTTTCAGCACCGTCGCCTGCGCTTCCACGGGCAACCTCGCCAATTCCGTGGCCGCCAATGCCGCCGCCGCCGGACTCAAGGCGTACGTTTTCATCCCGTCGGATCTCGAGCAGGGAAAAATCATCAACTCGCTCATCTACGGCGCGGATGTGATAGCCATCAAGGGCCATTACGACGAGGTCAACCGGCTGTGCGCCGAGATCGCCGGCAAGTTCGGCTGGGCGTTTGTGAACGTCAATATGCGCCCCTATTACGCCGAAGGTTCCAAGAGCATGGGCTACGAAATCGCCGAGCAATTGGATTGGCGCTTTCGGCAACATACGGTCGTGCCGATGGCGTCGGGTTCGTTGCTCACGAAAATCCACAAGAGCTACCAGGAATTCGCCAAGCTCGGTTTGGTGGCGGAGAATGGTTATAAGATTCATGGCGCGCAGGCGACGGGTTGTTCGCCGATTTCCGTGGCGCAAAAGGCCGGGTTGGATTTCTTCAAGCCGGTCAAGCCGAACACGATTGCGAAGTCGCTCTCCATCGGCACGCCGGCGGATGGATTTTACGCGTTGCGCTCGATGAAGGACACCGGCGGCGTGGCCGACGATGTGACTGACGACGAAATCCGCGAAGGCATCAAGCTGCTGGCGGAATGCGAGGGAATTTTTGCCGAGACCGCCGGCGGCGTGACGGTGGGCGTGGCCAAGAAACTGATTGCCTCGGGCAAGATTCCGGCCAATGATTCCGCCGTCCTCTGCATCACCGGCCACGGGTTGAAAACGCTGGACGCCGTCGTCGGCCACGTGGGCCATCCGCGCGAAATCAAACCCAGCCTGCGGGAGTTCGAGGCGCTGCTCGCGAGTGAGGAAAAAGTGAGCGCGTGATTGATTTAAGGTCTCGTGCTTATCGAAGAAACAAAACTAAAGCGTTTCACTGTATATGCGTTAGCCGGATTCGTTGTGATTGAATTGTTCGCCATTCCATATGACTTTCCACGCTATGCGCATGAGTTGGAACAATATGGTTTGATTGGCGTCCTTGGTTTACCATCGGCGATTGTATTTCAGCTTGGGCTTTTTGCCATTATCTTGGAGTTGTTTTTAATAGCGTTCCAAAGTGAATCCAGGAAGCCGCTTCGGACGATCACTTTGCTCTTGGGATCATCTGTGGTAATGTATGTGTTAAGCATTTTTTTGTTCTACAAATTTTCCTATTACGGTGAATTTGGAGTCGGGGCTTTGACGCTGGTGGGGATATTTGGGGTTCTTTTGAGTTCGGCGTTTATTTTAATTGTTGCGCCGCTCACGCTCATTTATGCCACTAGAAAACGCCTTGTTGGATCGACATAGACGGCTATCTAAAATAGGTTAATGTTCTGGCTCGAATTCAAATTCCAAAGACATGTGAAAACCGTAGGTTATAAAAAAATCCTGCGCGATAAACTCGCCGACCCGGATCAGGCGGCGGAATACCTCACCGCCTGCTATGAAGAAGGAACGGACGTTTTTCTCGCCGGATTGCGCGATGTGGTCGAAGCCCAAGGCGGCGTGAGCCGCGCGGCGGAGTCAAGCAAGTTAAACCGGGAAAACCTTTATCGGTTGGTTTCACGCGAAGGGAATCCGCGTTTGACCAGTCTCAATTCCGTGCTGACCGCGCTCGGTCTCAAAATTATTTTTGAAGCGGCTTGAGTTCCGCTGCGTTGCCAATCCAATCACGATTAGAAATCTGAAATTCATTTATGCCAAAAAAAGTAAGAATACCCAGTCCGCTCCGCAAACTCACCAATAACGAGGAACTCGTCGAAGTCGGCGCCACGACGGTCGGCGACGCGTTCGTCGAGCTGCAAACGCGCTTTCCCGGCATCAAGGAGCGTCTGATGGATGACAACGGCGAGGTGCGCCGTTTCGTCAACGTCTATGTCAACGAGGAGGACATTCGATTCCTCCAGAACCAGCAGACTCCGCTCAAGGAAGGCGATGAAATCAGCATCATCCCGGCCATCGCCGGCGGTTAACCATTTCAGCCACCATGCCAACCAAAAAGAAATCGTCCGGGAAACTGGTCGCCGCCAACGGCAAACAGCAAATTCGCCTTTGGCTGATGTATCCGCCCAGGCTCATCCGTGAGCCGTTGATCTGGAAGCTCAGCCAGAAATTCCCCATCGTCACCAACATCCGCCAGTGCAGCGTGACGGACGAAATCGGCATCGTCAGCATCGAACTTGACGGCGAGCGCGCGGACATCAAGGCGGCGATCAAGTGGCTCGAAAAAATCGGCGTGAGCGTCGAGCCGGTCGAGATCAATGTGATTGAGAGTTGACACGGCCACGCTGAAAACCTAAGGCCGGAAGCATGCAAGCTAAACCACGGATGGTCACGAATTCACACGGATAGGAAATGGGGGACACCTTTTGGATTTTCCCTAAGCCGCACCAGAGCGAGTCGTTCTCCATTTGCCAAGAACTCCCCTTTTGTAATCTGAATCCGTGTGCATCCGTGTGCATCCGTGGTTGAAATGAATTTTTACGGCTGAAGGCTGGACACCGAACAGCGGCGTCAATGGTTGCTTGTCAAACCTTTGGCGGGATATTATTGTCACCGCATGTCGAAGAAGATTCCACTGATTATTGCAGCGACGGCCTGCGCGGTTCAGCCTCTGCTCGCCGATGTGCTGGTGCTCAAGGACAAAGCCTCGTTGACCGGCAAGATCCTGGCCGAGAAGCGCGACCAGGTGTTTCTGGACATCGGTTACACCGTCCTCCCGATTCCCCGCAGCCAGATTTTAAAGATTTCAAGAACCGACGCGACCGAGCCATCCGTCTCGTCAACTTCCCCCACGCCGCTGACCAGCGCGCCGGTGGTTGGCCTGGAAAGCCGGTCCGGCATTTACCAAACCGCCAGCACGCCGCCGCCACTCAAGGATGTGGGCAGCCTGGTGAATCTACTGGGCGAATCGGTCGTCCAGGTCCGCACACCCGGCGGGCTGGGCTCGGGCTTCATCATCAACCCGGACGGTTTTCTGATCACGAATTTCCACGTCATCGAGGGCGAGACTCAAATTTCGGTCGAGGTTTATCATTCAAACAACGGCCAGTTGGAGCGCAAGGCTTACAAGGACGTCAAAATCATCGCCATCAACAAATTTGCGGACATGGCGTTGCTGAAGATTGACGACTCGGACGCGCCGAAATTTGCGCGCGTGCTTCTCGGCGACGCCGACAACCTCGCGGTGGGCGAGCAGGTTTTCGCCATCGGCAGTCCGCTGGGGCTGGAGCGCACGGTGACGCAGGGCATCTTGAGCACCAAGACCCGCGAGATGCAGGGTGAACTTTATCTGCAAACGACCGCGCAGATCAATCCGGGCAACAGCGGCGGCCCGCTGTTCAACATGCGCGGCGAAGTCGTCGGCATCACCAACATGAAAATCACCTTTGGCGAGGGCCTGGGTTTTGCGATTCCCATCGGCATGGTGAAATATTTTCTGGATCACCGGGACGCTTTCGCGTATTCCAATGACAATCCGAGCAATCCTTACCGGTATCTGCCGCCGCCGAACCGGACGGTGAAAAAGTCGGATTAAAAAATTTAACCCGCGGCTTGCCCTCGAGGCCGCAAAGCAAATCAATCAATCCAAGAGAACGCGCACCAAAGAACCCATCATGAGAAAAATCCTTGTCCTTCCCGCCGTGTTATTTTATCTGGCTTGTCAGGCGGGCGCGGCTGTGCTGCCCGCGGAAAAACTGCTGCCGGACGACACCCTCGCGGTGTACACCATGCCCGATTTAAAGCGGGTCCGGGAAATTTACCAGATCTCGCCGCCGGGCCGGTTGTGGAGTGACCCGGCGATGAAGGATTTCAAGGACAAGTTCATGAACAAGCTGATGTCCGAATATATCACTCCGCTCGAACATCAATTGGGCGTCCATTTTGAAGATTATACCAATCTCGCGCAGGGCCAGTTCACCATCGCCATGGTCCAAAATGGCTGGGAAGGCAAGGACGGCCAGATGCCGGGGCTGGTGCTGCTGGTGGACAGCAAAGACAAGAGCGCGCAGCTCAAAACCAATCTCTTGGACCTGAGAAAGAAATGGGTGGACGCCGGCAAGACGGTCAAGACCGAGAAGGTTCGCGATATTGATTTTTCGGTCATCGTAGTTTCCAAGGACGATCTGGCGAAAGCAGCCCCCAAGAAACCAGCCAACCTCGCGCCGGGAATCGAGCCGATGGAGGACCCCGACGCCAAGAACGCCCCCAAGACGCAGATTTATATTGGGCAAGCCGAGTCCCTTTTGATCGTGGCCAATTCCCCCAAGGTCATCGAGAAAATTTTGGCGCGGATGACCGGCGGCGAAGTGAAATCGCTGAGTGAACTCGCCGCGTTTGACGCAAATTCCGCCATGTTCCGCGGTTCGCCGGGTTTCGGCTGGGTCAACGCGAAGGCCCTGGTGGATATCATTGGCCGCGCGGCCGAAGATTCCTCGGATGCGGATTCCCCGAATCCGCTGGGAATCAAGCCTGACAAAGTGGTAAGCGCGCTGGGATTGAAGGGCCTCAAGACCATTGCCTTCGGCTACAATTATTCCAGCGAAGGCACCGTGTTCAATGTCACGTTTTCCGTGCCGGAGGCCAACCGCACCGGGCTGTTCAAGATTCTGGCCGGTGAAGCCAAGGATTATAACGCGCCGCCTTTCGTCCCCGCGGATGCCGTGAAATTCCAGCGCTGGCGCTTAGACGGCCAGAAAACCTGGGCCACCTTGCGGAAGATCGTCAGCGACGTTTCCCCGGCCGGTGTCGGCGGCTTGGACATGCTGCTGAATTCGGCGGACGCCGCCGCGAAGGAGAAGGACCCCAACTTTGACATCAATAAAAACCTGTTCGGCAACCTGGGCGACGACATGATCTCTTATTCGAAGAGTCCCCGGGGAACGACGCTGGCCGAATTGAGTTCGCCGCCGTCCATTTTCCTGCTGGGTTCGCCCAATGCCGAGCAACTGGCCGGCGCCCTGAAGAGTATTTTCATGCTCTACAGCCCGGGCGGCGCTGCCACCAAGGAACGCGAATTTCTCGGCCACAAAATCAATTCCATTCCCCTGCCCGCCACCCCCGGAAGCGCCGACGCCACGCCGCGCAGTCTGAGTTATGTCTCCAGCGGCGGCTATCTGGCCATCAGCATGGACAACGCTTTGCTGGAGGAGTATCTGCGCAGCAGCGAAAGCCACGCGAAATCCCTGCGTGACACTCCCGGTTTGAGCGAGGCCATGCAAAAGGTGGCGGGAAGCGGCACCAGCCTTTTCGGTTACTCCAACGAGAGCGAAAGCATGCGCGTGTTGTTTGAAGCATTGAAAAAGGATTCCGCCGGCGCCGATCCGCTTGCCCCGCTCACCCCGATGGCAATGGCGATGGGCATGGGCGACGTGAAAATCAAGGATTGGATTGACCTCTCCTTGCTGCCGACGTTCGACAAAGTGTCGAAATACTTTTACTTCTCGGTTTACGCCGGCAGCGCGAACGCGGACGGCCTGACCTTCAAAGCCTTCGCCCCCGTCCCGCCGCAATTGAATAAATAGAAAAGACTCACAGCCATCCCATAGGATTCTTTAAAGAAAGGCTGGAATGTTTTGTGTAGCCCTGCCACACGGCAGGGATGAAAAAACACAACCACCACATTCCAGCCGCCGCCAAGCTGAACTTGCTGCGGCAGATTTGCAACTTCATTCCTGGCCTCTTGGTTCCCAAGTTGGCACGGGCTACTGGCGTTCAGGAAAAAGCCCGCACCTTCAGTCCCTGGAGTCATCTGGTCGCTCTGATGTATGCGCAACTCACCCACAGCATCGGACTCCATGATGTGTGCGATGCGCTCGGACTGAATTCGGGACCGCTTTCCAGTTTGCGTGGCGCCACCCCGCCCAATCGCAACACCCTTTCCCACGCCAACAAGGTGCGCCCGGCCGAGCTGGCCGAAC
>Ga0182013_10000032_pt1 | contig 147635 bp, 108 predicted proteins | sample 612S2MmetaG_FD_120487 | JGI IMG/M metagenome (GOLD analysis project Ga0182013, IMG submission 120487) | Permafrost microbial communities from Stordalen Mire, Sweden - 612S2M metaG | ecosystem: Environmental > Terrestrial > Soil > Wetlands > Permafrost | place: Sweden: Stordalen | collected...
GGACTTATTCGCATTCCGCGGTACAACCTTCGTTTGGGGCGAAACCCCCGCCGGAGGCAGCGACTCACCCGGCGAACTTGCGCGAAACTCACGACGCTGAATATAAGGCCCCCCCCCCCCCAGCTTTTGTAAAGAAAAGGATTTGCCTGTCCATCAAAGAGATATGCAAAACGAGGCAAAATTTCGTGGGATTTTTGGCGCAATCTGCTCATACGGGACTTTTTTACTCGGTGAGGCAAATGAAAACAGGCGTGGCATTTACACTTCGGATGATACGGGCAAGGAAGCCGATGACTCAGATAGACGATTATCGCTTTGCAAGAACGCTTGCTGGTGCCGCAAGTCGCAGCGTATGCAGCCAGCCGCTCACTGAAAAGCAAAGTGCCTGGACAAAAAGGAGCGGTTAGGCAATAATGACCGCGCGTCAGGGAAGGGCGTCGCTCTGCTTTTACATAACCCGGAGAATCGGCCGCCCTCGCGCTAAATCAAATGAACCACAACCAACCACAGGGATATGAGCAAAAATTTGCCGGCTTTATCCGTGCCTGCGCCGCTGCAAAAGAAAAGGGCGCAGATCGTGTCCTGATCGCATATCCGTGGATCATAGGCGACACCTACGAGGAAATAATGGAAAGCCTGTGGCGGGTGGGTGAGGCCGGGGTTGGTCTGTATATCACCGCCCCGAGAAAGGAGCGGTAATTGGCAAGATCGTTCTTAAATCACGCTGTTTTTGCATCTCGAAAAAAGTGATACACTGCCGCAACCATTTTTCTCATTTCAGGGAGGCGCGCGCATTCATCAGTATTCGGCAGACCCTCCCAATTCCCTTTTAAAGTGTGCGTATACGAGTGCGGCGGCTCGCTCTGCTTTGCGCAAATAGGTTCTAACATCGTCCCTTTCGCCCCGCACAAAGGGACGAAGCAACAAGGATGGGACTTTCTGTCCTTGTGCCGCCTTGGTTTTTTCAGGTTCGATTGGCACAATTAGCGGCTGTTCATAGGAAAGCATGTTTCCGAGTATGAAGAACGGTTTTCTGGCTTCAAATAACAGTTTTTTGTCCTTCAAAGTTAGGTTCGATGCCATCGTCGTCAAAATCTCATTCTTGGTCTTAATATCGCCCTTGGCAAACCGTTCCTGCACAAGGCAGGCGAATTCAAAGGTCTGTTCGGACAGTTTCAACCGCTGTTCGACCTGATGGCCGGCGTCGTTAAGCAGCCCCTCCAATTTCTCCTTCATCTTCAGGAGTTCAACGCGCCGTCGTCCATATTCCTCATCGGACAGGCGGCTTCCGTCCGCATTGCCGAGCGACGTTTTTAGCTTCACCAGGTTATCAATCTCCTGCACGCACTCCTCATACGCCGTCTGCTGAGACTGAATGATTTCAATCTGTGATGCGGCCTCCTGCTCATGCAGTTCATGGAGGTATTTGACGGCCCATTCCTTGAATTGCTCTGAAATGCAGATGCGGGCAAGGCCGTCGCTGATCTGCCGTTCCAATTCCCGCCCGCTCACGCATCTCTGCGGACAAACCGGTCTCCGGCTTTTCGAGCAGTGGTAATAGGTGTAATGTAAAAACTTCGGATTTGCCATCTTCTTGGTCGGCGTTTCGCAGCGCGGGCAGGCATCCCGCTTCCGACGCGCAAATTTTAATTTGCAGTGGCTGCATATTACCTGATGCTTTTCCTCGGCAGTCACCGCCCGGCCGCAGTCGCCGCAACGGATGAGGCCGGTGAATGCAAATTCGTGCGCCTGTGCGCGGGGATTTCCATTGCGGCCGAGCAGTGCCTGGACCCGGTCATACTCCGCCTCGGTGATCATCGGCTCGTGCTTCCCCTGATACCACTGGCTGCTCCCCTTGGGGTATTCAAACCAGCCGTAATAGAACGGTTTGTTGAATATCTTGTAGATGGCGCTCCGATGGGGCGGATTTCCGCCCTGTTTTCGCGTTGGCCGCGTGCGAAAGCCCCACTTATTGTTCGCGATCTCAAGAATCTGCGGCGGGGTGTAGAGGCCGGTCAGCATCATGTCCCACATGTGGCGAACGAGCGGAAACCGTTCCGGGTCTTTGACCAGGGTATTCGCGCCCGTCATTTTGTCGGTGTGATTCAGGTAGCCCAGCGGGGCGATGCCGGGATACCAGCCGTTCTCGATCTTGGTTTTGAGTCCTCGCTTCACGTTCTTGCTCAAGTCATCAACATATTTTTGGGCCATACCGAATTCGATATACATGAGGATGATGTTGTCATCCTCGCGGGCATAGCTCTGCGCCGGCGTCATCACTCTGATGCCGTGCTGCTTGATGGCCCAAATGATCGAGCCGCCGTCCACGGGGTTGCGGGCAAGGCGGTCCAGTTTCCAGCAGATGATACCGGCGGCCTCGCCCCGGTAGAGGCGCTGCATCATGGCATTGAATATCGGGCGCCCAGGGTCCTTGGCGGATTTTGATTCGGTCAGTATCTCGGCAATGGGCAGATTGAGTTTTGCGGCCAACTGCTCCAGTTCGCGGGTTTGCGATTCAATGGAAAGAACCTGCCGGTCTTCGGCTTCGGATGATTTGCGGCAATAGATGAAGTATCCAGGCATGGGGGATGGTTGATATGCGAAGGGGAACACGGGGCACTTTTCGGGGTACACCATACTAACGTACCAACACGGCATGTCAACGAAGCCTGTTATTTCTTGTTCAGAATGCCGAAAAATCGAAGCAGGCGCGTGGCGATTTCCCTCACTTGATCGTCTGACAGCACCTCGCCGAATTCCTTCTGATAAATGGTTCTGAACTCCTCGATGGCCTCGCGGCTCAATTGTTGTGGTGTTTTCATGTCGTCCACCTTACCGGCGGGTCGCTGCCGGACAAAGGGGAGCAATCTTGCCAGAATCGGCATGTCCTGACACCCCTAATGCTTGACGAATATAAAATAATGTGCTTCAATACAGGTCAATAACACTGTGTCTCACGGCACGGTGTTTTTCGTAAACATGCCAATTCTGGCAAGTTTACCCCCCTACGACAGTCTCCGCTGCGCGGCTATTCTTTCGCTCTGAACCCCCGCACCGGGTCCAGTTGTTCAACTATGCCTTCACTACCACATTATTTGCGAACCAACCGTAAGCAGATTTCACTTTCACAGGAGGAAGTGGCTTTTTTGCTGGGTGTGAAAGGAATGGACAGGGGCGGCAAGGTGTCTCGCGACGAAAGCCACGCTCGCATTCCCACATTGGAAACAGCCCTGGCTTATGAGGCAATTTATGGCAAACCAATTCGCGAACTGTTTGCCGGCCTTTACGAACAGATTGCACAGGATGTTTCATCCCGCGCCAAAATTCTTTCGTATCGAAAGAATGCCCCGTCTGATCCAAAGAAGCAGCAAGCTCTTTCAGCACTTGCCATTCGTTATTCAAAGCCGACCGCCTAATTAACCAAAAACATGAATCAAACAACTTCAAAACAGGTCCGCATCCTTGCCATCGCGCTCACTGCGCGAGGTTTCGGATATTCAGTCATGGAGGGCCAAAATATTCTCGAAAGCGGAAACAAGGGGGTGAAGGGAAATAAAAATCTTAATTCGGTTTCCAAAGTTGAAAAGCTAATGAATTTATTCCAGCCCGGTGTTCTGGTGCTGCAAGATGTGAATGCCAAAGGGTGTCATCGTGCGTCCCGGATAAAAACATTGCACCAGCAAGTCATCGGGTTGGCAGAAAAGCGAAAGTGCAAAGTGGCGCTCCTTTCGGGAAAAAGATTGCGAATTGCGCTGCTTGGTGATGTCAAAGGGACAAAGCACGAAATGGCAGAAATGCTCGCGCAGAAATTTCCTGTTGAACTTGCGGGGAAATTGCCGCCGAAACGCCGTTCGTGGGAGAACGAAGATGGCCGTATGGACATGTTTGATGCAGTGGCCCTGGCTGTGGTGTTTCGGTTGAAAAAGGCAAAGCAAACGGACTAACATTGAACATTTTAGGCTTTGGATGCTGATGGTTTATTATCATTACGGGCGTCAATCAGAATGATCCCTGCATCCTGTGGAACTTTCGAACGCAGCAACATTTTTTTGATTTTAGCTGCTTCTTGTGATGTGAAAAACAGGATGACTTTGTAGGATTGGGTTGTCTTGTTGGCTTTTTCGTAAATCGCAACTTGGTTTTCAATGTTGCGCTCAAGTTGCGAATTGCTCGCCAATTTGAATTCAACCAGCGTCTTGTCGTTCGCGCCGCGCGACACCTTAAAATCCACCGGCCCACGACCGTTGTTGACCTCGGCATCTACGGAACTCGGTGAGCCTTCCCAAACCAATTTGAAAAGGATGTGTAAATCAGTCTCGCGCTCAACTGGTTTGTCTTTCACATAAAACAATTTGTATCCATCTTGATTTTCGATCACCTGTTTTAGAAATTCGATTTTTCGGAAAGTCTCTGTAAGCGTATTACCTGGGGTCTGATAAAATTGACTGTGCTTCGCTATGAGTCCAACTAGGTAACTGATATTCTGAATGAAGCGATTGTTGACCTCCTGCACCTTGTCCGCACTGCGTTTGATCGCCTCGTCGCCGTTGTTTTCCTTTTCGCGGATGTAATAGTCAATTAGCTCTTTGAACTTCCGCAAGGTTTTCTCAATGGCTTCGCGTTCGTCCTTTATCGTCGGCTTCTTCGGCAACACGCTCCTAAAATAGGCGTCAATTTGGGCGCGAAGGGCATGATTGGAAACGGCATCTTTTATCGTTGGAAAATCACGGCGCAAGTCCTCCTTGTTAATCCAGGTGTCGTCCTTCGTAAGAATGTTCTCTGGTGTCAGCAACACATAATCACCGTTGAACCACGGAAGCTCAAATATCGCGCCCGTCCAAACGCCGATTTCATAATCGAATTTGACCCTCGGCACAGAAACCCGCTTTAATTTCTCCGGTGCGATATGCTTTTTTGCAAAAGTCTGTGTGTATTCAAGCAAATAGCCCTTGATGAGATTGGTCGTAAAGTCACTGATGTTGTCGCGTCCGACGCGCTCGCGGATGAGAATGAGCTTTTCAAGATGCGATCCCTTTGTGACTTTTTCTTTTCCAAAATCACTGAAAAGATTGTGCAAGTTTTCATTCAACGCGCGGGCAAATCCCAAACCTAACCCGCGCCCGCTGCTGCCAGTCAGACAAAAGCCAAGTTTGTTTTGGCTGACTTCGGGAAAGCAATACCAAGCCTCAAGCAAGCCTTCGTCAATACTGCCTGCCGACGATTTGTCGCGCAGAAAGCATAAGTAGCGAATAATTTCTTTGTGGAGATTTTGGTATTCCGGCTTGCGGTTCGTGAAAAGCAGGAACGGGTCAATGAAAAGCGGCAAATCAACGATGCACGCCACGTTGAATGCGCCATATTTCTCAAAAATGTCGGTGGATACATCAAAAAAATCAGTGAAATAAATACGCGCTGCCGGATTTTCAATAATCTTTGTCATAAATCTCCGTTAAAGGCGCGGTGCAACATGGATTGAAAGAGGGCGTCCAGGTGGGTGCGGCTGGTGGCTTGACTGGCTTCAAGCTCGCGGATTTCTGTTACGCGCTCTGCGAACTTCTTTTGCAAATCCAAAGGCGGCACTGGAACAATGATGGACTTTAGCTCCTTTGAATTTATGTTGGCTTGGCCGACTGCACCACGCGCCATTTCCACTAGCTTTTGCTTCATAAATGGCAGATTCATAAACGTGGTGAAGTGCTGCGGATGTTCAATGTCTGAACGGAAACGAAGGCGAATAAAATAGGACGCTGCCACTGCTTCAAAGCGGCCATCCCACATTCCCGTTTTGCCGACAAGTTCACGGCTGTTTGTGCGGTTAAACAAAACGTCACCCACTTGCAATCGTTGCTTTGCAAGTTCGTTTTTGGTCAACTCAACCGTCTTCAAATTTGCGAGGTCTAGCAAGCCTTCAGTCGTTACATTTCCCATTCGCAAAACAGTAATACCTCGTCCTTCTTCATTGGCTTTCTGGCTAGTGCCATAGTCACATTCTTCTATGAGTTCGCTGACAGGTTGCAACGGCCATTTTTTTGAGTTTGTAGAGGGGTCGCCGAACATTTCTTGAAAGAGAGCGGGGATGAGAGCATCGGCGCGGAGGGCGGCTTGGGCGCGCAACTTCCGCAACCCGTCCGCTTCATCCAGCAGCTTCACTATGCGTTCTTGCTCTACCAATGGTGGCACTGGAACGGAAATGTCGAGCAAGGCGTCTTGCCCGATGCGCGGCAGATTTGCACCGGCCATCGCATTGGAAACAACTGCCAGAACCGACGGAGAACGGAGGTAATTCGCGGCAAACGACGGGAGAATCTGGTTTTGTCGCGGACGGAGAACATAAATGTCTGTCGAGCAAATACCATCATCACTGGCGAGGTGGACTTTGTTTAAATAAGGGCGGAGCTTGCCGTAAAGTATTTCATTACGATGAAAGACTGTCTTGGTGCTCCTAATTTCTGCGCCAAGTGTTGGCTGATATGGTAGTAGATTACCGGAGTGTCCTTCAATGCTTTCCAAACCGATATAGTTGAATGGCGTGTCAGGGTGTTCAATCGGCTCAATTCGTTCGCGGCTTATTTCGAGAACTTCGCCTAGCAATTTTGTCGGCCAGCTTTTCATTTCTTGCCGCTGATTTTGGCGAGTAATGCGTTACCGCGCCGGATGATTTCGTTTTCGACCTTTAGAATATCGCTGAGAATATCAGCGGGCGCGTCGTGGTTGGTGACTTCGGTGGTCACGGGCTTGTAACGTCCAGCGGCCAAACTCCAATCGTTCTCTTTGATTTTCTCAATCGGCACACGATAACTATTTCCACCTTCTTCGCGATTCGGCCATCTGGTCAAAACATCAGGAATGTCATTCGCCTCAATTGGTGCGCGTTTGTCGTCGAGGGTGAAACCATCGGCGGTAAGATCGTAAAACCAGACGGATTTCGTCGGCGTGCCTTTTTGGAAAATCAGCGCAGAGGTTGACACTCCGGCGTAAGGTTTGAAAACACCGCTGGGCAAGCTGATGACCGCTTGCAAGTCACATTCGGTCATTAGCATTTCGCGCAATTTGGTCGCGGCGTTCGTAGAACCGAAAAGCACGCCGTTCGGCACAATCACGCCAGCACGTCCGCCATTCGTGAGATGGTCAATGAACCATTTGAGGAAAAGTAATTCGGTGGCGCGGGTGTCCAAACGAAAATTGAGGTCGGCAAGAATACTTTCATCCTGCACTTTTCCAGCAAAGGGCGGATTGGCAAGAATGACATCAAACTGTTGGCCGGGATAAACGCCGCCAAAGCCGGTCGTGAGCGGATTGAAATGCTCAATCTTGGCCTTTTCCAATTGGTGCAAGTAAAGATTAAGAATCGCGATTTTTACCATGTTGGCGTCATTGTCAAAGCCAGTGAACGCCTGTTCTTCAAGAAATTTCCATTGCGCGGGTTTGAGCATCGAACCGTCAATGTTGCCGCGTTTGAGGTCGGCGGCTTTTGTGTTCTGGCGCAAAATGTGGGTGAACGCGGAAATTGGAAAACCCGCCGTGCCTAATGCGGGATCGCATATACGCTGGCCGGGCTGCGGGTTCACCAATTCAACGATGAGGTCAATGATGTGGCGCGGGGTGCGGAACTGGCCGTTCGTGCCGGACGCGGCGAGCCTTGAAAGGAGATACTCATACATATCACCCTTGAAATCGTGGCCTTCATGCGCGGCCAAATCCATTTCCTGAATGCCTTGAACGACGGCGCGGAGCGTCGGGCGGTCGTAAATTTTAAGGGTGGCACGGCTGAACAAAAGTTTGCCGGTGTCGGTCAAGCCGGGAAGTTCGTGCAAACTTTCAATGGCGTTGCGGACAGCATCAAAAAGTTCGTCGCCGGCAAGCGTGACGAAATTGCCCCACGCAAAGCGCGACCATTTGCCGGAAAAAATGCGGACATATTTTTTATCGAGAGAGGCAAAAGTTTCGTCCTTTTCGGTAAGCAAGCGAAGAAAAAGCAGATACGAACATTGCTCAATCGAATCCATCGGATTGTTCACGCCGCCCGCGTAAAGAATGTTCATAAGCTGGTCAACTTTTTGACGCAAGCCTGATGAAAAGAAATTTGAACCGTTGGTTGTGGTTTGGGTATCGGAAGCCATGTGATTGATATTTTACGCCGCTAACGAACTAGCAAGCAAGGACTGCCGGACAAGGCTGGACTGCCGCAACGCTTCAAAAACATTCTCGCGTGCTTCAAAACGCGACAGGGCTGCGACGCCGCCAAGCCGGTTGAATTGGCTGGCATTGAAAATAGTCATATCACCGTCAATAAATTTTCGGAGCGAACTGGAATCCTCGGCGATCAATTGCGCGGTGGCATCAAGCCATTTCTGTTCGTTGTAACGGAGATTGAATCGCGCGGCGATTGAATCAACGGCGTCGGTAACAATCGTGTCGCGGGTCGGCAGCGGCTTCCGTCCAACGGCGTTATACACAAATGCCGGTGTGCTGGCCGGCACGCCGTAAGACATGATGAGTTTGTCCGGCGAATAATACATCGTCGGGCGGTGATAAAATTTCTCGTTGACGATGGTTTCAACCGCGTCGTCGTCCTCGGCTTCAACGGCGGCTTTAAGCTCCGGCGTGCTGGCAACAAATTCGCGGATGTCGCGCTCGTAACCGCCGCGAAACGTCATCACGTCAACTTTCTCGCCGTCCGGCCCAACGATTTTGATTTCGTGGCTAATGAGCGTGTCCACGCCTTCCCAAGTCGGGATTTCACGCGGCGGCGGGAACGGCCCTGATTCGATAGCGCCGCCGTCGCCTTCGTGCAAAACGTAACCGCCGCCTTCTCCGGTCGGCGTCGGTGTGGGCGGTTGCACTTCCTTTTTCTCGCGCGGAATTTTCAGCGGGATTGTGTAGTCGTATTTTTCCTCGAAGTATTCGGCAACCGCGCAGAAATCGAGCATGAAGAAATTTTTCTTTTCGTATTCAGTGTTGCCGATCTTGAACGTGAACAGCCGCGTGCCGCGTCCTTTGATTTGGATGTATTCAGTCGGCGAAAAGATCGGACGCATGAGGCCGATGTTTAAGAGGTCGCGGCAATTGTAGCCGGTGGAAAGCATGTCCACAGAAACGGCGATGCGCTCGGCAAGCTTGCCATCGCGAAATTCTTTGGCGATGGATGACGCATCCTTGATGCGGCTCGTGATGGTGGCGGCGATGCCGGGCTGAATCTCATTGAAAATCTTGGTGAGCGCGGTCGCGTGGTTTTGATTCACGGCGAACACGATGGATTTGCCAATTTTGCCGGCGGGGTCGCGCTGCGTTTCCTTTAGGAACGCCTCGCACATGACGCGATTGCGGGCGGGCGTGAAAATTTTCTTTTCGAGGTCTTGGATTTTGAAATTTTCTTCCTGCTCATTGATGACAACCGCCCAGCCGAATTCATCCAACGATTTCGTCGTGATGTCGGAACGAAGATCAATGATTTTTGGCAGGCACAAAAACGGGCCTTCCGGGTCTTTCACCGCGTCAATGATGTCGTAGCGGAACGTGGGGAAGCCGGGTTTGCAGCCGAAATAATTATAGGTGTCGCGGAGCAAGCGCAATTCAAGGGCTTTTGGATTTTCTTTTTCGAGTTCCTCGACATTGACGTTTTTCAGATACGCCCTCGGCGTGGCAGTCAAGCCGATGCGTGTGGCTTGGAAAAACTGAACGACTTCGCGGGCGTCGCCATAAATCGAGCGGTGTGCTTCGTCGTTGATGACGAGATCAAAATAGAACGGCGTGAATTCTTCCCGGTAACGGCGGTCAACCATAAGGGATTGCAACGTCGCAACCACGACGGACGAGCCAAGCAATTCACCTGGCCGGCGGCGGGCGGTTTTGTAGAGGACGGGCTTGTATTCCGCAAGCACGACGTTGAAATCCTCAAGTGTCTGTTTGGCGAGTTCGATGCGGTCAACGATGAAAAGCACACGCTCGGCGTTGCGGGTGGCAAGAAAACGACGGATGAGGGCGGCGCAAAGGAGCGTCTTGCCAGTGCCAGTCGCCATTTCCAAAAGGAATTTGCGCATGGCTTCTTCGTCAAACAGCCGCGCAATGGTGTCCATCGCGTTAATCTGATAACGGCGGACGATGAAATCGTGGATGAATTTTTTGAGGTAGGCGGGAGTGATGACTTCGCTCGAAAGCGGGCGCGGCGGCTGAAGATTTTTCAGAAGCAACCGTTCCAAATCTTTGCGAGACGGAAGCCGTTCAATACGGTAGGCGTCCTGATCCTTGCGGGTGTAATTCCAAAACCAATGTTCGCGCCCGTTGGAAAGGATGATAAACGGAGCTTTAACGTTTTCAGCGTAGCCCTTCGCCTGCCCTTTGGCTTCGTAAGGGTCAATGTCCTCACGCTTGGCTTCTAGGACGCACAGTGGGCCGCGCTGCCCGCCAAGAAGATAATCGGCGCGTCCGTTTTCGGTGTTCAATTCAAAACGGACTTGATGCGAGTCGAGAAGATTCCAGCCGCTAAATTCCAGCGCTTTATCAATCAAAACCCGTGAGAATGCTTCATTAGAGCCGTGTTGCATGTATCGTGATTATACAATGAAATTTACCAAACGAGCAAGCGGTTCACTGAATTTACCGCTGGTAGTGATACAAGGATTAGTCGGCATGTTCAAGGAACGCCTCAATCTGCTTCTGGCCTTTGGCGGTCGGTTCCCAACGATCTGTTTCCCAGCCCCAAAGCGTTTTGACGCTGATACCTAATTCCGATGCCAGTTGCCGCCGCGTTTTCTTCAATTTCAGCCGACGTTGCGTTATCTTTTCACCAGTGGAAAAGGGGGCATCTGATGCTAAAAAGGCAACGCACGATGTTTCGTTGTTTTTTGGCTTTCCAGGCGTTAGACCAGTGAACGGGTCATGGCCCAAGTAGGCGATTAAACGTGGTTGGAAGGCCCAAGCCGGAACAATTCGGTCGCATTCCCATAAGCTCAAGGTGCGGGCGCTAACCCCTAATTCTACAGCGATTTGCTTCTGCCGAAGCCCAGCCGTGAACCGTTTCTTCTTGAGGTGTTGTCCGAGGGTTGTAGGCTCCTTTGCGATTGGAAAACTCCGCGTCCATACAGGTGTAACATCCTTCCGAGCGACGGTTACATGGCGGTCGCAAAAAGGCAACATCGCGCACCCCTGATGAAAAGGTGCTGCGCAGAACTACGGTGGCATTCTCATTTTTGAGGGTGGGTGCGCAACCCAGTCATTTGCACCCCAGGAATTGACGGATTTGGGGCCAGAGGGATTTGGAGGGCAGATTGCGGTTGTTTTCCCAGTTCTTAAGGCTTCTAATGCTCACTCCGAGTGCCTTCGCAGCTTTTTCTTGGGTCAAGCCACCAGCCAAACGCTTATCCAAAAGCAACTTGCACAATGGAGTTTTCTGGTTTGCAAAAGGTGGCGAATCCACCCTTATGGCCTTGATCACCAGATGGCAATAAGGGTTCAGAAACCACCCCTTCCGCCATATAAGGCACGAATGCAAGACTGGTTGACAGAGTTACGTCGCGGAGCAGTGTACTACGGCGAAGAGCAAACGACTGGCCAGCAAAAAAAGTCGCCTGACGCTTTATCGGCGTTGCCCGGGATGAGAGGCTCCTCCGCTACCGGGAACTGAAAGCAACTCCAGCACGCCACGCCACGGAACGGCTCCGCATTTGTGCCTTTTTTGAGTTTGGCCTAGCGATAAAGGGATAACGTGCCCTGAATACGCTGCATCCAGGCCTGATCCACCCCCTGGACTTGCTGAGTTTGGACGTTGGACCCATCCATATTGCAAAACGGATAGTAAGCGTAAGTGGCATTATTGCGCAGATGCGAGTTCATATAGTTAATGTTGCTCTGCGCGTAATTTAACCACGTCGGATTTCTGTCCGCTTGGTAGAGCTTGATCAAGGACTGGGACATCCAACCACACCAGCATGGATTAACGCGTCCGTCGGAGGTGTTGAAGTAGTAGGCATGGTGAGTGTTATCCCATAAGGTGGCATTCACATTCTTGGCGAGAGTTTGGGCCTTGCCCAAGTAAGAGCTCGCACCCATAACTTGCCAATAAAGCAGATCCGCCTCGATCATAATGGCATTATCATAAGTGAACTCCACATAGCTCTTGGCCCCCGATGCCGTTCCATTCGTAGCAATTTCCCACACGTATAAACCATTGGTGGAATTGAACATCTGGCCGTTTAACCACCTGTCTATGGAAGTAGCCCAGCTTGCGTAATAAGGTTTTCCGGTTATTTGATAAAGGCGCAGAAAGAACTGCTCCGCCAAACCATTGGACTGAGTGGGCTTGACTGTTTTGAGGTCGCTCCACCAGAATCCGCCTCCGTAGGTGTCGTCCCATTGACCGCTGAACATTAACCAGTTGGCTATCGCGATCGCCGAATTGAGGTAGTTTGTCCTCGCCGCACCTGTGCTGACAGCGTAACAATCCAAGTACACGTTGCCAGCCAGTGCATTATCGTCAACGTACTTTCCCCCTCCCTGGCCCGTGCCGTCAATATTGCCCGCGGCGAAGTAACCTCCGACGGGGTTCCCATTGTCCCAAAGATGATTCATCCAAGCGTAGGATTTGTTCATAGAAGCGGCATAGCTGGAATCCCCGTAAAGCGTCATAACCGCATCCGCGTAAATCTGGCTGACGCAGTACCATTCATAAGCAATGTTGGTTCCAGGAGTAACACTGTAACCGTGGTATGGAGTCAACAGGTTTCCCACGATGAAATTATGCGTCTGCTGCGCATTGGTCCTATAGATGGAATTCGAGGCAATCGCATTCTCAAGGCGATGAAATTCACCGTTTACTCCCAGGCCGGGAGGCGTATTGCTTGAAATTGACGGTGGTGGCGAAGCGGGTTCCACATTGTTTGAATCCCCCCGGGCGGCGACAAAACAAGAAGCAACCAGTCCCAGCCAAAGCCAAAAACGCTTTAATCGCGCAGAATGTCCGTGCGGCCTCATATATGTGTAAAAATATAGACTAAGCGAAAACGAAGCCATCACTTTTTTGCCCGGCAGGCCAATTTTAATCATGGCAAATCCGTCATTACTGAGGAGCCGAAAGAAGTTCTGGCCGCGCCCACACTCAATAAGCTCGTATTGTTCAGCGGTTATTCGTCGGTGAGCTGCATCATGGCACGCTGGAGGCGCTGGTAGTCTGGCATTTCCTGGGGCGGAACAGACTGGATCCAGTCGTAAAATGTTTTTGGCACATTCCATTTCCAATGCTCGACATGGCCGTCCGCAAAGGAGAGGTTTGCGGCCTGATTGTGCCGGTCTGACGGCATGTCCCACCATACGTCTCCCTGAAAATAGGGCGAGCCGACGGGAGGATTTCCGAATTCTGCGTCCGTAATCGTGTTCGCATTCTCGTCAATCAAAACAAAAAGTTCGCTGGGCGGGGGATGGCGGACTTCGGTCAATTTTGTCCAAGCCGGGATGATCCCGAAATATTCCGGGTCGCCTTGCGGATAGCCGTTCACCGATTGGCTCATGTTGTAGCTCCGCCAGCGTAATTGTGCCAATGGCTGGCCGTCGGGCGTTTGCAAAGTCGAAAGGTCCGACGGGCAATGATAAATCTGCAGCGACGTATTGTATGGAAACAACATGCCGTTGACGATGTTGGAAGGGTCAAGCTCCTGATCCGCGTTGACGTCCGGGAGCCAGGACAATCCTTTGACATCATCGCCGGGGATGGTCCCGCTGGAGGAAATGATGGCCACTGAATTATTGGGGACGAAAAAATCGTTGTTGTCCACGACGTAGAGGTGCAGGCAGTCCGTGAGCTGCTTCAAGTTGTTCATGCACTCAATGTTTTTCGCCCGGCTTTTGGCTGCGCTTAACGCGGGCAGCAGCAGCGAGGCCAGGATGGCAATAATTGCGATGACCACCAACAATTCGATCAAAGTGAACGCAGCGGCGGAATTACGCGGCGGGAAAGGGTCTGTCGTGTGACGGCGCATGATCACTGCAACAGAGTAATCCCTTCAGGCGCAGTCGCAATTAATTTTTTCCTCAATCTGGCGGAAAGAAATTGGCAATGAACTCCAGTTCCGCCTCAACCGCGGCTTTTTCAAATGGGTGAAGATCCGGGCGTATTTTTGCCCTCACCCAACCGCAGAAGACAGCCGATCGGCCGGAGAACAGGTCTTCGACCGCAACTCTCAACTGTTCCGATTCCGTCCCGCAAGGCACGGCAGTTGGATTTTTAAAATGTCCTCCGGCCCATCCGGCGGGCATCCGCGTGAATCCAAGACCGGGATGAACCGCAAACCAGACCAAGCGCACCACCGCCGCCTGCAAATAAAACAAGCCGCTTCCGAAATGGCCGAAGACCCGGGCGTCAGGTTCGGGTATTTCGGTGACCGAAAATGCAATTGTCGAGGCCGTGACGCGCCAATTGAGAAAGCGCGGTTTTGCCGGCCAGGTGCCCGCGCGGTTGAATCTTGGTTTCAAGGCCCGCAATAATTCAGATTCTCTGGCGAGCGCCGAAGTTTCGTCAGGGCATTCGTGGAGTTCGATCCGCGCGACCGCGCGCAGCATGCGCAGATGACGCCGGGGCATCCGGTCGGGATTGGCCACGCGGTAACTGCCGAGGCGTCGGCGCAGGTTTTTGGCTTTTCCAACGTAGAGCACCACGTCCCCCGCGTCCCGCATGAGGTAAACGCCGGGGCGTTCTGGCAATTGCCGGAAAAATTCCCGGCCCAGCCGTTCCACCAGGGGGCGCGGATCCGGAAAAAACAGCGTTTGCGTCGAACTCATGGCGTCCCAACAGTAGTCTCCCGGTGAAATGGTTTCGAGAGTTTTTCAATTCAATCTCACGTTCAGCGTCCCATCCAGGCGTTTGGACAAATCCACGGGATCGCCCACGGCGACGTTTGCGGGGTTTACCTGGTAGGCCCAGACTTCAAAATGCACGAGCTTGGCGTCGCCATAAATCGTGGCGAACGCGCCGTCCACTGCGTCCAGCCCGTGCGCCACTTTTACCCGCCCGATGCGCGGCACGTTATAGCGCGGGTCAAACGTGTACCAATCTTGTCCCAGATAAATCTCGCAGTACGCGTGAAAATCCATCGGCGTACCGGGGTCCACGTAACCAACATCCGGCAGATGGCCGGTCACATAACGCGCGGGCAGATTGAAGGCGCGGCAAAGCGCAATGGCGGCATGGGCGAAATCACGGCAGACCCCATAGCGCCGCTCGATTACCTCCGAAGCCGAGAGGTCGGGCCGACCGGAACCAAAGCGATATTCCACATTGTTGTGCACCCAGTTGCAAATGGCCTGCACGCGCTGCAGACCGTTGTTGATCTGGCCGAATTGGTTCCACGCGAAATTCAATAATTTATCCGAATCACAATAACGGCTGGGCAGCGTGTAGCGCAGCACGGACGGCGGCAACTGATGCACCGGCACGAGGTTGCCCCATACTTGCTGATCGTCCGGCAGGGAGGAAACGGCCACCAACGCGTCGTGCCAGACCTCATTGCGGCCCGGCATCAACATGGCGCGATAGGTGATATTTCCGAGCGCATCTTCAAATTCATACGAGGGCTGGCCGATGCCGAAGGAGAGCTTCTCCTGGTACACGATATTTTTTCCCTCGCGACGCGGTTTCACCACGAAGAGGATCGGCGTGGGTGTGGTCGTTTCATAAGCGACATGGCAACCGACGCGCACGGTGAGATTCAACAAAGGCAGGCTCATGATTTCTTAGCGGATATCCGCTTCCGTTCTGTCCCGGACTGCGGTGGCACGCCAGCTTACGCTGACAAATGGGAAACTCCAAACGATTAGTTGCGCGCCACTCGTTAAATCGGCGCATTTTGATTTTTGGAGCAGGATCGTGATGGCGGAAATGGGTTCGAGAGGAGGCTCTGGCCAGACTATATCTTCGATTTACGCGTGGTTTAACTTGTGTTTCCGGAAGAAGCGGTGCATCTTGACCCATGAATATCCTCATCGAAGACGCGGAGACGCAGGAATATCTCACGACCAATGGCCGTTGGACAAAAAAGCCGGGCGAAGGCGTGAGCTTTGGCGCGACCCAGACCGCGTTCGCCGCGGCGAAAAGAGAACCCATCCGGAAATTCAATATCGTCCGTTACTTCTCGGGCACCCAACAGTTCATCAACATGGATCACGGCAGCGGCAGTGGCAAAGGCAAGGAAACCGTGTAGTTCGGCGAGGGCCGATTTTTCTTTCAGCACCATCAGTGCTGAGTTTTTCCAACTTGAAAACGCAAACTCCGTGTCGGGGCAAGTCACGCCCACGCCATTGAAATATATGCAGCAATGATTTGACCGAAGCGCTTTCGGTTGAGACACTGGTGTTCTGTGCTTTTTCCAAATTCACGAATTAAATGAAAATGCTTAAATCGAAATCGAACCGTTCCGTTGCCAAAGTTGCTCCGGTCGCCGCCGGGCGCGCCGCCAACAAGTCCAAACCCAGCCCCGCAACCAATGGCGGCAAGCGGGCTGAAATCCCTTCTGTCCCCAAGCCGCCAGCGGTTGGCCAGCAACTGGTGGCGGGTTCGGTCCAAACCAAGTCCGGCTTGGATCTCACCGAAAAAATCCGTGAACTATTGATTCTCGCCAAGGAACAGGGCCACCTGACTTACGACGACATCAATGACGCGCTCCCCGATTCCGTCGTCACTCCGGCGGACCTCGATGAAATTTACACCAAGCTGAACAGCCTTGAGGTCGAGATCGTGGACCAGGCGGAAGTGGACACCGTCAAGCAGCCGGAGGCCGAGGAGGAAGTGGAAAAGGGCCGGCTGGATATTTTGGACGATCCCGTCCGCATGTATCTGCGGCAGATGGGCAAGGTCCCCTTGCTCACTCGCGAGCAGGAAGTGATCATTTGCCAGCGGATGGAAGCGGCCGAAAACGAACAGCGCGACATCATTTACCGGTTCGGCTTTGCCGCCAAGGAACACATCGCGCTCGCGGAAAAGCTGATTTCCGAGCCGCCCAAGGAACGCTTCGACCGCGTGATCGTGGATAAGAAGGTCGAGAGCCGCGACCGGCACTTGAAGGCCCTGCGTCTGCTCGTCAAACAGGTTCGCGCGCTGGACCAGCAGGCGGACGAAAAATATATCGCGTGGCGCAATGCCGCCAACGGGGCCGAGAAGGAAAAGCTGGGCCGTGAATTTCAGAAGCTCGACCGGAAACTCCAGGCCGCGTTTCCCAAGTTTCACTACAAGCAAAAGGTCATCGAGGAAATGGTCATGGTGACCCAGAACATTCATGACCGGATCCACGCGAGCCTGCGCGTCATTGCGGATTTGGAAGCCCAGCGCAAGACCCTGCCGCAGCCGGCGCTGCTCAAAATCGAGAGGCAGAGGATCCGCTCGCTGGAGGATTTTGCGCGCATGCCGCACGAGGAATATCTCCTGGCCCACAAACAATTGAATCAATGCGCCGCCCGCACCGACCAGGCCCGCACGGAAATGGCCGAGGCGAACCTCCGGCTGGTAATTTCCATCGGCAAGAAATACACCAATCGCGGCCTGCCGTTTCTGGATCTCATTCAGGAAGGCAACATCGGTCTCATGCGCGGCGTGGAAAAATTTGAATATCGCCGGGGATATAAATTTTCCACCTACGCCACCTGGTGGATTCGCCAGGGCATCACCCGCGCGATTGCGGACCAGGCCCGCACCATCCGCATCCCCGTCCACATGATTGAAATCATCGGCAAACTCATGCGGGCGCAGAAGGAACTGTTCCAGGAATTCGGCCGCGAAGCCACGCCGGAGGAAATTGCCGATGAAATGCAGCTTTCCGGCGACCGCGTCCGCGCAATTCTCAAGATGGCCCAGAACCCCATTTCCATGCAATCAACCGTCGGCGACGGCGACGACGCCTGCTTCGGTGATTTCATCGAGGACAAGGCGGCGGAGAATCCGTCGGTGATGACGGCGAACAGTCTCTTGAAGGAAAAGTTGACGGGCGTGCTCGGCACCTTGAGTGAACGCGAGCGGCGCATTGTCGAAATGCGCTTCGGCCTGGTGGACGGTTACGGTCGCACGCTGGAGGAATTGGGCAAACTCTACAATGTCACCCGCGAGCGCATCCGCCAGATCGAGGCCAAGGCGTTGCGCAAACTGCGCCATCCGACGCGCGCTTTTCACTTGAAGGGCTTTCTGGAAATGGCCGAGGAAGCGGTCGCGGCTTGAAGCGTCTTCGCTCTGGAAACAAAAAAGCCGTCCGCAGCCTGTCATAAGTCGTCCATCCAACCGGTCAAACCGTCAAATCGGTTTGATTCGGTTTGACTTACTTTGACTGCGAGGAAGAGGCGGAACGATTGAGGTGTTTCATGGGAGTACACACTTCTTGCGTCCATTTGGTTTTTCAAATGGCGCTCAATTTTGCATCCGCCCGGATGCCAATGAACACATCGCCTCCTACCGGAACAACCATACCTCACTCCGTTTGGTGCGCAAGAGATTTTATGCCGGTTTCGCCTCAATAATCGAAATTGTTCAGGTGAAAATAATGACATCCATGCGGGACAGCCGGAACTGGATGCAGCGTCCAAGACGCATCTGTCCATTGATTTGAGTGAAAAAATGATAATCAGCTACGTGGCGAACTCGTTTGATTTTTGGCAGGTGGTCAATGATGCCAGCCTTTACGGCCCCCGGTTCGTCTGCGTTCCGCCGGCGGCGGAAACGAGATGGGAACGCAATTTTTATAGATGCTGAATCAGCTCCGGGTGGTATTTCATGATCAGATACATCATCGCAAAAGTCGTCGCGTCGAAGCAGCCGTGGGCGATTACCGCTTCCCAAATCGAACGATGCCAGAGCATGATCGCGCCCAGACCCATGCCGAGCAATGTCGTGACCCCCACGCCACCGAGTCCTTGAGTAGTGTGGCCCAGGCCGAACAGCACACCGACGACTATTACCCCCGCCATTTTCCCGCCCCAGTGCGCGGGAAACAATGCCTGGCAACCCGCCAGCATTCCCGCCCGCCACAATTCCTCCCGCAAACCGGCCACCACGAAACTGATCAAGGTAAGGCAGAGCACAAAATAAAGCGGATCCCGTGTCAAGGCGGCGGCGTTCACCAGGTGCTCCGATTGCGAACGCAGATTCTCCATGCCCGGCGCGTGCAATCCGGCAATGGCCACCCAGATGATCACCAAGGCGATCACCAAAATCATTATGATGACGCGCAACGCGAACGAATAGGCGAACCCCAACAATATCGGCATCAAACCGCCGCGCCAGGGCAGCAGCATTTGCGAAGCCGTGGGGCGGGAGACGAGCCACACGACGGCGAAGAACAGCACCGGAAACACCGTCTCATAAATCGAAATCCGCAGGAGCCCCGGCACGGTGTCCGGCAGGGCGGCGATTGTCCGGTTACGATGAATGATTCCCAGAACGCCGACCAGCAACGGCAGCGAACCAAGCAAGATCAAATGCAGCCACCAACGCCAGCGCGCCACGGTTTTGGTTTCCGCACCGACAGCGTTGCTGATAATGGGAGGGGCTGTTTCCGAATCCATGATTTCGCCCCGCAGCATGGCCTTGGGGCCGCCTGGTCGTCGAGCGAAACTTGGCTAGGCTTGCGTTGGGATTGCTTTCCGACGTTGATCAATTCTTCGCCGTGATGGGGCGGATCTTGATATTGCGGAAAGAAACGGAGCCATGGTCGCCTTGCAGCGCTATGTAACCGGAACTGGCCTCGGCAAAATGCGGCATCCTGGCAAACTTGCTCTTCGCCACCCGGCTTTTGAAATCGTCGCTCCCGAGCACATACTCAAAATATTTTACGCCATTGATATCGTGCTCGCATTTATCGGGGCTGATGAGGAGGCGGATATGGTTCCATTCGCCGACCGGTTTGGTGGCGTCAAGGGTCTGGCCGGTCTTGGGATCAATCGGCGGTTGATAGAGGGCGTAGAGCCAGCCGCAGCGGACGGGGTCGTGCGCCTCCTTGTTGTCCTCCAATTGGAATTCCGGGCCGGTCGCCCAGACGGCGCCGCCTTCATCGGTGACGTGGTACATGATGCCGCTGTTGCCCGCCACGGTGATGTTGTAATCGAGTTGCAATTCGAACCAGTCATATTTGCCGGTGGTGACAATGTCCCCCGCGTTCTGCGGATCAACGCAAACCAGCGCGCCGTCCTTGACCTCCCAGCCGGGGCGAATGCGGTCCATCCGGAAATTATGCCAGCCGTTAAAATCCTGGCCGTCGAACAGCAGTTGCCAGCCGGCGGCTTTTTCGCCGGCGGTGAGGGTGTTGATGGGAGCGTCGTTGGTTTCCGACGCGTAGGAAGCAAACGCCAGCGGCAAGCACGCCAGCCCGATAAAGAAAAATTGTTTCATGGGTTTATGTTGTTGAACATTGCCCGCTCAAGCAAGTTGAAAACGGCGAAAACATAAATACGCTTGCGTACGGTTCCATTGAGGTGCATAGTTACCGGCATGTCGTCAGGACGTGCCAATCGTGAAAGCCCGGAGCCAACCAGGTTGGGCCACGAATCTTTCGGCTATTAACAGCAAACCTCATTTAATCCAGACCTGGTCGCTTCACTTCTTAATCTGAAACGCGCAACATGCCTATATCCACAATGAAAACTTCGGAATCTCCAACCCTTTCCATGCTCAAGCAATTTGTTAAGTTGAACTTGCGGACTTTTCGGTTCGCGTCAGCCGTTTGTTTGCTCGCCACGATTTCCTGGGCCGGCAGACTGCACGCCGGCAATATTTACGTTCCCAATTATTCGTTTGAATCACCGGCAACCGACTATGCCGCGCCGGATATGGATTACTGGGGGAAGTCGCCCACGCCGATATGGTATGATACCAACAACGGCCCCTGGATAGATGTCATGGGTGAGTTTGCCAATACCGCGCCCACTAACTCGGATTACATTGACAACTGCAACGGCAATCAGGCGGCCTTTTTGTTTGCACTGCCGGATGCGGCGATTTTTCAGGATTACACCACCACCTACGGCACGAACACGACGCCGAGCCACGCGTTCAATGCGAAGTTTGAAACAGGGAAGTCTTACAACCTGACGGTTGGGCTGATTGGCGGCGGTGGTGGCATGTTGGAAGGGGCGAGCATCCAGTTCAGCCTTTATTATCTCGATGCGTCGAATAACATGGTGACGGTGGGAGCAACCAACATTATTTTTACGACCAATCTTTTCCCGACGACGACACATTTTGTAGATTGCCAGCTTCAGGTTCCGACCGTCCAGGCCAGCAATGCCTGGGCCGGCCAGAACATCGGCATTGAGCTGCTTTCAACGGTTGACTTTACCTATTTGGGTGAAGGCGGCGGTGGTTATTGGGACCTGGACAATGTCCGCCTGAGCGAGGTAATCAATGTTCCCAACGGATCGTTCGAATCACCCGTGACCGATTACGCCGCGCCGGACATGGCTTATTGGGAGAAGTCGCCCACGCCCATTTGGTATGACACCAACAACGGACCTTGGATTGATGTCATGGGCGAGTTCGCCAATACCGCGCCCACCAACTCGGATTACATTGACAATTGTGACGGCAACCAGGCGGCCTTTCTATTTGCGCTGCCCGACGCGGCGATATTTCAGGATTACACCACCACCTACGGCACGAATACGACGCCGAGCCATGCGTTCAACGCCAAGTTCCAAGCGGGCAAATCTTACTCCCTTACAGTGGGAGTGATTGGCGGCGGCGGCGGCATGCTGGCAGGGGCAAGTTTGCAGTTGAGTCTTTATTATTTGGATGCGTCGAACAACCTGGTCACAGTGGCGGCGACCAATGTCATCTTCACAACCAATCTCTTCCCAACGACGACCCATTTCGTTGATTGCACGGTGACCTTGCCGGTCAAAGCCGGAGCCGCCTGCGTTGGCCAGAACATCGGCATTGAATTGCTGTCAACGGTTGGATTCGACTATTTGGGCGAAGGCGGCGGCGGTTATTGGGACGTGGATAATGTGCGCCTTAATGAGACAGTGACGACCGCGTTGGCCAACCCGGCCAGGTCCCGTGGTTCATTCAGTTTCACGCTGCTGAGCGAGCCGGGACTGGCGTTTTCGATTCTGGCGACCTCCAATCTGACGCAGTCGGTCACCAATTGGGCCAGCCTGACCACGTTGACCAATGTGACCGGGTCCAGCGTCGTTACCGATCCCGCCACAAATATCAGCCAGCGCTTTTACTTGGCGCATCAAGTGCCATAGCGTAGAATGTCATCATGCGAGCAAAAGCTCCAACTTCAGTTCGACGTGCGTTTACGCTGATTGAATTGCTGGTGGTGATCTCCATCATTGCCGTGCTCGCGGCGCTATTGCTTCCGGCGATGGCTTCCGCGCGGGAACGGGGGCGAAAAGCCGCCTGCATTTCAAATCTGCGGCAACTCGGCATCGCCATCCAAGCCTATGCCTCGGACAGTGACGGCGACATTCCCTATGGACCGAAAGCGCCGCCGTTCACGAACCCATCCGACTTCTATCCTTCCACCGGCGCCTGCACGAGCCTGATCTCGCTGCAAAGCGGCGCTCCCGTCGGCCTGGGTTTGCTGCTGTCGCAATATCTGTCGAGCGAACCGAACGTCCTGTTTTGCCCGAGCAGCGATCAATGGGTGGACGCGGGCGCGCAGCTTGCGAATGTCGGCAAGAGTCAGGCGCAGTGCAGTTATTACTATCGGCACGCGGGCAATACCAATTTGTTTGACGCTCCCGGCAGCAACCTCGCCTCGCCGGACCACATCAAACTGGATAACTTGGGCAACAACCGCAACGGCCAGCCGGTTTGCGCGCTGGCCCTGGACACGATGTTTCTTTGTCCGGCGGAGCTGGCGCCGTATGGCGTCAAGCCGAGCACGCATCACCAGCAAAAGTTTGCCAACATACTTTTCGCCGATGGCCACGTCGTTTCGCGGCCCAACCCCGATTCCCGGTTCGACGTGGATTTGGATAATTATAACAATATCCGCAGCGCGTTCAGCATGATCCTCGGCGTGCTGGAGCGGGCCGATACGGAGCCGTGACGCCCGCCTTGATGGGAAGCTCGCAGGGCGCATTTCACTTCCAGCAGCCTCGATAACAGCGCCTCATTCCGCAAATTATTAATCGTAGGTTGCATATTGTGACTAATTAAATTACTATCCTGACCATAACCGTGCCGAACGGTCTTGTGTGTCCTGAGGCCGCAATTTGCGCGGGTGCGCGACCGCTGGAAATGCGGCCGAGGGCTTCGGGCAAAACATGACCAAGGCGCATAAATTGGAAGATTGGCGGCAATAGCAAACTATGTTGGACTGGCGTGTATTTGGTAGCAAGCGGGACGTTTTTGCGTCACGACGGTTGACGGTTGCTCTTTTACTTTTCTGCTGCTCGCTTACGATTTTTTCCGGCTGCAAACCCAAGCCCGTGGCGTCGCCGCCGCCCGAGGTTCAGTTTATCACCGTTACGCCGACGAACGTGGCCATTTTTGAAGAATGGATCGGTTCGCTGGAGGGCTTCGTGAACGCGCAGATTCGCGCCCAGGTCAGCGGCTATTTGCTGACTCAAAATTACAAGGAAGGCAGCTCGGTCAAAGCCGGCGACTTGCTCTTTCAAATTGATCCGCGCCCCTTTCAGGCCACTCTGGACCAGGCGCTGGCCAAGCTCGCCCAGGATAAGGCCCAGCAACAGAAAACCGATCTGGATGTCAAGCGCTACACGCCTTTGGCCAAGGAGCAGGCCATTAGCCAGGAAGAACTGGACGACGCCGTGCAAGCCAATCTGGCCGCGCTGGCCCAAATCAAGGCGGACGACGCGGCGGTTGAAACGGCGCAATTGAATCTCGGCTTCACCAGGATTACCTCGCCCGTTGACGGCTTGGCGGGAATTGCGTTGGGGCAAATCGGTGATCTGGTCTCCGCCTCCAGCGGTTTGCTGACCACGGTTTCCACGGTCAATCCCATCAAGGTTTATTTCAGTGTCAACGAACAATCTTATCTCAATTTTTGGCGGCATTACATTATTACCAACGACGATGATCCGCCGCCGCCCATGCAGTTGGTCCTGTCGGACGGAACAATTTTTCCCCAAAAAGGGAAGTTTTACCTGGTTGACCGGCAGGTGAACCTGACCACCGGGACGCTGACCATCGCGGGTCTGTTTCCAAATCCCGACCTGCTGCTGCGTCCCGGTCAATACGGGCGCGTCCGCGCGGACACGCAGACGAAAACGAATGCCCTGCTCGTGCCGCAGCGGGCGGTGGCGGAACTCCAAGGTTCCTTTCAGGTGGTGGTGGTGGAAACCCAGAACAACACCAACAAGACTCATCTGCGCCCCGTCAAAGTCGGCCCGCAAGTCGGCTCCAAATGGATCATCGAGGACGGCCTGAAGCCGGGCGACCGCGTCGTGGTGGAAGGAATTCAGGCCCGGGAAGGCACCGTCGTCAATCCCGTGGCTTATCCGGCGCACTCGGCAACCAACACTCCGGCTGCCACCAATCAGGCTCCGGCAAAATAACCCGCGACCCGCATGTATCGGTTTTTCATAAATCGTCCGATAGTCGCCATTGTAATTGCCATTCTCACGGTGATTATCGGGTTGGTTTCGATGTTCAGCCTGCCGATTTCACAATTTCCCAATATCGTCCCGCCGGAGATTCGCATTCAGACGACTTATCTCGGCGGCGACGCGCAGACCCTCGCTGAGTCCGTCGCGACGCCCATCGAGGAGCAGATGGCTGGCGTGGACAACATGAATTACATGTTCTCCGTCAGCGCCAACAACGGCGTTCTCCGGATGATCGTGAATTTCGACGTCAAGACGGATCCGAACATAGATCAGGTGCTCACCCAGCTTCGTGAAAACCAGGCCGAGTCGCAATTGCCCGCGGACGTGCGCAATTACGGCATTACTTTGCTGAAGTCGCCCACCAGCCCGATGATGTTGATCGCCATCTCGTCCCCGAAAGGAACTCACGACGCCACTTTCCTGGCCAACTACGCCTATATCAATCTGGTGGACCAAATCACACAGTTGAAGGGCGTTTCCAACATCGGCGTATTCGGCGCCGGCCAATACGCCATGCGTTATTGGGTGAAACCGGACCAACTCGCAAAACTCAACATCACCGTCAACGACATCATCAATGCCATCAACGCGCAGAACACCGTCAATCCCGCCGGCCAGATCGGTGGTCCGCCCACGCCTAACGGCCAGGAGTTTACCTACTCGGTGACCGCGCAAGGACGCCTGGTTTCAGAAAAAGAATTCGGGCAGGTCATCATTCGGGAAAATCCCGACGGCTCGGTGGTGAGGCTGGGCGACGTCGCCCGCGTGGAACTCGGCGCGCAACTTTATAATATTGTGGGAAAGTTGAACGGCAATCCGACCGCGGTGATGGCCTTGTATCAATTGCCCGGCTCCAACGCGCTGGATGTCGCGAAACGGGTGAGGAAATTAATGGAGGAACTCAAGAAAAGATTTCCGTCGGACCTCCAATACGAAGTCTCGCTGGACACCACGCAGGCCGTGTCCCGCGGCATCCAGGAAATCTCGGAAACACTGATCATCGCGCTGGTGCTGGTCATCCTCGTCGTTTTTGTATTCTTGCAAGGCTGGCGGGCGGTGCTGATTCCGCTGGTAGCGGTTCCGGTTTCACTCCTCGGCACTTTTGCTTTCTTTCCGATGTTTGGGTTTTCCATTAATACCCTGTCGCTGTTTGGCCTGGTGCTCGCCGTCGGGTTGGTGGTGGATGACGCGATTGTGGTGGTGGAAGCCACCGAGCGCCATATTGAGGAGGGTTTGAGTTCCAAGGATGCCGCGCTCAAAGCGATGGATGAAGTGGCCAGTCCCGTAGTCGCCCTGGCGTTGATTCTCGCGGCGGTATTCATTCCCACCGTATTCATCAGCGGCATTACCGGCCGACTCTATCAACAGTTCGCGCTGACGATAGTCATCTCGGTTCTTTTGTCCGCGTTCAACGCCCTGTCCTTGAGTCCCGCATTGGCCGCGTTGCTGTTGAGGCCGAAGGATAAACATTCGGGCGGGCCGCTGCATAAATTTTACAATTGGTTCAATCGCATGTTCGACAAGACCCGCAAGGCGTACTTGCGCATAAGCGGCGCGTGCATCCGGGCGGGCGCGTGGGTGCTTTTGTTTTTAGGGCTGATCGCGGTCGTGGCCATCATTCTGGCGATGCATCTGCCGCGCGCGTTTGTGCCGGAGGAGGACCAGGGCTACGCTTATGTGGTGGCGCAGCTTCCTTTCGCCGCGTCGCTCGAACGTACGGACGCAGTATGCAAACGCGTTGAAAACATCATCACCAACACTCCCGGCGTGAAATACTGCACGACCGTCGAGGGCTTCAGTCTCGTCAGCCAGGTGCAGGCCACTTACAACGCGTTTTTCTTTGTGACCCTCCAGCCGTGGGAAAAGCGCAAGGACAAGGAGCTGGCCATTCGTAATCAGCTCAATGCCGAATTCAAGAAATTGTCCGAGGCCACGGTGGTTGCAGTTCCGCCGCCGGCCATTCCCGGCGTGGGTTCATCCGGCGGTTTTAATTTCATCCTGGAGGACCGCTCGGGCAAACAGGACCTTTCTTTCCTGACCCGGAACGTGGAAAAGTTCCTGGCGGCGGCCCGCACCAACAAGGAACTGGCCAATGTGTTCACCACGCTTTTGCCTGATGTGCCGCAGGTTTTCCTGAAGGTGGACCGGGACAAGGTTTTGAAACAGGGCGTTCCGCTGGGCGATGTTTACAAGACGATGCAGGCATTCATGGGCGGATATTTTGTGAATTATTTCAACCGCTTCGGACGCCAGTGGCAGGTCTATATCGAGGCGGAGTCGGAATATCGCGGGCGCGCGGAAAACATCGGGCTGTTTTACGTGCGCAACAGCTCCGGCCAGAGTGTTCCTCTCTCCTCGTTCACCGAAGTCCAGCGTCGAACCGGCCCGGAATTTGTTCTGCATTACAACGAGTATCCCAGCGCGCAGATCAACGGCACCCCCGCGCCCGGCTACAGTTCAGACCAGGCGACCAAGGCCTTGGAGAGAGTGTTCGCCCAAACGATGCCTGCCGAAATGGGTTTCGACTATCTCGGAATGTCCTTCCAGGAAAAACAAGCCGCGGAGGGCGTGTCGCTGGGCATGATTTTCACCCTGTCCATCGTCTGCGTCTTTCTCATTCTGGCGGCGCAATTTGAAAGCTGGTCGCTGCCCTTCAGCGTGTTGCTCGGCACGCCGACGGCGATTTTGGGCGCGTTCCTGGCGTTAAACGCGCGCGGCTTGCAAAACAATGTCTATGCCCAGATCGGTTTGATCATGCTGATCGGTCTGGCCGCAAAAAATGCGATCCTCATCGTGGCCTTCGCGAAAGCCGAATATGAAAAGGGCGAATCCATAACCGAGGCCGCGCAAAATGGCGCCAGCATCCGGCTGCGTCCGATTCTTATGACTTCCTTCGCGTTCGTGCTGGGATGTCTGCCGCTGTGGTTCGCCTCCGGTTCGGGCGGCATTTCACGGCAAACCCTCGGCACCGTGGTCATCGGCGGGATGCTGGGCGCCACACTGGTTGACACACTCATAGTTCCGGTGACTTTTGCCCTGGTTGAAAGAGTCGCGGCGCGTTTCAGCAAGGAGGCTCCGGGGAAGAAGCCCTCTGGCGAAACGCCACCCGGAGGAGCCGCGCCAAAAGGTTCGGAATGAAACGGAAGTTCCCCATCCTGGCAGGCCGTGAAACTCATTCCTCCATTGGGCAGTCCTCATGCCTTTACGGAATAGCCGCGTTTATTTTGCTTGCGGTGGGTTGCGCCGTGGGGCCGGATTACAAACGCCCCGCCGTAAACGCGCCGGAAGTTTTTCGCGGCGAGCCGCAAACCGCCACCAATTCGTTTGGCGACCTGCCCTGGTGGCAGGTGTTTCACGACGACGCCTTGCAACGCCTGGTTCACACCGCGCTCACCAACAACTACGATGTGCGCATTGCCTTCACCCGGATGGAGCAGGCTCGCGCGCTGGCCGTGCAAGCGCGCTCGCAATATTATCCGCAACTGAGTTACACCGGCGGCGGCGGCTATGGCAAAAACGTGGGCGCCAATAACACCCCGTCGCCGACCGGAGCGCAGGGAGGCGTTTTCACGGCCTATGCCAGCGCGGCCTGGGAACTGGATGTGTGGGGCCGCATTCGCCGGCTCAGCGAATCCGCCCGCGCGCAATATTTTGCGAGCCAGGAGGCGCGGCGCGACGTCACCATTTCGGTCATCAGCCAGGTGGCGCAGGATTATTTCCAATTGCTCGCGCTCCAGCGTGAACTGGAAATTGCCAAGGACACGACAAATTCCTTCGGCCAGAGCCTGAAGATATTCACGGATCGGCTCAAAGGCGGGGTGGCCTCAAGATTGGAAACTTCATCCGCCGAAGCTTTGATGGATTCCGCGGCGGCGACGATTCCCGATATCGAGCGGCAGATTGCCCTGCAGGAAAATCAAATCAGCGTTCTATTGGGCGAAAATCCCGGCCCGATTTTACGCGGCGATTTGCCGCTCGAAAGCCAGGAGCTGCCGGAAGTGCCCGCCGGTCTGCCCTCAGCGCTGTTGGAACGCCGGCCCGATATTCGCGAGGCCGAACAGTCCTTGCGCTCCGCCAACGCGCAGGTGGGCGTGGCCGCGGCTAATTTTTTGCCGCAATTGGACCTCACCGGCCTTTTCGGTACCGTCAGCCCGGAACTGGCGGGCCTGACTTCCGGGAGTTCCATCGCCTGGGCCGCCGCCGCGAGTTTGACCGGTCCGCTGTTTCAGGGCGGAAGGATCAAGGCCCAATACCAGCAGGCGAAAGCCGCGCGCGAGCAATTTGCCTTGCAATATCAGGCCACGGTGTTGAACGCGTTTCAGCAGATTTCAGACGCCTTGATTTCCCGCGAGAAACTGGCGGCCACGCGCGTTCAGCAAGCGCGCGCGGTGGAGGCATACAAGGAAGCGGTCAACACCGCGATGAAACGCTACCAGTTGGGCAACGCCAGTTACTACGAAGTGTTGCAGGAACAACAGTTGCTTTTCCCGGCGGAAAACTCTCTCGTTCAGACGGAAGTCAACCAACTCGTAAACCTCGTTCAGCTTTATCGCGCCCTCGGCGGTGGCTGGCAGCAATGATTTTCCTCTCGCAGCGGGCGGCGCGCTTGGCAAAAGCGATCCTCAACTCGATTCTCTGACAGGCAGACCGTCCTGCCTCACACAGCCTTGGGATCAGCCTGAATGCGGTCGAAAATGTTTCCTTCGGTATCCTCGCAATACGCCAGCCAGTAGATGCTGGGATGGACATTTTTGCAGGACGAGCGTTCCGCCACTGGCGGGCCTGGGTGACATATTCGTAAACCGAGGTCGTGTCCGCCGTGCAGACATAGAGCGATGACCGCCTAGCCGTCAATTCCGTCGCGTAGGGGCGTCAGCCCGCCATTGATTCCCGGTTGACTGTCCGGGCCAGTCAAGATCAGCCAATAAGGCATAAGTCCTTCCGATTTGGTGAATTCCGAACCGAGCATGTGACGATAAAATTTTAAGGCTCGGCCAGGATTGTCGGCCTGAATCTCAAAATGGATGACTCTGGGCACGGCCTCGTTTGCTCTTTGATTAAATCAACATGCTGCGGCGTTCGCACTGCAAACCGAAATATGGCTGGCGTTCCGCCCGGTTCGACCCCGCGTCTTTGTTTGCGAAAAAAGCGGCCGGGAAATTAATCCCGGCCGCTGTGTCAAATTAGGATTCGGAATCCTATTGCAGTTTCACGCGATAGAACTTGTTCCCGGCACCCGGGGTAAACGAGTAGAACGGTGCGGAAGCTCCGGCAACCGGCGTCCACGGACCGTTCAAGGTCGGCGCGGATTGCAACGTGCCCGCCTGCCAAACGATGGCGTAACCGCTGCCATAAGGCTGCAAGGTCAGGTGGACCGGCCCGAAGGTATCAAACGTGCGGCCATGGCTCGCACCAACGTAGTTGATCGCGTAAGCCTCATAAGGGCTTAACACGCGGGTCCATACGCCGACGTCGTCTATGTCTGCCGCTCCCGGTTCGGTATAAGTCCCGGTCGGATCCTGGCCGATGGTCGTTGCGGAGCCGGAATCAATGTCCCCGATGCCAATAATTGACGTGGTGTTAGCCAGGCCACCATCCTGATAAGCGGTGCCGTTACCCTGGCGGTCGAATGTAAAGACCAGATTATGCCATTGGCCATCGTTGATGGAATTATTAGCTCCCTGCGCTTCTATGGAACCGGTGGGTGCGCCACTATTTCCCAAACTCCAAGCCCAGCCGCCAGCATCGTATGAGGGAGCAAACAAATAGCCGAAGCCATAAGTGCTGCCGACAGTATTGCCAAAGAACGGCAAATCGCCGCTCACCGTATTAGAGGCCACACGAATCCAGAAGGACACGGAAAAGTCATTCGTAGTCCCGAATTCGAGGTCCGGTACGACGCCGAGTGAAACGTAATTAGCCGCAGTGACAGTGCCTCCACTTGCCCCCGTGGCTGTGAATGTGCTGTAATGCAGCGCCCCGGAGCCAATTTTACCGGTCACAAACGTGGGTGAGCCTTCTGGTGTGCCATTGTTGCCCTGGCCGCTGGAATCATTGTAATTCCCATCAAAGTTAAGATGCAAAACAAGGGCATTGGTGGCATTCACGTAGTCCGGCGGAGCGAGGATGGTGAGCACGGCCGCCACGCTATTGCTTGCGCCCGCCGAGTTAGTGGCTCGCAACACATAATTGCCCTCGGCCGTATAAAATACGTTTGTAAGCGAAAGTGTCGAGTTGGTCGCGCCACTGATGGGGGAGCCGTTAAACAACCATTGGAGGCTTATGGGCAAACTTCCTTGCACAGTAGCAGAGAATGAGGCATTGTTGCTCACGACCACCGTTTCAGGTTGGGGTTGTGTAATAAACACAGGCTTGGTCGAGGTGCCATAGAGCGCCGCCTGATATTGCGCGTTGATTTGCGCGGCACTCAGGTTGGTTGTGTAATAGGATACATCAGCAATCTGGCCGTTCCAATACCAGTCATCAATGAAGGGAAGTACCGTGCCGATATAGAACGGCGAACTGGTGTTACGCACAAAATCGCCGTAGCCACCGGATGAAAGTTGCCCATCCTGGTAATAGCTTAATCCGCCAGCCCCGTAAGTTACAACCACTTGGGTCCACTTGTTGGTAATACCGGTCCCCATATCCACATAATAATAGGCATATGTGTCGTTTAATCCTATGCCTCCCTGAAAGACATCACCCGTAGTGAGTTGAAGGAATTCCCCTTTGCCCTTATAAGGCGAAGAGGATTCGGTGGAATATGAGGAAAATACGCCCATCTCCGTGCCCAAAACCTCAGTCTGCACCCAGGCTTCGACGGTGAAAACCTCGCTGTTTAGTATGGCATTATAAGGCACCAAACCATAAGTCCCGTTATTTCCGTCGAAGGTCGCCGCAGTCGTGGAGCTGAAAGGAAGCCCCGGCACCCCGAGTGTGACGCCACCGCTGTAAGTGCCGTCATGCCGGCCCATGCTGTCCGACATGACACTTGATCCGGATGGGTCATTCAACCGCCACCAAGCTTCGGGAGTGTTTGTAAGGACGACAGATTCATAACTGCCGACTGCGGGTGTGAGCACGGTTATGGCCGCCGCCACGCTTGTTGCGGTGCCAAGGCTATTGGATACAAATAAAGCGTAGCTGCCAGTGTTTGTGGACACGGCACTGGGAATCACAAAAGTGGAACTGGTTGCGCCCGCGATGGGAATGGTATTTTTTTGCCATTGATAGGTCAGATCACCACCGGAGGCTGCGCCTGATAAACTAATCGTGCCGCCGGCATAAAGAGTGCGGCCCACAGGATTCAAGGTGATGACTGGGGTTGCCAGCGCGTTCACCGTTATGGCTGCCACCGCACTGGTGGCTGACCCGTAGGCATTGGTGATGACCACGCTATAGTTTGCCGAGTCCGGAACGACGACGCCGGCTATGGTGTACGCGTCAGTAGTGGCGCCGTGGATGGGAATATTATTTGAAAGCCATTGATAAGTATATGGCGGAGTCCCGCCGCCATCCACGGTCAGGCTGAGCGTATCCCCCACATAAAGGGCGTTGGCTGGAGGGACCGGGCCCTGAAATATGACCGGCGGATTGGTTCCATCCGCTGCCGAATATTCTGCGTAAACCTCACCCAGGCCAAGTGAGCGGTTGAAGATAGCCACGTCGCTAATCGTCCCATTCATGGTCAGGGTGGACGCGCCCCCATCGCTGCCGATCAGGGTAACTCCAGCGAAAGGAAGCGCCCCCAGAGTGGTCAAATTGGTGACAAACTGGAATGAATTTCCATCCTGCAAACAAAGAACTGCGTGGTCTGGATATGTGATTAAAGCTATGAATGCCCATTGTGGAGACGATGGAATCGTCAGTGTGCTGTCATAATTGGCCGCCACGTCACTGCTCCAGTTATAAGAGAGACCGTTGGGGTTGGACACGTCAAATTTCAATCCGGCCTGAGTCGCGCCGGAATCCGAGAAAACGATACCTGCATTTGGACTATTGTTGGCTGCTAGATTAACCCAAGCGGTCATCGTGACGTTGGCGGAGTTCAAATTCAAAGGCGGGACTTTGACATAACCGCTGCTGCCGTTGATTCCAACGCCCTTATTCGTGGAAGAAAAGCCAGGATAAGCCGGGGATTGAGGCCCAGGTTGGCCAGGAGAGGCGGCATAGACATAGGTGGCATTGGCAGCACTGCCTAAGGTTCCAAGATTGACCGCGGTAGGTTCGCCCGGCTCGTTCAAGCGATCGTAAACGATCGGGCCGGCCCCTTCGATAACTGTTGGGTAGGTACTGCCACCCGCGGCAGCGTTATAATGGGCCAGCACTTGGGCGGGCGTTAGCACGTAAGAGTAATAAGCTACTTCTGAGGCTTTACCAGGCCAGTAAAATCCATTGTCACTGCGCACTCCGATGGTAAAAGGAGCACTGGTGTTCGGCACAAAGCCCAAACCCGCAGCATTGAGTGCGGGAGTCGCTGTTCCAAGAGGGGTTCCATTCACATAGACGCTGGCGAGGTTGTTGGTGCTGTTGTAACTGGCTACCACATGGTACCAGCCCCCGCCGGTGATATTGGTTGCAGCCAACAAACTTGTTGAAAAGGCACTTCCGTTCGTATTGTACAAACGCAGGTCGAACCCTTGCCCGACGCCTCCGTTCGTCACGGTATCGCTTTGATAAATGAGCCAGCCCTGCCTTGGTGTTCCGGAATACATCGAGGCGAGGGCGCACAGCAAACCACCACTCACCGACGAACTTTTGGGATTCAGCCAAGCTTCTACGGTAAAGGAGGAAGGATTGAGGCTTGCGTTATATGGTGTTATAACTGATTGACTGGAGCCGTCAAAGCTGACGGCGCTACCGTTCCCGCCAGTAAGCGGACCTGACAATCCTCTGGGTGGATCATTCGTGTAAATGCCGTTAAAATTGGTACTCAACGTCCCTAGATTGGTGGCCATCACTGGCGGCGGTGGGGCGTTCGTCTCGTTCAACGGAAGGAACACAACAGGCCCCTGCGATACGACGGTGGAAATATAATCGCCCTTTGCGTTTAAGGCAGCGCTGCAAACAAGCAGAGCCAGTGCAATAATTGGTTTTAGTTTCAGTTTCATGGTTGTTTGGGTTTGTGGTTGGTTTTCAAAATAAAGCGGACAACTTGCTTTCTGGTAATTGCGAGGACGCATCCATTCCTGCCCTCGAATTTATTTTTATCGTCTTCGCGACTTCAAAACATAACGCACCAGTCATCCATGACGTAATAGCATTCCTCTAAAGTTTCTGCCGCGGAGGCTAACGAGTGGAATGGTACTGCAGCCAGTTTATGTCAACATCGCCAGGCACTGACGTTTCAGTATTCCCATTAAAAATCAATCCTTCCGGTTTGAGAGGCGGCATCGTGCGGCCATCCAGCCAGGGTTTAATTTCGGCGTGACCATCTGTAAAAGAGAATCCGCCGGCATTTCCATGGTAAGACGCGGGAACATCAGCCATCATATAGGCCGAGGGATTGGCGGGCGAAAATCCGGTCATATCAGCAAAAAAATTGCCTGTGTTAATCGCATCCTGGCGTTCGTCGAGGAAAAGAAAAACGGTTGAATCCCCGGGATTTGCCAAGTCGCTATATTTTAAATAAATTGTGCCTAACGTGGAAAATGGGGGGGGGCCGCCTCGAGGGTCGGCATCAAACTTGCCGGTAGTCGGATCCAGCAAGCCAAAACCACCGAGGTAAATGTTCATTGACATGCTCCGAACCCTAGGCGTTTGCACACCATTCACTGTAACGTAGGATGTATCAGAGGGACATTTCCAAATGTTCAAGTTCTTCTCGCAGTAGGGCCACATTGGACTCTTGTAAATATCCACCGATGGATCCGTGTTGGAACGATTATTCGGATTGAAATCCAGTTGTCCAGTACACCATACGTAGGGTTCAGGGTCTGCCTCGCCACTGGCCCAGAGAAGGGTTCCGGCGTTATCGTCAGTGTACATCCGCCAAGCCAGGGATAACTGCCGGTGGTTGTTCATGCATTGAACACCCTGGGCTTTCAGCTTGGCCCGAGCCAGTGCGGGCAGCAAAAGGCCAGCCAAAATGGCAATGATGGCGATAACAACCAGCAATTCAATAAGTGTGAAAGCTGCGGACTTCGGAGGTTTGACTGTGCTGGAAAACGGTTTGTGTTTTCTCATAAACTTCGTGTTCCCTTTTCATCCAAGTAGCAGGGGTTGGGCCTAGTGTTCATCTCGAAAAGTAATGGAAAGTATTAACCTGAATGTTACACTTGTAAAGTCAAATTTTTGAACTTTAATTTGGATATAGGGCCACTGTTTGAGCACGACCCGCAGATGATTCAAATTCCGACATGAACGAAGTTTCACCAATTGCTTGAAGACGAAAATGTATTTCGCCTCGCGGTTTAATGATATGGCCTAGGGCCACCGTTCGGCTTCTCATAAGTTGCAAGAATGCGTCGATAATAGGAGTAATCCACAGTAAGTCAATTGTTTTTATATGAATTATTTTGGTTTTTTGATAATTTGTATTTGGCTACTGATAAATCACCGTTTCAGGGCCGGGTCCATAGTTGCTGAAACAGAAAACACATTTGAATGGTCTGAATGAGCATCAATTTTGCCAAAGTCTCCAGGTACGTTCACCGGCAATGTCGAGATTTGCATAAGAGCATGAATATTAGAGACTCAGGAACAAAAAGTTTGGTGCTGCTTCAAATCTCTTGGTGGGTTAACGCGAATTCAAATGTTAACTATCGCCCAACGTGCGTAAATCTATTCTGTTCGAAGTATTCTGGTTGTGATGCTTAGGTAATGCCAAGTCAAATTACTTATTGAGTGCGGCTCGGTTTAGGTCAATAGCCTTGCTGGTCTGTTGGAATCTGAAATCTGAAGGTTTTTGGAAAAAATTCAGGAACAAAAAGGAAGGGTTGGTTATAATATCGGAGTTATGGATTTAAATAGTTTGGTTGCAATGGCGAAGGCGAACGGAGCCAGCGACCTGCATCTGGAGCCGGGCTTGCCGGCGGCAGTGCGGGTGCGGGGCACGCTGCGGGCCAGCGGGGCGCCGATCCCGGGCAAGGTGCTGCTGGAAGCCGCGCAGGAACTGATCGGCAATGACGGCTGGCACCATTTTTTACAGCGGCAATCGTATGATTTGTCGCGCAGCATTCAAGGGGTGCGCTGCCGGATCAATGTGATGCAAACCTCGCGCGGCGTGGGGATGGCAGTGCGATTGTTGATGGGATTTACGGCCACGGTGGAGAAGCTGAATCTGCACCCGGACATCCGGAAGTTGATCTCGAATACGACGGGGTTGATCATCATCAGCGGGTCCACGGGTTCCGGAAAATCCTCGACGATGGCGGCTCTGATCCAGGAAATCAATCTGGTGGAGACGCGGCACATTGTGACGATTGAAAGTCCGATCGAATATTTGTTCAAGCCGTATCGCGCTTATATCCGGCAACGGGAAGTGGGGCGCGACACGCCGTCCTTCGAGCAGGCGCTGATTGATGCGATGCGCGAAGACCCGGATGTGCTGATGGTGGGCGAGATGCGGGACCCGGAAACGATGCGGCTGACGTTGAGCGCCGCGGAGACCGGGCATCTGGTGCTGGCGACGGCGCACTCCTCGAGCGCGGCGGAGGCATTGCAACGGGTAGTGGCGGCATTTCCGTCGGAGATTCAAAGCGGCGTGTGCGCGCAACTGGCTGATTGTCTCGTGGCGGTGATTTGCCAGCGATTACAGTATCGCCCGGATTTGAAAATCCAAGTGCCGGAGTGCGAAATCTTGATGCCGGGACATGCGGTGAAAAGTTTTATCCGGCGCGGGGAATTCTTTAAAATGATGTCGGCCATGGAGACCGGCGCGAACGATGGCATGTGGACCTACACGCGCTATCGCACCTGGCTGGAAGCTCGGAAGACATGGCATACGCCGGGCGAGAAAACCGAGGAAGAACCGGTGGGTGAGTTGGCGGCGATGGATGAAGTCAGACTGCCACAGCCCGCGCCTGCGATCTCAAAGCCATCGAGCATTGCGCGTTCAGGCAAAGTTGCGCCGGACGTGAGGTCAACCGCGCCTGCCAAGGGAGGCGAGAACACTTTGGAGATCGAGCCGGAAGAGGGCGGGTTAGAGGCGATTATTTCAAAGCTGAAAACCAAGCCGTAAACGAATGCCCAAGATTATTCTGTCCCGGGCGAAACTTATCGGTAACTCGCATGAGGCGCGTTCCAGTTTTTGCAGCCCCAAAGGACGAACTAATTTATAATGGGTGCGCCGCGCAAAATTAGCTCGAAAATATTCTTGCAACGCGGCGGAAGATTGCTACCCTCTCCGTTCCCTTTCGAGGGAAACTAATTTATGTCAAAGTATTGCGAAATCACGGGCACCGGGCCGATCAAAGGCAACCACATCTGGCGCAGCGGCAAAGCCAAGAAAAAAGGCGGCATCGGCACGCACATCACGGCCATCACCAAGCGCCGGTTCATGCCCAACCTCCAACGCGTCAAGGCCCTCATCAATGGCGAAGTCCGCTACATCCGCGTCACGGCGGCCGCGTTGAAAAAAGGCTCGGTCGTCAAGGCTCCCCGTCGCACCTGGAAGAAGCCCGAGGCCAAAGCCGCGGCTTAATCCGTCCTTCATCGGAATTTCAAAAGCGAGGCCGCGAGGCTTCGCTTTTTTATTTCCCCTTCAAGTGGTGCATCGCGGCGCGCTTGAGTTCGCGGTCCGAATCGCGCTGCTTCAAATCCTCGCGCTTGTCGAACTGCACCTTGCCCTTGCCCACCGCCAGCGCCACTTTCACCCGGCCATCCTTCCAATATAACGACAGCGGAAACAGCGCATTGCCTTTCACCGCGCTCAACGCGAACAATTTGCGGATCTCCGACTTGTGCAACAACAGTTTCCGCACCGCCTTGGGCAGATGGTTCTGGCGGTTGCCCTGGGCGTATTCGTCAATGTGCGCGTTATGCAGAAAGACCTCGTCCTTTTCCACGCGGGCGAAAGCGTCCGCGATCTGGCCCTTCCCGGCGCGCAACGCCTTCACCTCCGTGCCATGCAACACAATCCCGGCCTCGAAGGTCTCGACGATATGATAATCGCGGCGCGCTTTCGGGTTGGTCAGAATGTCGGCCATAAATAGCAACAGCCAGAAGATACCTTCTGGCCGGTGGCAAAACCAGTGATGAATTAAGGCGCGGGCCTAATGCTTCTTGCGCTTCTTGCTATTGTTGGCCGGCTTTTCCACCTCGGCCAGTTCCGGCAGGTCCCAGCCGGTTTTTTCCTCGATGATCTCGGTCAGCGCAATGTCCGCCGCGCCCATGCCCGTGACGTCGGCGAGCAAAGGACGGCTGAGGCCGCCGCCGCCCGAGTTGAGCTGGCGCACGCGCCGCGAGACGAGGTTGATCAGAACGTTGGGGTTGCCAACCTTCTCCAATGCTTTTTTACAAAGTTCAGCGTTCAAGATTTTTCTCAGTTGATAGTCGAGCCGGTTAGAATAGTCCGTCCGCGCAGCGAAGCAACATCAAAATCGAGAAAATAACGCTTTTGGTAGTGCAAATCGCGCTGCGATTTCACCGCCCGCGCAGCAGCGAGCGGAACCATTGCCAATGCGCAGGCACGCTGGACAGTAGGGTGTGCCAGCGACGACAAGGTGTCCGAACTGGTTTGACTCGGTGCGACTTTCCTTGACCGAATATGTAAAGCATTGCAGCGCAGTATTTTGTGATTTCTGTAAAAACCACCCACCGCCCCCCTCAAAAATAAGCGGTAATAGCGGTAAAAAGCGGTATTAGGTGGAATTACGGGCCTTCCGAGCATGCACGTCACCGTAGCGGCCTACGCGATGGCGGAATTGTCCGGCCATAGCATCAACACGAAAAAAAATAAAATCTTTTAGGTGACATTGGACGCCATCAAGCGGCTTTATGTGGCCCAAGGTGGCCCAAGCCGGCTCAAACCGAAACCTGCCGAACTCACCCGGATTAGCCAGCCATACCGTCGAAGTGATCTGACTTGGCCAACCCGATTGCGCGCTTCAACAACCAATAAGGAACTGCGGACGGTTTCAATAAGCCAGTCGGGCCCAAACCGTTCTTCATCCCTCCCATATCAAAGAACCAACAACACCCTGACCATCGCATACATTTTCGCCAGGTCAAGCTGGCCGGGAGAAGACCTTGGTTTTACAAACCAGTTTCAGATCCAGAAGCCTGGCAGCGAACCCCGTCCACCTTTTACCAATTTCCGGGAATCAATTTGTGGGCCAGGTAATATGCCGCGCTTGCTCCGTTGCCCGGTGATTTGCTAGGCTCTGCGGCCAGATGCCTTCCGATTTTGATCTAGCGTTTGACCGGGTGCAACAATTGGCCGCTGTTTTTAAAGCCAATGAGAAGTTTTACTTGTCGCAAGCGTACCAGGAAGCAGAGGCGCGGCGGGATTTTATTGATAAATTCCTGATTGCTCTGGGATGGGATGTAAACCACGACACGCAAAAGAATCCGTACGAGCAGGAAGTCAAGGTGGAGCGCAAGGAACACGGGGTCTCGCAACGCCGGGCGGATTATGCGTTTTATCTCGCGCCCAATTTCCGGGACGTAAAATTTTATATCGAAGCCAAAAAACCTTACGGCGATATTGCCACGGCGGACAATTATTTTCAAGTGATCCGCTACGGCTGGGGCAGTCAGACTCCGATTGCCGCGCTCTTCGATTTTGAGCAATTCGAGATTGTGGATTGCCGGTACAAGCCAAACGTGGAAACCGCGCTCCAGCGCAATCTTAAGAAATTCCACTACGCCCAGTTCGCGAACAAGGAAATCTTCGCCGAAATTTACTGGCTATTTTCCCGCGAAGCCGTGGCGGGCGGCTCGCTTGAAAAATACGCGGAAACCCTGCCCAAGCACCGGGGGGCGGTTCAACGCGGCTTGCCCAAGGGCGCATATCAGAGCATTGACGACGCATTCTTGGAAGAACTGGACGGGCATCGGGACGCGCTGGCGCGAATATTTAAAAATAACAATCCAAAATTGGACGGGGAAATTCTCACGGAAATTACCCAACGCACGATTGACCGGCTGGTTTTTATTCGATTTTTGGAGGATAAATTAATTGAGCCGGATTATCTGGTGTCGCAATTTGGAAATAAAGGGAGCGTCTGGGGGGATTTTATTGCGGCTTCCCGGCGGCTGGACGGCATTTACAACGGAATTGTTTTCAAACGGCATGAGATTCTGGATTCCCCCGGCCTGAAAATTGACGACGATCAATTCGGGGCAATTTGCGAGGAACTATGCGACAAAAATTCGCCGTACGATTTCAACGCGATTCCGATCCATATTTTAGGCAGCATTTACGAGCGATTTTTGGGCAAGGTTATTGTCGCCACGGACAAACGGGTCAAGGTGGAGGAAAAACCCGAAGTCCGCAAAGCCGGTGGTGTTTATTACACGCCGGAATATATTGTGCGGTATATCGTGGAAAATACGGTTGGAAAATTAATCCACGGAAAAACGCCCGCGCAAATTGCTGAAATGCGTTTTGCGGACATTGCTTGCGGCTCCGGCTCCTTCCTGCTGGGCGTTTACGATCTCCTGATTCGCTACCATACCAAGTACTACAACGATAATCCTGCCAAAGCCAAAAAGGGCGAGACGCTTGAACGAGAGGACGGCTTGCACCTGTCGTTACAAAAGAAACGGGAAATATTGGCGGCTAATATTTATGGGGTGGATATTGACGCGCAAGCCGTGGAAGTGGCGCAACTTTCGCTTTACCTGAAATTGCTGCAAGACGAAACGCCCGCGTCCGCTCGCGGGTATCAGATGGAATTTCACGAAACGCTTTTGCCTCCACTGACGAAAAATATTGTATGCGGAAATTCTTTGATCGGAACGGAAATTGTTAGCGGAGACCTATTTGAGCCTGTAGAGGAACGAAAACTTAATCCAATGGATTTTAGGCAGCGATTCCCGGAAATTGCCACACGAGGCGGATTTGACGCCGTTGTTGGCAATCCTCCGTACGTCCGCATTCAAGGTTTTCCTCGCATTCAATTGGAGTATTTTTCCCGCACATTTGAATCGGCACGCGGAAATTTTGATCTTTACGTAAATTTTATTGAGCAGGGATTCAAGAGGCTTAAAAATGGCGGATTGTTTGGTCAAATTGTGCCCAATAAGTTTTTCAAAACGGACTACGGAGAAGGCCTGCGCAAATATATTTTGGAAAACACCGCCATTGAGAAAATTGTGGATTTTGGGGCAAACCAAGTTTTTGACGCCACGATTTATACTTGCCTCTTATTCCTGGAGAAGAAGGCCCGCCGTAAATTTTTATATTCGATCTCAGAAGCCAACGGAAAATCCTTGTCTGAATCAAGTTTCAGCGAGTTTTCATTTGAAGCCTTGACTGCGAAGCCTTGGGTGTTTGGCAATAAGAAAGAAAATGTCATTTTAAAGAAAATCGCTCAAGGCACAGTTCGACTGCTCGACTTACCAGCGGAGATTAGTCGTGGCAGCAGTACAGGAGATGATGAAGTATTCATGGTTGAAACGAGTAGTCGTGATCTTGAGCCTGGTGTTTTGCGGACACCGCTTTTCGCCTCGGATTTTTCGCGTTATCATTTTCATCCGACGGAGAATTGGCAGGTCATCTTTCCTTACAAGGTTACGGACGAAAAAAGCGAATTGATTACCGAACGGGAACTTCAAAGACTATACCCAAAGGCCTTTGATTTTTTGCGTTCTCAAAAGTCAGCCCTTCTTAAGCGTAAACAGTTTTCAAAATGGTACGGTTATAGTGCTCCCCGCAATTTGCAAGCCCATGAAAGAGCGCAAATTTGTATTCCACTGCTGGCGGACAAGGGTTCGTTTTCGCTCATACCCGTAAACACGCGGGGAAAACTTTGTCCAATGGCGAGCGGTGGTTTTACGATGGCTCTCCAAAGTTCGATGGAAATTAAGCCTGAATATATTTTGGGACTGCTTAATTCGAGTTTGCTTTTCTGGCGACTGCGGCAAATCAGCAATGTGTTTCGGGGGGGATGGATTACGTGTACAAAACAGTATTTCGGGGAGCTTCCTATTCGGAAAATTGACTTTGCAAAATCGTCAGAAAAGGCTCGCCACGACAAAATGGTTTCTCTGGTAGAGCAAATTGTTGCGGGCAAGAAGCAGCTTGCAGGAGCGCGAAGCGAAAAAGACAAGAATTTTTACGAAAACAAATGCGCCTCGCTTGATCGCCAGATTGACGCGCTCGTTTACGAGCTTTACGGCCTCACGCCAGAGGAAATTAAAATTGTGGAAACGGGCGGGGCGTGATTTCGGGCGGTTTCGTTTCCACGCGCGGCAAAATGCCGTTTCCAAAGATACACGTTTCGGCCCTTTTTTTAAGGCTTTGCGGTGTGGAAACGAATTTGTTTCCATCCTCGTTTCCTCTTGTCCTTTGAAGGGCGTAAATATCAAAATTGTAAAGCTGCACACGGGTGCAACCGGAACTAAGGGTCAAATTCGTTTTGTTCCGAAACCTCGAAGAGGTTTTGCCACAAAGCCCAAGGTTGCCTCGTCCGCGAGGCTACCTTGGGAAATCGTCCGTCAAATTTCCAACCTCGAAGAGGTTGTGGCAAGTTTCACCAATTACCCGTGGGCCTTGCGAGAGCAGTCGCAGAGTGGGCCACAACCTCTTCGAGGTTGAGATTCCTACGGGCGTGCTTCCCAAGGTAGGCCCGCAAGGCCGTGAGCGGGCCAACCTTGGGCTAGGTTCCGCAACCTCGTTGAGGTTGTTGAAAGGCGTAGTGCTAATTGCCGGCAACCACGCGGACGGGCAACGGTTTTGGCAACTGGGCCGCGCTTAATGTTTTTCCGGGGAAAGCCGATGAATCATTGTGGCGTAAGCGGCTAAACTGGCGACTATCGCCAGAATATTATATGAACATATCCTCGATTTCTTCGTCCGGCTCGTCGAGGTAAGGACTCAGCACCTTCAAAAGGGGCGCCGTGCCGGTGTGCGGTAGGGATTTCATGCTTCAAGAAACCATTTCAAAATCCTAACTGCAACCTTAGAAGCGCATACCACCATTTTTTACACCGAAATGCTCACAGGAGAGCATCTTACAACTATTTCGGAAACACCCTCCTTCGAGGTTGAGATGCTTTCGGGCGTGCTTCCCAAGGTAGGCCCGCAAGGCTCTGAGCGGGCCAACCTTGGGCTTGGTTCCGCAACCTCTTCTAGGTAGGGGAATGCGCTCGCGGCAAACTTTGACCGGCAGTTCAAATCAGACCCTTTGCACACTCCGCTCTTGCCTCTCGCGGCAACTTTCCTTAAAAACCGCGGATGCCAGAAGTAAAACGAAATATCAGAAAGCCAGCGCCACAATCGGAATTTGATTTATCAGGTTATCTCACCGACTGCACCGCCAAGGTAAATCAGGCGCTGGACGGTTTCCTGCCGCCGGCTTCCGCCAAGCCCGCCACTATTCATAAGGCCATGCGTTACTCGCTTTTTGCGGGCGGAAAACGGATGCGACCGGCGCTTTGCCTGGCGGCCGCGGCCGCTTGCGGCGGGAAGGAATCCGCCGCGCTGCCGCTCGCCTGCGCGGTGGAGTGTATCCATACTTACTCGCTGATTCACGACGATCTCCCGGCGATGGATAACGATGATTTTCGCCGGGGCAAGCCTACGAACCACAAAGTTTTCGGTGAAGGCATCGCGGTGCTTGCGGGTGATGCGTTGCTGACGCAGGCGTTCGAGATTGCGGCGCAATGCCAGTCCTGGCCGCGCTATTCGCATCGCGACATCGTACTGGAAATCGCCCGTGCTTCGGGTTCGCTCCAGCTCATCGCCGGGCAGGTCGCCGATCTCGAAGGCGAAGGAAAAAAGATTTCCGTCGCGCAGCTCAAATACATTCACGAGCGCAAGACTTCCGCATTGCTCTGCTGCTCGGTGCGGTTGGGCGGGATGAGCGCGAATTGCACTGCGGCGCAATTGGCCGCGCTGACGGATTTCGGCTACCACATCGGCCTGGCGTTCCAGATCATTGACGACATTCTCGACGTCACCCAAACCAGCGAGCAACTGGGCAAGACCGCCGGCAAAGACACCGCCGCGCAAAAGGCAACGTATCCTTCAATCATCGGTTTGGAAAAATCCCGCCAGATCGCTACCCGGCTTACCAAACGCGCTTTCGACTCCTTGAAAATCTTTCGCGGGCGGGCTGCCGCGTTGGAAGCGCTGGCGACGTATCTCCTGCAACGAAATAAATAAGCGGACCAGTTCGGTGTCCAGCCTTTAGGCTGTCAGGGGGACACGCTAAAGCGTGGACACCGAACGGCGAGCGGGCTCCTTATATCAAAAATCGGCTTAGGCTGCTCCGCCGCCGGCGTAATAGTCGTCCACTTTTTTCGCCACGTCCCTATAGCCCATGTCGGTTTCGTAAATGAGTTTGAATTGCTCCATCGCTTCTTCCTTCTTGCCCATTTTTTCAAACACCGTGCCGAGCGTGTAAACCAAATCCTTCTTTTCCTCGTCAAAGGAAATCTTTTCCTTGAGCACTTCCTGCAGGCGCCGGGCGGCCATGTCGTGCATGCCGCGCTTTTCAAAACATTTGCCGAGAAACGTGATCGCCTGGACGCGGCGATTGGGATTGGCCTGCGCCTTCTGAAACTCGGGCATCGCCTCCTGGATTTTGCCGGCGTCATAATACAACTGGCCCAACTCGAAGCGGATTTGCAAATCCGTCGGGTAGCGTTCGGTGCGTTGCTTGCACTCCTCGATTTGAAACGCCTGCCGGTCCGCCTTGAGTTGTTCCACCTGCGCGGCATAATCCGCCGTCGTGGGATCCAACTGGCTGATGGCGAGGTTGAATTTCTTGACCTTCACGTCCGCGATCTGGCGCAGCAGCGAGGAATCATTGCCGCCATCCAGCGCCTTGATGCGGTCGTAATAACCCAGCGCCTTGTCGAATTCATTCTTGCGGGTGTATTCCTCCGCGAGGTTCCGCAGCATCTTCAAATTATTCGGCTCCGCTTTCAGCCGCACTTCCCAATCGTGAATGAGCGATTCCGACGCGTCCTCGGACTTCATCTGGCGCTTTTCCTGTTCCAGGGATTCCGCCTCGGCCTTGTTCCGCAAGACATCGCGGTAGGAACCTTCGCCGCCGGCGAGGGCGCCGTAGCCGCCTTCATCGAGCGTTTTGCGGGCCGACAAATCCTTGAGCTTGGAGAAAATCTCGTTGTCCGTCGGAAACAGCCTCTGCAACTCGGCGAGCGCCCGTTCGCCTTTCGATTTCTCGCCGCAATCCGCGTAGGCTTCCGCCAGTTGGAAAGTCAACTCCTTGTCCTTCGGCGAATGTTTCACCAGAATTTCCAGCGACATCACGGCCACTTCCGGCATCTCCGCCGCGAGCGCGGCTTCCGCCAGCAACTTGTGGCCGCCGGAACTGTTCGCGTCCGTGTTCAGGATTTCCTCGGCGATTTGCAGCGCTTCGAGCGGATTTTTGCGCAGGGCCAGTTGTCCCTTGGCCACCATGGGCGAGGAACTGGCGCTGCTGAAGGTCCGCTTGAAAAATCCGCCGGCCTTGCCGCTTTTCGCGACCTGGGCGGTGCGCAGAGTCTTGCGGATTTCAAAAACGTGCGGCTCCCGGGCCAGAATCTGGGTGAACATTTCGATGGCGTAATCGAAGTTTTCCCGTTGAAAAGCTTCGAAGCCCTTGGTGTAAAGCATCCTCAAGTCGCGAGGTAAATCACTGATGGTTTTCGCTGCCATATCCAAAATCTGGCAGATTCCCAAAAAAAATCCAGACCAATTCTGCTGGCGCTGGCTTCCACGGCGGGCAAATGGACTTTACGAAAATGCCCTTTTAGCCTAGGATTGCCAAGATATGAAGACGCTTGAACAAGTCGAAGCCGATGTGCGCATGCTTCCGCTGGAAAAGCAGGAGGAACTGCGTGATTGGCTGGAAAATCTGCTGGAAGACCAATTGGAGCTTACTGATGAATTCAAGGCCAAAATTGAGCGCGGTGAGCAGGATCTCCATGCCGGGCGCACGCGGGTTCGCAAACCTTGAGACGCGCCAATGAGCGGCGCGGCCACTCAGATTTCCTCGCGCGAGTTCGATGGTGATTTTTTCCGGTTGCCTCCCGCAATTCAGTCCCAAATCCAGGGGAAGATTGATCGGATGGGTTTGCGTCTGGCAACCTTCCCGCACTATCGGATGACCGGTCTGGACAAATTCAGGTTGCGGGTAGGCGACTATCGGGTGATATACCGGTTCGATCTGGGTAAGGGCGAAATATACCTGGTGGCCTTGGGCCATCGCCGGGAAATATATCGGGACTGAAAAAGCGTCTAAATCGAAACCGTCGTGTCCTCGTTCTGCAAGTCGAGATATTCCAGCAACCGCGCCACGGATTCGGCGGTGGTGAGCTTGTCGGTTTGCAGTTCGATCTCCGGGTTCACGGGCGTTTCGTAAGGCGCGGACACGCCGGTGAAATCCTTGATCTGATTCGCCCGCGCCTTGGCGTAAAGACCCTTCGGGTCGCGCTGCTCGCAAATCTCCAGCGGCGCATTCACAAAAACCTCGATGAATTTGTCCGCTTTCATCAGGCTGCGGACCAGGTCACGGTCCGTCCGGTATGGGGAAATAAACGCGGTGATGCAAATCATGCCGGCATCGGCGAACAATTTGGCCACCTCGCCCACGCGGCGGATGTTTTCCTTGCGGTCCTTGGGCGAGAATCCCAGGTCAGTGCCGAGACCGTGGCGGATTTTGTCGCCGTCGAGCACGTAGGCGTATCTGCCGAGGTTGAACAATTCGCGTTCCAGTTCGTTCGCAATCGTTGATTTGCCCGAGCCGGACAGCCCCGTCAGCCACAGTACGCACCCTGGATGGCCGTTGCGCAAGGCGCGCTGCTGGGCCGTGACCTTGCCCTTGCTCCAGAAAATATTGCCGCTCTTGTGCAGGCTGTCGGCGGTGCGCTTGGGATAATCACCCTCGGCCACGATCCCGCCACCTGATACTTCAAACCCGTCCACAATCACGAACCGCCCGAGCGGCACAATTTCGGAATGCACATCAAACGCGACCGGCCGCTTGGTGCGGATGGTCAACTCGGCGACTTCATGCCGGCCGACGAAAATTTCATTGTGGGCGCGCGAGATGGTTTCCAGCGTGGAGGCGTCAATGACTTTCTCGATGGATTCAATTTCGCAGTCCACTTCCTGCGTGGCGAGCTTGAGTTTGTAGAGTTTTCCCTTGGAAAAAGGTTTCCGGCCCAGCCAGAACAGGCGCGCTTTGAAGCGGCTCAACACATACGGCGGCGTCGCTTCCAATGCCGCCACCGCGCCGCGTTCCACAAAAATCTGTTCGGTCAGCGTGATGCCGATGGATTCGCCCGCGCTCGCGCTGCTCAGGGACGGGGCATTCCAGCGTTCGATGCTTTTGACGGTGCTGGTCTTGTTGCTCGGGCTGAATAAGAGCCGGTCGCCCACCGCGATGGCGCCCGCTTCCACGCGGCCCGCGAGAATGCGGCGGTCGTCGAAGCGGTAAATGTCCTGGATGGGAAAACGCAACGGCTGGTTGTCCGGCCGGTCGGTCACCTTGAAGTCATCCAGCGCCGCCAGCACCGTCGGCCCCTGCCACCAGGGCATGTTGGCGCTGGCGGAGGCGATGTTGTCGCCGTGCTTCGCCGCGATGGGAATGAACACCCTGGGCTGCACGCCGATGCTCTGCAAGAAATGGCGGTAATCCCGTTCGATCTGCTCGAAACGTTCGCGCGAGTAGCCTTGCAAATCCATCTTGTTCACCAGCACCACGATCTGGCGGATGCCGAGCAGGTTGAGCAAATATCCATGCCGACGCGATTGCTCCTGGATGCCTTCGTTCGCGTCAATCAACAGCAGCGCCGCCTCGGCGTTGGCCGCGCCGGTGATCATGTTCTTGAGAAATTCCTTGTGCCCCGGCGCGTCAATGATGACGTATTGCCGCCGCTTGGTTTGGAACCAGATTTGCGCCGTGTCAATCGTGATGTTCTGGTCGCGCTCGGATTGCAGGGCGTCCATCAGGTTCGCCCATTCGAACGGCACGCCGCGCCGCTCGGCAATTTTCTGCAACTGCTCCAGCTTGCCCTCCGGCAGCGACCCGGTGTCGTGAATCAACCGCCCCACAAACGTGGACTTCCCATGGTCCACATGGCCGACGATGACGATTTTCAGTTGTTCGGTGGGAGCGCCGTTTATTGACGTCCGGGGGTCATTTCCGTTTTCTGTTTTCACTCTTTTCCTTTGTAGAAACAGGGCGTTTGAAACCGAGATAGGCGGGCAGAGTTTTTTCGCACCAAGCTCGGTATTCCGCCATTGTCTTAAAAGCCCGGCTGTGCGGCGTCTCCGTCGGCGGATTGATCGGTCGGGAAAAACCATATTTGATACGCAAAGCCAATGGACGCTCCATCTGGCGGCGGCATTGATCGCGAAAATCCACCCATCCTTCGTCCTCCGGCATTTGGAGGGGATAGCATTCCTCGCTCGCATTTGTGCGATAGGCGACGGGCGATTCCTTCAAAATGTTCATGCCGCTATTTCGCGGAGCCTTGTCCCTTTTATTCATTGAGTAAAACCTTCACCAAGTGCTGTTGTCTTACATATACCCATCGCGCCGGAGTTTTTCAAAGGCGTCTTCGCTTTCCTTGTCCTGCGCGCGGCCGGAGCGCTCGGAGGTTTTCGTGTGGCGCAGTTCCTCGATGATTTCGCGGACGTTGCTGGCTTTCGATTTAATCGGAAACGTGCAGGGCGCGCAGCCCAGACTGCGATAACGCTCGCCTTTCTCATTTGAAAAATACAGCGGAATCACCGGGATGTTTTCGCGCTCGATGTATTCCCAGATATTCAACTCCGTCCAGTGGAGCAGGGGATGGATCCGGATGTGCGTGCCCTTTTCGAAATCCGTCTTGAACTGGTCCCATAATTCCGGCGGCTGGTCCTCGACGTTCCATTCCATATTTTTATCGCGCGGGCTGAAATAACGCTCCTTCGCGCGCGTCGGTTCTTCATCGCGCCGCACGCCGACGATCACGCCGGTGAAGTGATGTTTCTCCAGCACTTGTTTCAGGCCGTCCTTTTTCAACGTGCCGCAGCATTCCACGCGCGTCGCTTTGCCGTTGGGATACGTCACGCCGCTGTTGAGCACGGCTTCGTTCTTGCCCACGATGAGTTGCAATTTCCAATCGCGCACCAATTTGTCGCGATACTCGATCATCGAAGGAATCTTGTAAGTCGTGTCCACATGCACGAGCGGGAAGGGGACATGGCCGAGAAACGCCTTGCGCGCCAGCCAAAGCAGCACCGTCGAATCCTTGCCGATGCTCCAGAGCATGGCCAGGTTTTCAAATTTATTGAAAGCCTCGCGTAAAATGTAAATGCTCTGGTTTTCGAGCTTTGACAAATAATCCATAGAGTTTAAATCTGAAAGTCCGCCTTCCTCGGCAGGAACGTGTGGATGCCGCACTCGACCTTTTTGAAGCCGATCCAGCGACCCGCGCGTTCGTCCTCGCCGTCGCCGGTCTTGTGGGTGCAGGGCCGGCAGCCGATGGAATGATAGCCTTTATCGTGTAGCGGATTGTAAGGAATATTGAAATCCTTGATATAATTCCAGACGGCCTCGCGCGTCCATCCGGCCATTGGGTTCAACTTGACGATGTCCCGTCCGCCCGCCTGGTCCAGCGTGTATAATTCAATGATGCCAATACCCGCGCGGGTGTCGGATTGCTGGCGGCGCAGGCCGGTGATCCAGCAATCGAGGTCGCCCAGCTTGCTTTGCAGCGGCAGCACTTTGCGGATCGTGCAGCAAAGATCCGGCTCGCGCTTCCACAATTCCGGCCCCTGCGCGTCCTCCTGTTGCTCAACCGTCAAGTCCGGTATGAGCGGCTCAATCTTGAATTCAAAAAAATCCTCCAGCCGCTTTTTCAGTTCCAGCGTTTCCTGGAACAACAAGCCGGTGTCCAGCGTGAAGACCGGGAATTGTATCCCGCTCCGCTTCGCCAGGTGCATCATCACCAATCCCGCGCCTTGAAAACTCGTGCCAATGGCGGCGCGATTGCCGAAACGCTGCCAAGCCCACGAGAGCACGTTCTCCGTGGGCTGGCCGCCGAACTTCCGGTCAAGCAGCCGCACATTCGCGGGGGTCAGCGCGATATCGGGGTCGCCCGTAGCGACCGCAGGCGGGTTGGAAATTTGTGTGGGCAAGGTGCTCAATTCTGGGCCGCTGTTTCCTTTAACAACACCCGCTCGCAGAAATCGCCGAAATGTTCCCCGGCAATGCGCTCTTTGGCAAAGCGCGTGAACACCGGGCGAAGCTCGTTCACGATGTCCTCGTGCTTGACGCTTTCCTTATAGAGCCGGTTCAACCGGGTGCAGGTGTGGCTGCCACCCAGATAAAGCTGGTATTTGCCCGGCGCCTTGCCGATGAAACCCAGTTCTGCCATGGCCGAGCGGGCGCAGCCGTTCGGGCAGCCGGTCATGCGCACGATGATTTCCTCGCCTGGCAAACCGACTTCCGCCAGCAATTCCTCGATGTGCGACAGCAGATCCGGGAAAATGCGCTCCGATTCCGCCAGCGCCAGGCCGCAGGTTGGCAACGCCGGGCAAACCATGGACGCGCGGTGAATGACCGTGGATTGTTGCTCCACCGTCACGCCGTGCGCAGCGAGAATTTTTGTGATTGGCTCGCGCTCGGCGGCTTTTACGTCGGCGAGCAAAAGATTCTGCGAAGGTGTCAGGCGAATCTCAGTCTTGAACTGCTCCACGATTTTTTGCAACGCGCTCTTGAGCTTGACCTGCTCCGTGTCCTTGATGCGACCGGATTCGACGTGCAATCCAAGAAAGTGATTGCCATTGAGTTGCTGGCGCCAGCCGAAGGTATCGCCCTGCTTCGTGAATTTGAATGGCTTCGCGGGCGCCAGCTTGAATCCCAAGCGCTGCTCCAATTCTTTGCGGAACCACTCGACGCCTTTCTCCTCCAGCACATATTTCAACCGCGCATGTTTGCGGTTCGTCCGGTCGCCAAAATCCCGATGCACGGTCAACACAGCCTGGGCCGCGGCGACCAACTGGTCGCGGGTGATGAAGCCAACGACATCCGCCAGGCGCGGGAAGGTTTGCTTGTTGCCGTGGCTCATGCCCATGCCGCCGCCAGCGAGAAGATTGTAGCCCGTTAATGCGCCGTGCTCGATGATGGCCACGAAACCCAGGCAATTGGTATAGATGTCAATATCGTTCAGCGGCGGGATGACGAAAGCGACTTTGAATTTGCGCGGCAGATAGGTCTTGCCGTAAAGCGGATCAACAAAATCCTTCGCCGGGTCTTCCAGCTTCAACGGCTCGTGCTCGACCCAGATTTGATGATAAGCCTTCGTCTGGGGTAGGAGCGCGTTGGAAACTTTCAACGCATCGGCCTGCACCGTTTCCACCAGTGGGCTGGTGGCCGGAGTAGGCGACGCCATGACGTTCCGGTTCACATCACCGCAAGCTGCGAGTGTCGTGGCCAACGCGTCATTGATGCCCTTCATGAACGGGCCGAGGCCGGACTTGACGATGCCGTGAAATTGGAAGCCCTGCCGCGAAGTGATCCGCAGCGTGTTGTTCCCGTATTGCGTCGCGAGCCGGTCAAACGCGAGATAATGTTCCGGTCTCACCACGCCGCCCGGCAAGCGACCACGCACCATGAACATGTAATGCTTGGCCACCTTCCGCTGGTCCCGGTCATCCTGCTGGTAAATTCCGTGGAATTTTAAGAACTCATAATCATCATCCGAAAAGTGATCCACAGCCTGATTCGCCAGCGTCTCGCTGATGGTGCCGGCCAGCGTGGGTGACGCAGCTTTAAGCCCTTCATTGCGAGTCAGTTTTGCTGGTTCTGCGGATTCAGCAGATGTAATCATAAGTTAAATACAAAGGTTACTAATGATAGCATGGGCGACTCGATTGTCAAACTGATTTTCGGACTTCTGTACGGGTTTGGTCCGCTCGGAAGTGAAAATGAGAATGCCTATTTTTTCCGGTTTTCGAGACATGGAAATGACTATATGGGATTTGAGCCGTATATCAAACCTCTTTGTCAATGGCGCGGGCAATTCAGCAACTAAGCCGTGAGAGTTTAATTCAACCACGGATGCACACGGATAGACACGGTTTCAGATCTGCCATTGGGAAGTTTTTGCAAATGGAGAACGACTCACTCATTGGTGCAGCTTGAGAAAAATTCAGAAAGCTCGTGTTTCCCTTTCCCATCCGTGGTTTATATTGAATGGTTCCGTAAGGGATGACACTTTCGGGTGCAAGTTTGACAACGCATGGTTGGCGCGGATTCTCTCCACGCCGGTAATTTTGGAACAATAATCAGGGCAATGGTGGTTTGCCAAACCAGCACCACACCACTACGGAAAATGTGACTGTATTTTTTACCCTGGGCGGTCAAACTGCAGCATCAACAAAATTGGAGAGCCTATGAAGAATTTAATCGTTGGAATACTGCTCGTTGCCACTCTGGTTTTCGGCGGCCTTTGTGTGCAGCAATCCCGCAAGGTCAGCCAGGCCGAAGCGAGCGCGGTGGATTTGCGGCAACAACTCAGCGAACTGCAATCGAGCCTTGAAGCGCAGGAGAAGCAAACCGCCCGCGCCATGGCTGAATTGAAAACCGCCCGCGCCGACGCCATGGCGAATATCAACGAAGCGCTGCGGATACAAGCGAAAGCGAAACAAACCAATCAGCCTTCAGCCGAGGCGTCAACCAATGCCAAGCCGTCCAATTTGATGGCCGAGATGTTCAAGAACCCGGAAATGCGGGACATGATCAAGAAGCAGCAGAAAGCCGCGCTGAGCGGGATGACTGACAAGAATTATGGCAAGCTTTTCTCTGACCTGCATTTGACGCCGGAACAATCCGCCTCCCTGAAAGACATGATTATGAACAAGCAACTCGCGGCGGCGGACATGGGGTTGTCCATGTTTACAGACGATATGGACACGGCGAAGCGCGCGGAACTGGTTCAGCAAATCAAGACGGCGAACGACGAGACGGACGCGCAGATCAAGTCTTTCCTGGGCGACGATAATTTCGCGCAGTATCAGAACTATGAAAAATCCATGGGCGAGCGCATGTCGGTCAGCGGTTTCAAAGATCAACTCGCCGGGGGGCCGACCGCAGTCACGGACGACCAGGAGCAACAGTTGATCCAGGCCATGTCCCAGGCGCGGGAGAACTTCAAATTCACGACGGATTTATCCGACAAGAGCAAATTTACCGGTGACATGGCCTCGATGTTCACCGAGGAAAACATAAACACCTTTAGCCAGGAATACGACCGGCTCAACCAGCAATATCTTGCGAAGGCGCAGGAGATTTTATCGCCCGATCAGCTCGCAGGCTTCCAGAAATATCTCGACAAACAGCAGACAATGCAAAAAGCCGGGATGCAAATGGCGGCGAAAATGTTTGCTCCCGCCAAATAAGGCGGCTTTTTGAAAAGTCAGTCATGCTGCGACCGTCGGGCCGCCCGTAACTGTTCGGTGTCCACGCTTTAGCCTATCCCCTTCTTCGCACAGCCTAAAGGCTGGACACCGAACAGTTTATTTCAAGCAGACTTGCGACAGGCGGCCAGCCCCGTTGGTTAACACAGATAGCCGCCGGCGTTTAATGATCGCCGGTGATTTCTGACAGGAACCACGTCCGGCGCTCGGTCTCATCAATCCAGTTCTCAATCAAGCTGGCGGTCGCCACATCATTGTGCTCGTCGCACACGGCGTGAGTGGCGCGCAAAAACTTGGTAAGCTGCTGATTGTCCCGGCAAAGCTCCGAAAGCATTTCGATCGGGGCGACGGATTCGTCATTGTTGTCCGCGAGCCGCTGATGCTGTGAAATCTCGCCGATGGAATGGATGGTGGTTCCCCCGAGCTTGCGAGCGCGCTCGGCGATGTCATCCGTCATCGCAAAGATTTGATCGGCATGTTCATCAAGCAGCAAATGGTAATCGCGAAAATGGCTGTTGCTCATATGCCAGTGGAAATTTTTCGTTTTCAGGTACAGCGCGAAAACGTCCGCGAGCAATGGGCGCAACGCATCCGAAATCGCGGCCACCGCGTCCCGGCCGAGATCGCTTCTGGATTCGATGGTTTTCGATTGGACCGCGACATTTTTCCGGCCGTTTGATTGTAAGGTTTCATTTTTTCGCATAATGGTTCCTTTCAGTTTCTGGAGGTTCGTTTTCTATTCCATAAAAAACATTCCACTATTTGAGAAATTCCACCAGTTCCGGATTCACCTTTTCCGCGTGGGTCCAGATAAGGCCGTGCGGCCCGCCTTCCACCACCACCAGACGCGCGCCCTTCACGGATTTTTGCGTGCGGGCGCCCGTGGCTGCGAGGGGCAGAATGCGGTCGGCATCGCCATGAATGACCAGCGTGGGCACATCTATGCTGGTGAGGTCCTTGCGAAAATCCGTCCCCCACGCCGGGACGCAGTCGAGCGTGCCCTTAGCGGAAGCGCCGACGGCGACGTTCCAACTATATTGCACGGCCTGGTCGCTGATGCGTTTGCCGCCGAGGACGTCCACGTTGTAGAAATTTGCGAGAAAGGCCGCCAAGAACGCCGGCCGGTCCGCGGCGATGGCTTTTTGGATCCCGGCAAACACACTGCCGTCCACGCCTTCCGGGTTGTCCGCCGTTTTCAACAGAAACGGCGGCACCGACGAAATGAACACCGCTTTGCGCACACCTTTCGAGCCGTAAGTGCCGAGGTAACGCGCCACCTCGCCGCCGCCCATCGAAAAGCCCACCAGCGCGAAATCGCGCAATTCCAACTTCGTCACGATCTGATGCAAGTCCTGGGCGAAAGTATCGTAATCATATCCCGACGAAGGCTGGCTGGAACGCCCGAACCCGCGCCGGTCGTAAGTGATAACGCGATGACCCGCCGCCAGCAGCGCCGCAACCTGCTTTTCCCAGGATGCGCCGCTCAACGGCCAGCCATGAATCAGCACGACCGGCTCGCCCGCGCCCATATCCTCGTAATGAAGTTCGATGGGCGTGGAATTTTCCCGTCCGACAGTAATGCAGCTCATGGCAGTATTCCTTTCTTCGGGGCAGAGTAAAGCCCGTGGGTTTTGTCAGTCGAAATTTTTGCAGGATTTGAGAAGCTCCATGCCCGTTGAAGTTTTTTGCGTCCGTTCATTCGAGTGCCTTTCTTTTAATTCTCGTGTGATCCGACGATGACCGGTAAATTGAGTACACAGGCACCGTAAGCAAGATTTTGCGATTGTCAACCTGCTTTTGAAAATCGGCAAAGCTTTACAGCCCGGCTATCTTGCGGACACGGGCGAGGACTTCTTCTGCTGGAATTCCCTGAACCTTGCCGCTTTGAATTTCTTCAATGCGCCGGTTGATTTCCGTTTTCCAGGCGGCTTCAGTTTCCGGGTCGGCCGAGTGCGCGTCTTCCGTCAGACGCTCGATGAGTTCTCCGACTCTCTCCGGTGGCCAGTGGCGGGTTTCTTCAACGATTTGTTCCAATGTCAGCGGCACGGGCATAAGCATACACAGTCGCGGGCTGAATTTCAACCGGCAATTCCGCCTTGCTCTTTCAGGCGTGATGATTAGACTAAGAACGCAATAAAGTCCAAATTTATCAGACAGTCCCGGTATGAAGCAGCAGCGGAAGATTTATTATTTCGACAATAACGCCACCACGCGCGTCGCGCCCGAAGTCATCGAGGCGATGGCGCCGTTTTTCAGCGAATTCTGGGGCAATCCTTCGAGCGCCTACAGCTTCGGCAAGGCCGTCGCGAACGACATCAGGCTGGCGCGGGACAAAGTGGCCGCGCTGATCCACGCGGACCCGCGCGAAGTCATTTTCACCAGTTGCGGGACGGAGAGCAACAATTCCGCCATTCATAGCGCGCTGGTCACCCAGCCCGGCAAACGCCACGTCCTGACCACCGCTGTCGAGCATTCGGCCAATATCAAGTTTTGCGAATTTTTGCAGAAGCGCGGTTACGAAGTCACCTTCCTGCCCGTCGAATCCGACGGTTTGCTGGATTTGCATCTGCTGGAAAAATCCATCCGTCCGGACACGGCGATTGTCTCGGTCATGCTGGCCAATAACGAAACCGGCGTGATTTTTCCTCTAGAAGAAATTGCCGCGATCTGCCGCAGCAAAGGCGTCCTTTGCCACACCGATGCCGTCCAGACACCCGGCAAGCTGAAGCTCAACGTGACCGAACTGGGCGTGGATTTCCTGTCGCTTTCCGCGCACAAGCTCCATGCGCCCAAGGGCATTGGGCTGCTCTACCTGAAGCGCCGCAACAAGTATCAACCTTACGTCATCGGCGGCAGCCAGGAACAGGGGCGCCGCGGCGGGACGGAGAACGTGCCTTACATCGTGGGCTTTGGCCGGGCGGCGGAACTGGCGATGGCGGGGCTAACGGCGGAAAACGCCCGTGTCCGCGCGCTCCGCGACCGCATGGAGAAAACCATCCTCACCTCGATTCCCAATACGCTTTGCAACGGTTCCCGGGAATCGCGGTTGTCCAACACCAGCAATATTGCGTTCGATTTTGTGGAGGCCGAGGCGATACTGATGTTGCTCGACCAGGCTGGAATTTGCGCCTCGAGCGGTTCGGCTTGCACCACCGGTTCGCTGGATCCTTCGCATGTGCTGATCGCGATGGGGCTGACGCCGACCCGCGCGCGCGGCTCGATTCGGTTGAGTCTCAGCAATTATAACACGAGCGAGGAAGTGGATTATTTGCTGGAGCAATTGCCGCCGATCCTCGCCAAATTGCGCGCCGTCTCGCCCTTGATGCCATCGCACAGCGCCGCCCATGCGCGGCCGGCGAAAACCGAAAAGCATTCCGTGGCCGGTTGAGCGGTTCGCTCGGTGTCCACGCTTTAGCCGGAACCATGCAATCTAAACCACGGATGAACACGAATGAACACGGATTGGAATGGGGAAAAACAAGCTTTCAGAATTTTCCTCAAGCCGCACCAGGAAGTGAGTCATTCTCCGTTTGCCAAAACTCGCCTTTTTTCAAATCTGAATCCGTGTTCATCGGTGTTCATCCGTGGTTCAATTGAATTCTTACGGCTTTAGCGTGTTCGAAGCCGCTGACAGCCTAAAGGCTGGACACCAAACAAGATTGTTCAAGCCGCGCGCTCACGTTGCGGGAACGAAGCGTTGAAAGAGGAGCGCCAGGCCAAGCAGCGCGATGAAAATAAACGCAAACCCGCGCCCAATATCAGCCGCCGCCAGCAGGTCCACGAGCACGATCCCCGCCAGCAGCCCGGAAACCGCCCGCCCGATATTGCGGTCCGCTGCGCGATAGGCGTAGCGCAACGAACGGATGATCCATAACGCGAGCACCGCCGACAGGATCAGGGCATTTGTTCTGTAGGATCCATTGTTCATCAGGTACGCCAGTAAAATCGGCGCCACCAACGCCAGGCACGGCCAATAATTCACGGCGGTTCCGGTGCTCTCTCTGCGCGCCAGAAAACTCAGACCCACGATGTAACCTGCGAGCGCCAGCCCGCACCAAACTGACCAGCCCGTGACTCCTTCCACGGCCACCGATGCCGCAACCTGATAAAGAAAAAAACGGCACGCCGACATAATGACCGGTGAAAGCGTAATCACCTTGTGTATCGCGTCGTAAATCACGATGCAGCCAACCAAAATGATCCCGAGAATCCCCGTCGTCGTGCCGAGCAAAAACAAAATCAAGGCGCCAGCCGCGAGCAGGCCCAGCCCCATTTGCCAGACGGCCTTCGCCGTGACCGCGCCGGAGGGGATGGGCCGTTCCCGGCGGTGCTGGGAATCGAAGCGCGCGTCCATCGCATCGTTCAAGAACATGCCGCCGAGATAAAGCAGCGTGGCGCCCAAAAGGAGCGGAAAGAGTTTATTAACGTTGCCGCCGCCGCCCAGCCACCAACCGGCGAGGCAATTCGACCAGACCGTGGGCAGGTTCGAAGCGCGGCCCAACACCAGCAATGTGCGTAACGAAAGCATGTCAGTTTTTCGGAATCAAGCCCGGCGAATGTAAGGGGGAGCCGCGTCCGGGGCAATCTTCAAACTGCCAGGCCGCGTTCGGCGAGGCGTTTCAGCGTCCAGTCATATTCCGAAACCAGTTGCGCGACCACCGTGCGGTTTTTCAAACCGGCCGGCAGAACTTCCCAGGTGTAAGTTTCCATTTCGAGATGCGAGCAAAGTGTTGGATCGGCTTGCAACAGGTCGAGGACGCCGGTCACATGATCGGTGGTGTTTTCGTACCATTCCGTGGCCGGACTGTGCAGGGGAATGTGAAAATGGATGCGCCACTCAGTGGTCTCCGGGTGGGCAAAAGCCGCCACATCATTCAGCGCGGGCGTGAGGTCTTTAAAAACCAGCCTTTGGCCATCGGCCGCGCGGGCCACAACCTGGTGCAGATAAATATCGTCGGCGAAAGCCGCCAGCTCCCGGCGCGCTGCCACGGTGGGACGGACTTTCAACGCGGAACTAAGATGGAGTTTGCTGATCTTGATTCCATTTCGACGCAACGCGGCGATGGCTGCCTGCGGTTCTTCAAACTCAACCGCCAGATGGCAGGTGTCGTAATTCACCCCTAAATGCGCGCTCAATCGCGGATCATTGGGATGCTCGGCGCGCATCTGCTCAAAAAAACGGATGGTCTCGGCGCTGGTTTCAAACCACCCCAGCGGCTCCGGTTCCAGTCCGAGATGCAATTCGCGTCCGGTTCGGGCGCTCACCCCGGCGATGTGTTCCACGCAACGCCAGACGTTCTGGCGAATCTCTTTTTCCTGATCGGCGCCGGTAATGAATTCCTTGAACGAACCGGGCAGTGTGCTCACGCTGCCCTCGACATTCGGCGGCAGCAATTCACCCAGCAGATCGAACAGCAGGTTCGTGTAAGCGAGGCGTTCGGGAGAAGTCCAGTCCGGCAAATAAACTTGTTCCTTCACGCGCGCGCCGTGGAATTGGCCGAAGGGAAATCCATTGATCGTGAAAACATAGCACTGGTTTTGCCCCAGCCAGCTTTTGAATTCAGCCAATCGGCCGCCCTCGCTCAACTCCACCGCCGCCAGATTACTCAGACGCAGACCGATCGCGTAAGGTTGGTCGGGACAAACCTCGCGCCGCACCGCCAGCGTGTGCAGCTTGAGCGAGTCGAAAGTCTCCCGCCAATCTTCACCACGATGAATATTCGTGCAGTAGGCGAGGTGTAAACCGAGCTTCAGTTTCATCATTTTTGATCGGCAGAGAATAGACCGGAGGGATTCATACTACCAGTTTAAGCCGATTAAGGATTGTCTAAAAACTCTTTAGGATTATTGACTGACGAATGACCGAGTTATCGTCGGTGGGCAATTTAGTAATTATGAACGACGCTGCCGTAAATCTGGCCGTTTATCTGAACAAAACTATAAACATCAGTATGGCCGCCAATAGTCTGAATGGGAGGCGAACCGCCCGGCCATTTTACCAAAGACGGCCAGGTCACCGTGTTGCTGCCGGCGTTGGCGACGGCCACCTGCAAGGTCATGGCATTGGCGTTGTTCGTAAAGGTATAGGCGATGTTGGTGGTGATGGACTGATATTGATAAGAGCCTTGCGACCAGTCAATGGTTGAAGCTGGAATCGCCCACTGGGTCCCGGTGTATGTCGTGGCGGTCATCGCGCCGAAAGCGCCGACGATGTTGGTGCTTTGGAGATTAGTCAGGCCGGCGCCCGAACCGGAAAAGGTTCCGACCAGATTCACCGGCGACGAACCGCCAGCGGGAGCCGGCGCAGTGAGGGCTGGTGTGGGGACATTGTTATTGGTGCCCAGATACCACGTTACATTGGTGATTTCCTGCGGCGATAAGGCGCGGTTGTAGCAGACGACTTCGCCGATTTTGCCTTCGAGAAAATCCCCTGCCGTCGGAAAACCTCCGATATACATATAGGGCTGTAATGGAATTTCCGAGGGAGGCGCCTGCCCACCGCCGGTCTGGACCCCCCGATCATAAGTGGTGTAGGTTCCATCAGCATTTACCACGACCGTTAAAATGTTGGTCACGCCCAAACTCGTATTAAAGCTACCCGAGACAGGAATAAGTGAACCCCACAACCAGTCGTAATAGTAGCCGCTTCCAGCGTCGTAGCGCAAAAATAAATCAGCGTAGAGATTGTCCCAATTGGTGGCATGAGGCACCACAATGGGGTCCATTAGATTAATATTTGCCCGGCTGGTCGCCGAACTTACCAGAAACATGGTGAAACTACTCCTTTCCGGGACAGCCAGCGTCAGATAATTCGTCCCGAAGAATTGCAAGGCGGGATGCCCGTTGCCAAAGCCATTCGCCACATAGAGCGGGGGCACGTTGGGGAACGCGTTGTTTTGCTGGCTTGAATTATCGGCCCATTGAGTCACCACTCCGCTTGAGTTGGTGACGATGGAGCCCGGAGAAAGCCAAAGCGAAAGATTGGAAACGGTAATCGGGGGTGGCGCAGCCAATGGCTGAATGCGGGAAATAAGCCCGTTGGCAATGCTAATCCAGAGGGTTGAATTGGATTCCCCCGGAGCCAGAAAATCAGTTGTCACTCCCTGATTGAAGTCAACGGTCGCGCCATTCGCGGCCGCCAAAGCGGCCGCAGGTCCGACTGCGCTCACATAGGGCGTGAGCTTGAAGCCATAGGCCGTCATTTCCGGCACGGTCATGGTGATGCTATTGGTAACGACAAAGGAGACATTTGAAATCAAATCCAGGCATAACATCTGCGCAGAAGCGCATCCGATGTCTTTCAAATTAACGGTGGTGGTAATGGCTGCAGTGCCGGAAAGCGAGTACGAAGTCGTCTGGTCCGGAACGACGGTCCAGGGCGGACTGATCATGAGGCTGGTGGCGGTGTTGCCGACGACATTGCGAAACTGGTAGCGGCCGGTTCCCCCGCCAATTTGAACCTGATAATTTGAATACGCGTTCACGGCCCATTGTTGGGTAACGTCATTCAACGTGGTGTAAGTGTTGCCGCCGGTCGAATTGCCCGGCGAAGGCGGAGACGCGGGGTGGTTGGTGTTGAAAAACGCCAGCGCGAAGGTGGTGGCATCTGGCGCGCCCAAAGGTTTTTTCCAAACGCTTACCGGGCCGTTGGTCCATACGCAACGGGCCATGATGGCGGCGGGATCCTTATCAAGGGAGATCAAATTGGCGTTCAGCGCGGCGGGAGTGGAAAATACGCCCTGGGCGGTGGTATAAAACGTGTCCCAGATTAGCTCGCCATTGAGCATGGCGGTCATGAGCATGAAGGTTTCATCCTCGTCATGGGTTGGAAAAAGCGCGTACGTTGCGGGAAAGGCATCCAGCGAAACATAACACCCTGGACCCGAGAATTCCGGGTGCGCGCACTCGGTGTTGAAATTGCCCATGAATTGCTGGAATATCTGGATGTTGTTTCCGTTGAAGATGTCGAACCCGCCATTTCGCCGCGCGTTGATGACCCCGGGCATCCAGGGTGATGCCTCATAACTAACGGCCCCCATTATGTATAATGTCTTACCGGCATTTTGAGCCGTGCTGGTGAACAGCTTGTACCAGTGCTCCTCCTGCGCTTCACTTGGAATTCCATAAAAAGCATTGGTGCTTCCTTCAAGCTTTACATAATCAATGCCCCACTGAACGAAAGTTTGCGCGTCGTTTATCAGCGCCTGATCGTTGTCAATATTGGTCACCACCAGGGCCGCGTCGTCGTCAGAAAAAAATGGTTGAACAAAGTTGGTCGGGATCTGCGGATAAAAGTTATGCGTAAGATTGACCAGGATGCCGTGCCAGATGCCAACTTTGAAACCGAGAGCATGCAGCCTGACGATGGTGTTGGACATTCCATCCGGAAACCGGTTGGTGCTCTCATGAATAAAACCATTCGTATCGCGGTAACCCTGCCAGCCCGCATCAATTTGGATAAGATTATATCCGGCCGCAAGCGCGCCGTCCGCAACCATCTCGTGGGCTACCGAGAGACAGTTACTTTCGGCAGCCCCGCCGTTGCCGCAACAGTTCCAGCTCATCCAGCCCATGGGCGGCGTTTTGAACGGGGTGGCATTCAATTGATTGTTGAGGCCGGGTCCGCTGAGATTTGCCGTGGTGACCGATACATTGGAAACTCCGGTGCCATCCCCGGTGAAAGTCCCGGCGAACACACTGCCTTGATTGGTAAAAACCACCGGCCCCGAGAAACCGGCCAGAGCGCTCGCGGGCAACGTGCCGGCAAGTTGTCCGGCGGCCAAAGTGCCCAGCAGGTTGCTGCTGGAATTTGCGTGCAGCGCGTAAGGCACCGGCAACACCTGCTGGCGTGGATTCAAAACCGTGAATGATTCGTTGATGGAATTGGGCCGCACGCTGATTTCCAGCCAGAAATCCGGTCCTGTAAAAATATTCAAGCCAAAATCCAAGGGTACATTAAACAACCCATTGGTGACCGGAGTTGCCAGATTGGTCACGGCGCCGCCAAGTTGAGCGGGGCCGGTGACTTGGTTGAACAAGGCGAAGGTCAGGTCGTAATTCCCGTTGGCAGGGCTGCCCGCAACCATGAGGCGTCCCTGATACATAAAAGCGCTGGTTTGAGAGCGCGCGTAAGAAAACGATGCCAGCAAGGTTGCAAGCATCAAGGCCATCCGCAAATATGGAGTTTTTGCCCCTCTCATTCCGGTCAGATTTGAGGCTTTGTTTATGCCTGGACCTCGGCGGCGTCAAGGTAAAAGCACTTCCCTGCGAGACTTGAGATAACCAGTCGCTTGCGCAGCCAGGCACATTGAGGCACAATGGGCGCATGGGAAAAGTCATTGTTAAAATCAAGCTGACCAACCAGGGCGACTTGGTCACTGCCCGCCGCAAACTCTCCAAAGCCAAGCCGCGTTCGGTTGAAGTCGAGGCGCTAGTGGATACTGGAGCGACCCGACTCTATCTCAAACCCAGCGTCATCAAGGCGCTTGGGTTGGAGAAGGTGGACGAGGTCATCTCACAGACCACCAACGGACCGAAGCGACGCTCGGTCCATGAACCGGTGCGATTGGAAATTGAGGGCAGGTATGGCAGCTTCGACGTGGTGGACGTTGGGGAGAATGTGCCGAACCTGCTCGGGCAAATTCCGCTCGAATACCTCGACTTTGTGGTGGACTCAAAAAACCGCAAGCTGATTCCCAACCCGGATCACGGCGACAAGCAGATGAGTGAGGAATATTGAATCGGGCGCCTGTCAAGGCGTGAGACCCGTGCAAGCAGACTGGAACTGAGCGAGCAAAAGCCAGGGCGCGAACCGCCTAATGTCCATCGGGGATGCGCCACTCTATTTTACAAACCCGCGTTCCTTGAGCCAAAAGATGCAATCGCGCGTCCAGGGATGGAGTTTGGCCGGATCAGGGTTGAGCGGGGAACCGCCCAGCCCAATGCCATGCGGGCCGTTTTCGTAGATATGCAGATCAAAGGGCACGCCGACGCGGCGCAAGGCTGCGGCGAATTCCAGACTGTTTTCCACGGGGACGACCGGATCATTGGCAGTATGGAAAATGAAGCACGGCGGAGTTTCCTTGGTCACCTGGAGTTCATTGGAGAGCAGCTTGATCAGCTCGGGCGAAGGATCCGTGCCAAGCAAGTTTTCGCGCGAACCTCGATGGCCCTTTTCTCCCATGCTGATGACCGGGTAACAAAGAATGCCCAGATCGGGACGGGAGCTTTCGCGTTCGATCAGATCGGTGGCATCGGGTGCGCCGGAATCAAAATGGGTCAGGAGCGTCGAGGCCAGATGGCCGCCGGCGGAGGAGCCCATGATACCGATGCGCTTGGGATCGAGCTTCCACGCGACCGCGTTGGCGCGAACCAGGCGCAGCGCCCGCGCGGCGTCCTGCAACATGGCCGGATGATGATACCCCGAAGAACCCAGCCGGTATTTCAGCACGAAGCACGCAACCCCGTAGTGATTCAACCAAAGCGCATAATCCTTCCCTTCATGTTCCGATAAAGCCCCGTAACCGCCGCCGGGGCAAATCACCATCGCCGCGCCGGTGGACTTTTCTGGCTCGGGCATGAAGGCGGTGAGGGTGGGGATGTCCTTGTCCTCCTTCCCCAACGCTCCCGGCGCGCCGTCCGGCCATAGCGGCGTGACTTCCTTGGGTTGGGCTTGGGCAAACGAGGTGAGGAACAATAACGGCAGCAGAGTCGTGAGTGTTTTCATCGAATGGAAAAGACTATACCCGCCGCAGGAAATTCGTCAGCGAAATTTTCGCCCATTAATTCGTAATCGTTGGAGAAGAGGTGACGGGCCTCAATTTTCTTCAGTTCTGACGGATAAGTATGAGTTTCGTCACCTCGTCTCTCACTTATTAAACGGGCCGTCAAGCGATCAGTTCCCGAACGACATGACCATAGACATCCGTGAGGCGGAAATCGCGTCCGGAATGGCGGAAGGTGAGTTTCTCATGGTCGAAGCCGAGCAGTTGCAAAATCGTGGCGTGCAGATCATGAACGTGGACTTTGTTTTCGACCGCGGCAAAGCCGTATTCGTCCGTGGCTCCGTGGACATATCCGCCGCGCGCGCCGCCGCCGGCCAGCCACATGCTGAAGCCGTGGTGATTATGGTCGCGCCCGTTGATCCTGCCGGCATTGGAACCGGGCTTGGGCAATTCCACCGTCGGCGTGCGGCCAAACTCGCCGCCCCAAATGACGAGCGTATCTTCCAGCATGCCGCGCTGCTTCAAATCCTTCAACAACGCGCCGATGGCCTGGTCTGAATCGCGCGCCAGTTTTGAATGCTGCTCTTGAATATCGTCGTGGCTGTCCCAAGGCTGGCCGGAGCCGTGCCACACCTGCACAAAGCGGACGCCGCGTTCCACCAAGCGCCGGGCAATGAGCATCTGCCGCGCCTGCGTGCCTTCACCATACATCTTCCGGATCGCCTCGGGTTCGCGGCTGATGTCAAAGGCATCCGAGGCATCCATTTGCATTCGGTAAGCCAGTTCGAAGGATTGAATGCGCGCCTCGAGTTGCGCGTCGTCCTTGCGCTTGCGAAGATGCTCCGCGTTGAGTTTTTGCAAAAGGTCCAACTGCTGGCGTTGCTCGGGCTGGGAGACGTAATTGTTTTTGATGTTCTGAATCAAGTCCTCGATCTTCGTGTGCGCGGTGTCAATGTAAGTTCCTTGATAAGCGCCCGGCAAAAAACCCGCCTGCCAGTTCTGGGTTTCCTGAATCGGATAACCGCCGGGGCACATGGCGATGAAGCCCGGCAGATTTTGATTTTCCGAGCCCAGCCCGTAAGTCACCCACGAACCCATGCTGGGCCGTATCTGCCGCGCGTCGCCGCAGTTCATCAGCATCAAGGAAGGCTCGTGGTTCGGCACGTCCGCGGTCATCGAACGAATCACGCAAATGTCATCAATGCTCTCCGCCACATGCGGGAATAACTCGCTGACTTCAATCCCGCTGCGGCCGTATTTCTGGAACTTAAACGGCGAGGGGAAGGCTGCGCCTGTCTTGCGTTCAGTCGCCAGATTTTCCATGGGCAACAGTTTGCCGGCGTATTTTTCCAGAGCCGGTTTGGGATCAAACGTGTCCACGTGGGAAGGCCCGCCATTGGCAAAAATATGAATCACGCGTTTGGCCTTGCCCGGGAACTGCGGTGATTTTGGATTGAGCGGATTAGTCGAATCTTCCGCCCGCACGGAGCTCAAGCACCCCAGGTTGCCCAGGAGACCGGCGAGGCCGAGCGCGCCCATGCCCATGCCGCAACGCTGTAGAAAATTGCGGCGCGTCAGCGCGAGGTGCTCCGGATTGGGCGCATGATGGTTCATGACAACTTCAATTATAGCACGGACAGATAATATAATGCCAACGGACATTTCATTGACGCGCTGAGTCCGCCAGAAATTCAATGGGGAGGGCAGGCGGGCACACCCGACGCCACGCGGCATTTCATTCGACAAAGCTCAAATTCACCACTAGGATGCGGTTTAGAAAAAATGCGCTTCATTTTAGCCCCCATTTTGTTGGCGATGGTTTTGGTCTTTTCCGGATGCGAATCCACGACCTGCGACGCCCGCGGCCCTTCCGAGGTTTGCGAACTCCACCATATTTACATGCGCACGGAGCTGTACACAAACCACAAACACGCCGTGATGCCGTCGCAGGAATATCTGGAGGCGCGGGTCAAGTTGTTCATCCACAGTTACCCTTTCATCCTGCCCGAGAAGTGCGACAAATGTGTCATTTATGTCTGCGACGATTGCCTGCGCGTCGAGAATGAATGGAAACGAAGGCACCCGGATGGGAAATAGTCTGCTCACTGTTCGGTATCCATGATTCAGGGTGTCGCCCGGCGCCTGACAGCTTAAAAACTGGACCCCGAACAAGGGCGCTTAGGCAAAGAGCGGATTCGCGTCCGATCTAAAGATTAAGCTTTTGAAGATACGCCCCACAGCTTTCCCGCACCACGAGGCGGGGCGTCAGAATGAGCGTGCGCGGCGGCAGGGTGGAGTTAGTCATGCGTTCACGCAACGCGCTAAAGGCGGTGATGGCGATATCGCGAACCGGTTGGTCCACGGTGGTAAGCGGAGTGGAAAGAAGACTGGCAAAGCGCACATTGTCGAACCCGACGAGCCGCAAGTCTTTCGGAACCCGAATGCCGATGCGGGTCAGAGTTTGCAGGAGTTCAGCGGCAAGGTGGTCGCTGGTGCAAAGAATGGCTTCTATCTTTTGATTTTGCGCGAAGGACTTGACGAACTTGACGTCGGCGGGGTCGCCCGAATAGACAAAAGGTTGTGGTATCTGCAAACCGCTGTCGAGTATGGCTTTTTGCGCGCCAATGATTCTGGAATCCACGGTTGGCGCCGTAAGCGGGCGCTTGACATAGACCATTTGACGAACCCCAAGTTTGATGAGGTGGTCGGCGAGTAGATAACCACCGGCAACATTATCAACCCCGACAATGTCGAACTCACTACGATTGGGAAAGACGCCGATGTCGCGGTCAAGCAGGACTACCGGAATGCCGGCTTGTTTCAGTCGTTCCGTGATGCGCTGGTTCGTCATCTCGCGGTCTGCCTGGTGCTCAAACGAAACGAAGAAGACTCCCATAACTCCGCCCTCGATGAATTGGCCGCAGAGCGCCTCCGCTTCGGCAGCCGTCATGCGTGTCTCAACGGTGGAGGACATATTGGCCCCCCACCAAAGACCGTAGTCGTTGCTACGGCAAATACTGGCAAGCTCGCCGCAGATGGGCTCAAAGATCTCCGTATGGCAAAGACTGGGCAGGATCAGGCCTATTTGTGGAATAACAGGATGTGCGGAATGCCCCCGGTCTTTTTCCAGCCGAACGTAAGTGCCAGAACCTGCACGGCGTTCAATAAGTCCCTGTTCCTGGAGTTCACGCATGGCCCGTCCGACGGTGGGGCGTGAAACGCTAAAACGATTTACCAGCTGCGCTTCACTCGGCAAACGACCCGTTTTGCTATACTTGCCGGCGATAATTTCAGTGGTAAGCTGCCGCGAAATATTACGGTGTTTGAGTAAAGCGCTCATGATAAAGGTTGTCAGTTGCTGATTTGAAGCTGACCTTACAGCTTTATAATTAAATGTCAAATCCTCGCTTGCTATCCGGCACCGGACAGTTCCACAATCGGCGTTAACTCATGAACACCTCCGATAAGCCTTCCCACGGCCCGCGCATGGAAACGGCAAATACCGGCAACGCGGCTGGCACCCCGTTGAAGATCAACTCCACATTGTTGGGCGCGGCACTCGTCGCGGCTCTCGGCGGACTTCTCTTCGGGTTTGACACCATAGTGATTTCGGGTTGCCAGACGCAGTTAAAGGAGTTGTTCCAGCTCAATAGTTTTCAACAGGGTTTCATGACGGCGTCGGCGATAATTGGCACGGTGATCGGCGCGCTTTTCGCCGGCCGCCCAGGTGACCTTTATGGACGCCGTGATTCACTAAAGGTGGCGGGGGCGCTCTATATCATCTGTGCAGTGGGATGTGCAGTGTCTTGGGGCTTCTGGCCATTGATTGTCTTCCGTATCATAGGTGGAATCGCGGTGGGCGCCTCCTCTGTCTTGGGGCCTCTTTATTTGGCAGAGATATCGCCGGCTCAGTGGCGTGGCCGGCTGGTTGCCTTTTTTCAGTTCAATATTGTGCTGGGCGTGTTGCTTGCGTTTATCTCGAATTTTGGTCTGGGCACTTTGGGCTTTGGTGCGACGGAATGGCGTTGGAAGCTCGGCGTTCAGGCCTTGCCTGCGGCGGCTTTTTTTGTCCTGCTGTATTTCATCCCGCGCAGTCCGCGTTGGCTGATGATGAAGGGAGGGGAGGGAGAAGCATCAGAAGTCTTGCGCAGCCTGGGGGCATTGAATGTGCCGGAGCAGATAGCCGCGATTCGGGAGTCACTGCATCAGGAAATTCGCGGAAAGGTGGTGCCGCTGTTTTGTCGCGCCCACGCCAAGCCCATCTTCCTCGCCATCACGGTTGCAATGTTCAATCAACTCGATGGCATCAACGCGCTGATGTATTATTTGAATCCCATTTTCTCGATGGCAGGGTTCACAAAAGTTTCCGGTGATATGCAGTCCGTCGTCGTCGGACTCGCCAACCTTCTTGCCACCATGGCGGGCATGGCGATCATTGACCGTGGAGGTCGCAAGCCGCTGCTAATCTGGGGCGCGGTGGGTACGGGAGTGACCCTCGCCGGCATTGCCTGGATTTTCAACGGCACCGCGAATCACGGCATGCTTCTCTGGCTCCTTGTGGGCTACATCATTTGCCATGCCTTCGGGCAGGGCGCCGTGATCTGGGTTTATATCAGCGAAGTCTTCCCGAACGCGGTTCGAGCCAAAGGGCAGACGCTGGGCAGCTCCACGCATTGGTTCATGGCCATGATTATATCATGGACCTTTCCCATCTTCGCCAAGAACGCAGGACAACCCCACGCGGGCGCTCCGTTCACGTTCTTCGCGGTGATGATGATTGCCCAGGTCGCGGTGGTCTGGTGGTTCTTCCCCGAAACCAAGAGAATCGCTTTGGAAGATATGGAAAAAAAGATCGAAGGCAGAGTGCAATGACACCGTGGCAAATCGTCCCGGCCCGAGTGGTTGTGGGACACAGAGTCGCTTCAGGATTCAATCATGATCCGCGATTTCCCGGGGGCACACTGCGGATGCAGGCCCCCTATTTTTTGGCCCTGGGGTTGGATCTAAGCGCCTTCTATATGGGGACAATTAACGCCAGTATCTCCCCGCTGCGTTATCGCCTGGCGAGGGCGCGTTACACGTTCCGAAAAGTGAAGTGGCATCCCACAGAAGCGGCTGAAGATTTTTCATTCATTGATGTCGGTCTCACGCGTCCAGTGGGTCCGCCACTCCCGGGCTTGATTTATTATCCGCATCCGGAAACCAAGCCGGAGCATTTTCAACAACCGGATGTGCTGGAATTGCTGCTGCCGTTTGTGGATGGACTCTCCCGTGGTGCGGAATTGAGCTTGAGAATTCCGGCAGAGCAGATGGTAATTGAGTCCTCCGATCGTGAAAACGAGAACAAAAGCATAGTGGAAAATTGAGAATCGTTAAGAGCATTAACAGATAATTACATGAGAACTCAAATGACAGATACGCGCGGCTTCAGCTTGTTGGTTTTGGCGGTCATTCTTGCCTTCCTTTCCAACTGTGACGCGGAAGATTTAATGATCGGGCACTTTGGAAAGACAAACTACGGAGATTGGAAGCTGACGGGAACGGCTTTCAATTCCGGCCCAACGGCGGACGCCCAGCTCGCCGGATTAGGGATTGAAAACCCCCGCGACAATCAAGTGGCCAGCAGTAAGATGGAAGGTGACGGTCCAACCGGAACGCTCACCTCCCCGAATTTCAAAATCGCGCGGAAGTATATTTCGTTTCTTATCAGTGGTGGCGACTACGAGCATGAAACCTGCCTGAACCTGCTCATCGGCGGCAAAATCGTGCGAAGCGCGACTGGTTGGCGAAGTGATCGCTTGACCGCGGAAAGTTGGGATGTGAGCCGATTTCTTGGCCAGGAGGCTCAAGTGCAAATTGTGGACGAGGCCAGCGGTGATTGGGGACACATCAACGTGGATCATATTATTCAAACGGACAATCCGGAACGCTTGCCAGTGGTAACCGAACCCCTTTACTTGGAATCCTTGCGCCCTCAATTTCACTTTACCGCCCGCCAGTGGACCATGGACCGGCTCAATCCCGGCCCCAAGGAGGAGGGGTGGCTTAATGACCTCAATGGCCTGATCTATTACGACGGCGAGTATCACCTGTTCGCGCAGCGCTGGTGGAAATGCTGGATCCATGCGGTGAGCCGTGATCTGATTCACTGGACCGAGTTGGAGCCGGCGTTCTGGGAGGAAAAATCAGAAAGCGGTGATCAGTCGGGAACTTGCGTCGTGGATTACCATAACACCTCGGGCTTGTCCCACGATAAAGCCACTCCGCCAATGGTCGCCTTCTGGTCGCGCAATGACAATCGCACCCATTGCATTTGCTACAGTCTGGACCATGGACGCACCTGGCGACGCTATGAGAAGAATCCGATAATGGTTTACCCGGAACGCGATCCCAAGGTGTTCTGGTACGCCCCGAGCAATCATTGGGTCATGATGCTTTACGGAGACAGCCAGTACCATATTTTCACCTCCACGAATTTGTTAAACTGGAAAGATGAACAGAAGCCCATCCGGGATAGCTTTGAATGCCCCGATTTTTTTGAACTGCCCGCGGACGGAAATCGCAACAGCATGAAATGGGTGTTGATTCAGGGAAATGGAAAATATTCCATTGGCAGCTTTAATGGCATTGAATTTAAAGAGGAGACCGCGCGGTATGCGTGTGACATTGGACCCAACTTCTACGCCACCCAAACTTGGGGAAACACAGAGACCGGCGACGGGCGGAGGATTCAGGCCGCGTGGATGCGTTTCTCACACTTTCCTGAAATGCCGTTCAATCAGCAAGTATCTTTTCCCTGCGAGCTGACGCTGCGAACCACTCCGGAAGGCCCTCGCATATTTCGCGAGCCAATCCATGAAATTTCGCTTCTGCACCAGGCGCCAGACATTTGGACGAATCGCACTTTACAGGTCAACGACGTGTTGCCGCTGGAACCTTCCGGGAGGCAGTTTCACATTCAGGCTGAGGTCAGCATTCCGCAAGGCGCCAGACTGATTTTCAACATTCGTGGCATCCCGCTTGTTCTGACGTCTAAGACGATCGAGTCCGGCACAAGCCCTGCATCGGTTTTGGACCAAGTCAAAACAATTGAGATTTTAGTGGACCGCGCTTCGATTGAGGCGTTCGTTAATCAGGGCGAGGTTTCATCCACTCGATTCGTTTTACCCGGCGAAAATGGCCTGTCAGTAAAAGCGGAGGGGGGCAACGTTGCCGTTAAGTCTCTCGTTATATATCCCCTCAACTCAGCTTGGAAAGACGGTCGCAGGGATTAATCCAAAGGAGAGCACTTGGTTGTGATGCTAAGGCGCCCAAAGTTTGACGCCGTTAGGAGTGTGCGCGCCATGTTCAGGCTACTGGCCATGCGTCATAAATTTAATTTCCGATCACAAGGTAATGCAATACGAATCCCAACGTGGTCATAACAGGATAGTCAGGATTGTCAAAGTTGGGCCAGGGAGATTTATTGAATATATCAATTATATGACCGTTCGGCTTGATTATTGCCATTTAGTATAGGGTTCTTCGTTTCGAAAGCGGATACTGACAGGGCGAAAAGCGTGCCTGACAGCTATATCTTAATTGGTCAGATAAACCGATTGCAGTGGGTGATTAATGCGCCATAGTTATTATATTAGCTGATTTAAAATAAATGCGCGCGCGATGCGCACCATTGAACGCTTTGTCTTCGATCAAACACAAACCTAAACGGAACGAATAGAAATGAGACGAAAACAAACCGCCGACTGCTCTTCTGGTCGAGGCCGACGCGAGCTGCTCGCCGAAGATGCGGTCAGTGAAAAGCCTTCCTCCTTATTTGCTTGAAATCCATGAAATCTCCCCCGCTGAAGCACTTTCACATGCAGGACCGGGCAGAATTAGCTTCGATCTTGGCCAAGCTCTCCGGGGCTTCCGTGGCTGTGATCGGAGATTTTTGTCTTGATGTTTATTGGACCATTGATCGCGCTGCCTCGGAGGTCTCGATTGAAACGGGACTCAAGACCGAGCCGGTTAAACAGCAATTTTACTCGCCAGGAGGTGCGGGCAATGTGGTAATGAACCTGTTGGCTCTTGGAGTTGGTAAAGTCTATCCCGTTGGAGTGTTGGGCAACGATCCTTTCGGGTGCGAACTGCGGCGTCTGCTGGAAATGAATCATGTCAACTGCGGCGGCTTGATCTCACAAGACAAGGGCTGGGCGACGCCGACTTATATTAAGCCGTGTGTGAACCGTCAGGAATTGAGTCGGATTGATTTTGGGAATTTCAATCGCCTGTCCGAATTGGCCGGGCAGGAATTGTTCGCGAAGTTCGAAGACATCTTGGACAAGGTTTCCGTGGTGCTGATCAATCATCAAGTCACCGGAAGCATGCATGACTCCCAGGCCTTTCGAAGTCTCTTGCAGCAGGTGCTAAACCGCCATCCCGACCGGACATTTATCGTTGATTCTCGAGGATACCATGAGTCTTATCCCAAGGCGATTCACAAGTTGAATGACCGTGAAGTCATGAAAGCGTGTGGCAAGCAGGTGGCTGCCGGCGAAGCCGTTTCCATGGAGGACCTTTCTCAGCATGCTCAACACCTTTCTGAGCGTTGGGAATCACCGCTCATAGTCACCAGGGGTGAGCGGGGCTGTGTTGTTTTCTCCGGCAGCGATGCGCCAGGCCAGATTTTTGGCCTCCAATTGCCCGGGCAAACGGACCCTGTAGGAGCGGGCGACACATTCTCTTCCGCGCTCATGGCCTGTGTTGCGACCGGTACCAACTTATTTGCCGCAGCCTTTGTCGCTAATATCGCGGCTGCGGTCACGGCTCAAAAACTTTTCCAAACCGGCACGGCGACTCCCGAGGAAATATTGGCATTGGGATCAAATGCGGATTACGTCCACTATCCCGAACTTGCGGAAAGCCTCCATCGAGCGCGACACATGGATGAGTCCGAGATCGAGATCATAGCCGAAAAGTGGCCCAGGCTGAACATTCGGCACGCGGTGTTCGACCATGACGGCACCATCTCCACCTTGCGCGAAGGCTGGGAGAAAATCATGGAGCCGATGATGATTAAAGCGATTTTGGGGAAGCACAACGGGACGGCTGATGAGGCGCTATTCCTACGGATTAGAAGCCGGGTGCGTGAGTTTATCGCGCGCACAACGGGAATTCAGACCATCTCCCAAATGCTCGGACTAGTGGACCTGGTCCGCGAATTTGGTTTGGTGCCGGAAAACGAGATTCTGTCGGCGGCAAAATACAAGGGCATTTTCAACGATGAACTCATCGCCCTGGTCAATCTGCGCCTGGCCAAGCTTGAGCGCGGAGAACTGGGTATTAGCGACTTCACGATGAAAGGGGCGGTGCCCTTTCTTCGTGCTTTGAAAGAGTCGGGCGTGCTGCTCTACCTCGCCAGCGGAACCGACGAAGAGGACGTCAGAAATGAGGCTGAACGTCTGGGCTATGCGGAAGTCTTCGAGGGCAGGATTTACGGTTCCATCGGCCAAATTGCCAAGGATGCAAAAAAAGCCGTCATCGAACGAATCCTCAATGAAGTCAGCGGAGCCGCTGGGCAACTCGTCACTTTTGGCGATGGCCCGGTGGAAATGCGCGAAACCACCCGGCGCGGTGGTTTTGCCATCGGTGTCGCCAGCGACGAATTGCGGCGCTTCGGGATGAATCCCGAAAAGCGCACCCGACTCATTCGCGCCGGGGCCGATGCCGTGGTTCCGGACTTTTCTCAGTGGCAAAAACTGCTGGGTGCGCTCAACCTCCCGTCTCCTGACATATGCCGCATCCCCAACTCGACCGTTCCCGCCTGTGAATTCGCAGACTAATCGTCTGCCCAACAGGGGCAAAATCGAACGGGAAGCCATTTTCTTGGAGGCGGAGCTGCGACCGATTTCGCATGGTATGGCGGGAGCCTTGCCATTGTTTCCCGCTTTATGCTGGAAGAAGCTTTTTGTCCCATTGGCAATAAAATACACGGTTGAACTTAATTATTATGCAAAGCTCAAAACTGCAAAACCCATTATTCTTTGAACGTAACCGCGTCTTCCGGGTTTACGAAGGCGGCAAACTATTTCATGATTTCTTTGGAGATGAAGCCGTGGATGGCAACTTCCCGGAGGAGTGGATCGCCTCGAAAGTGAAAGCCTTGAATAAGGAGATGAGATACCCCGATGAAGGACTTTCAAAAATCCGGGGCGGCGACCAAACCTTTGCCTCGCTGCTTACTAATCACGCTGAAGACATGACGGGTGGCAAGGGATTCGATATGCTGGTAAAGATTCTGGATAGCGCCGTCCGTCTGCCGGCGCAAACCCATCCTGATCCCGCCTTCTCCAGAAAATACTTCGCCAGCAATCACGGAAAGACAGAGTGCTGGGTTGTTCTGGCGACGAGACCCGGCGCCAAACTTTTCTTTGGCTTCAAAGAGGGAGTGACAGCGGCGGATCTGCGAGCAGCTGTGGAAAATGGCGAACTGCCGGGTGATGCCTTTTCCGGCCTCCTGCAGGAGGTCGAAGCCAAACCGGGCGATGTGTGGTTGATTCCCGCCCGAGTCGCGCACGCCATCGGGGCCGGTTGTCTTATCTTGGAAGTTCAAGAGCCGACCGATTTCACGATTCAGCCCGAACGCTGGTGCGATCATTATCGTCTTTCTGATCAGGAGATGTATCTGGGCCTGGACAAAGAGGTTGCCCTGAGTTGCTTTGATCTGAAGCAAGCTGGTCCTTCGGTACTTGCCAGGGGAAAGAAAACGGCTCAAATCAATGGAGAAAATAACGGTTGTCAAAAGGAGGTCCTCATCTCGTTCAAGGACACTCCGTGTTTCGCCGTGAATCGCTACACCGTTAAGACGTCACTTGCCTTAAGGAATCTTGCTGTCTATGTCGTCACGGATGGCGAGGGTGAATTAGTAAGTCCGGCAGGGAGAACTTTCTTGAAGAAAGGCGTTTATTTTTTTGTTCCTTTTGCGGCAAGCGAGGTAACAGTCTGCACTAAATCAAAGTTGGAATTGGTCGAGTGCCTTCCCCCGGCTGCACAGGGGTGATACGCCGAAGTTTTGCCGTGCGCTTGGCATCATGACATTCGAGCATACCGGAGCAGGTGACAAAACTCGACCAGACTAAATTCGCGCTGCCGGCGCAAAACCTGCGGCGCCAATTGATGCCGCCTCTGAGATTCCTATAAGGTTCCCGTTCCACGAAGCTCGAGCCGAGCCAAGCTTCGTCGCCGGCGACAGTTACCGAAAAACTCTTGGCAACCCTTTTGTTTCCCTGAAGCAGGCAACAGCACCACACGCCAGGAAATGCCACCGATAAGCGCTCGATTCACGAGGTGCAGGCGACTGAGAATTCAAAAGCGCGTTTCGTCGAATCAAGGAACGCTTGGTCGGCAAGCTGTCATATCCGTGTTAATAAATTCTACACGCGTATTCGCTAACAATTATAGGTTGAACAATGGTTAAGCCATTACTAAACCGCAGATAGGTAAGGACATTCTTGGATTTAAGGAGTCGTTGAAGCTGTTACATACAATATTAATAAATGTCATGTCAGGAATCTGGCAAAGCGGGGTGGAACCATTTGGTATGTTGGCTGTCATGTTGTAGGTTTGAGCGTGCCCCAGATAGAATTTAACAACGCCTGCATTGGCTTTGGAAGAATGCCCGTGGTGGATCGTAACCCGAATTTCAACCACACGGCCAGGATGAAGCCGGAGCAGGTCCGCAGCATGAATTCCGTCCGGGGCAGCTTGCATACCATGAAGGAGCGATGGGGAACCAAAGTGGCTGTCAACCTGTCTCGGAGTGTCGAATCGAAAGCAAAGCAAGCCTCCTTCCAGAAAGGCAAAGCATTTACCTTGATCGAACTCCTCGTGGTCATCGCCATCATCGCCATCCTGGCGGCATTGCTTCTGCCCGCCTTGGCCAGCGCCAAGCAAAAAGCTTATCGCATTTCCTGCGTGAATAACCTGCGCCAACTCGCCGTTTTCATGCAGTTCTACACCGATGATAACAATGACACTTTCCCAGGCACTCGAGCCTATTCTTGGTTTACGCCGAAGAATGGATCCACTGATCCATTGGATAATTGGTGGGGCCAATATATTTTTCCGGACAATGGGAACAACACTAATAATACCGTGTTTCGCTGTCCCGCCATCAAGGGCAAGGAGGTCAATGTTGATGGTTTCACCTGGTCTTGGGCCTTTAATTCGGACCTGGTCGGCTATGGTTTTAACACCTATTTTTTGGGCGCCTTTCCCCAGCCCAGTTCAATTGACAATGTGTTCGCGGGGGGGCTTACATATTCTCCTAATACCTGGTTTAAGCGAACTGGGGTTAAAACGCCCTCTGATACCCTCCTGCTTTGTGATTCAAATCCCAAATCCACCGACGACAGCGACAGTTCTTCCTGTTGGTGGGCAAAGTCATGTGAAAATGTAGCTGGCAGCAGCACCAGACAGTACGAGGGCGTCTATATGTTGCGTCACCAAAACACGGGAGTCGTGGTGTTTACCGACGGCCACGCCGAGTGTCGCAACGATTCGCAAATCAATCCGCCGGTTGATCCATTAGGATCCGGGAGTGCGAAAGCTCTGATCAACTCTCGGTATTGGGACCCGCTCCAGCGCGCGAATACGCAATGAATCGTTCGTATATTCCCAAAGATATTTTCCCCGAAAATCAAACACAAACAACAAAACCCTCCATATGAACAAAAATACCATCAGTCAAAACGTCGGGCTAGTGACGACCTTGCCATGTCGTCCCGTATGGCCTGACCTATCCGCATCAAGCGCGGCCATGAAAACCGTCGGCGATGGAAACAAGTTTATCTTTAAGACAATCATGGCTTTTGCCTTGCTCATCGGTCTGGCGGCGTCTGCCGGCGCACAGATCGTAGGCTTTACCGCTAATACTGCTGCCGAACAATACGGCACATACCAAACCTTCAATGGCGGCCTCTTAAACATCGGGCGGGCTATGACCGTCTCGGGATCTGGCATTGAGGTTCTCGAGCTTGGGGTTTTTGACTATCAAGGTGAACCGCTGGCGGCTGCGCACACGGTCACGCTCTTCGATTCCAGTCTAAACGTTGTGGCCTCGGTGACGGTTCCGGCTGGAACCGCCGCCCCATTGATCAACGCTTTTCGTTTTGCGCCCATCACGCCGGTCTTTTTGCCGGCCGGTAATTACTCGATTTTAGCCTATCAAATGACTGCAAGTGATCCGTATGGCAATGGTAATGCCCCTGGCTTTAATGGCGGCGGCAACGTGAGTCCCGGAAATGGCATTTACGACTTCACCGGCCAACCAAGCCCGGATTACCCGGGTGGTCCTGGTGACGTAAATCAGGGTTCGAGCACCACCGACGGCGAGGAATTTGCCGCCGTCTCGTTCACTTATACTAACGTCCCTGCGGCGACTGGCATTTGGAACGGTGGCGGTCCGGGTAATAATTGGAGCACGGCCGGCAACTGGAATGGCCTTCCCATCTTCCCCACAGCGTTGACCTTCGCTGGCAGCGTTGGGCTGGTGAACACCAACGACAACTTGGGCATCACGGTGGACGGAATCACGTTCGATTCCGCCGCCGGAGCCTTCGTCCTGAACGGCAATGACATCACGCTGGCTGGCAACATTGGTTTCAGTGCGGATGGCATTGGTTTTGGTGTCAATCCGGCCACACCCGTCACCCAGACCATCAACCTCAATATGGCCTTGAGTACCAGCGAAACCATTGATACCCCAACCAATGGCAATCTTAGTCTTGACGGCAACCTCACCTCCTCCGTGGACACCAGTTTGATCAAGGTTGACGCCGGCACCCTGACCTTGGGCGGCACCAACGCCATCGCGAGCTGGGATCTTAATGGCGGCACCACGACAATCACGGGAAATACCACGATCAACGGGGATACCACCGGCCACATTTATGTGGGTGATGGCGACGCCCTCGCAGGCTGCAACGGCACGCTTGTCATCCAGAATGGGGCGGTGCTTACTATCACTGGCAGCTATGCTGATACTTTCGTGATTGGCCGCGATGGCGGGAGCGGGACGATCATCCAGAACGGCGGCGATTTTATCTTCAATCCAGCCAACATATCGCTTCTTATCAGCGCGACGAGTGTTGCCGGCACAACTTCGGCCTATGACATGAAGGGCGGTCTGTTGGACATGAACGGCAACACCCTGGAGGCCGGTTATGCTGACGGCGGCGTGGTGACTAGCGGCACGGTGTACCAGACCGGGGGAGTCATTACCAATGTTTACAACCTCGAGCTTAGTCCGCATCAGTCTGGTGGCTTGGGTGTTTACACGCTCAGCGGTGGGAGCATCTATATTGGCGCGAACGGTATCACCAGCGGAACCAGCAATTATGCCATCAACTTGGGCGGCGGGACGGTCGGAGCTGAGACGAGCTGGGCGTCATCGTTAAACATGACCCTGACGGGCTCCAACGGTCCCGTGACCTTCAGCCCGGCGGGTAACACCATTACGCTGTCGGGTGTGCTTTCCGGCCCCGGCGGCTTGATCGTGGGCGATTCCGGCACGCTGGTGCTTTCCGGGGTAAACACCTACACCGGCGACACGGTTGTAACTGCCGGCAACACCTTGCAGTTGAATCAGACCGGCAGCAGCCTTGGTGCTCTTCGCCTGGCCAACGGCGCGTTCCTGAACTTGAACTTTAGCGGCAACTTCGCCGTTACCGCCTTCTATACCAACGGGGTGGCCCTGCCTGTCGGAACTTACAATGCCGGAAACATCCCCGGAATCTCCGGCCTCGGTACTTTGGAGGTGGCGAGCAGCATCAGCAAAGGCTTCTGGTATGGCGGCGGTGCGAACAATAACTGGAACACGCCTGGCAACTGGGATCAGAATGCCGTGCCCATCTTCCCCATTGGGTTGACCTTCGTCGGCCCGGGTGGATGGTTGACGAACAACAACAACCTCTCCGGCATCACGGCGAGCAGCATCACTTTTACCAACAACGCCGGAGCCTTCGTGCTGGACGGCAATGGCATTACCTTAAGCGGCAACATTGGGTTTACCGGGAATCCGGCCACACCCGTCACCCAGACCATCAATCTCAATATGGCTTGGAACGCCGACGAAACCCTTGACACCCCGGCCAATGGCAACCTCACCCTTGGCGGTGCCATCACTTCCGGAAACAATTTATTCAAGATTGATGCCGGCACACTGACCCTGGCGGGCACCAACGCATTTGAAAGCATGGACATCAATGGCGGCACCAACATAATCACGGGAAACACCACGCTCAATGGAAATTATGTTGGCTATGATCGCCTCTATGTGGGCGATGGCGACAGCATCGCACACTGCAACGGCACGCTGGTCATCCAGCCCGGGGCGGTGCTCGACGTCACAGGCAACTTTAATGACACCTTCGTGATTGGCCGCGATGGCGGGAGCGGGACGATTATCCAGAATGGCGGCACGTTTATATACAATCCGAGCGATGACCAGCGTATCCTTCTCGGCGCGACTGGCGATTCTGCCACGCGGGCGGAGTATGACATGAAAGGCGGCCTATTGGACATGAGTGGTTGGAATTTTTCAGTCGGCTGGGGCAACCAGACGGGCTCCATCGGTTTCCTGAACCAGGTCGGTGGCGTCATTACCAACGTTAACGAGATCCGGATTCCGACTACGGGAGGAGGCGCTGGGTTGGGCGTTTACACGCTCAGCGGCGGGAGCGTCTATCTTCTTGGGGGCGGCATCGTCAACGATGGACCCAGTTATGTAATCAACCTGGGCGGCGGGACGGTCGGGGCGGAAGCGAATTGGTTGTCGTCGTTGAGCATGAATCTGACGGGATCTAACGGTCCCGTGACGTTCAACCCGGCGGGCTATACCATCACGCTCGGGGGCCAGCTCTACGGCACCGGCGGTTTGACGGTGGCCGGTTCCGGCACGCTGCAGCTCGCCGGGGCCAACATCTACACGGGCGACACGGTTGTCAATGCGGGCGGTACCTTGGAGTTGTCCGCGACCGGCGGCGACCCGACGACGCTTCGCCTTGCCAATGGTTCGACGCTAAACTTGAACAACACCGGCAATTACACTGTTCTTGGCTGCTACACCAACGGGGTTGCCCTGCCGGCTGGAACTTACAATGCCAGCAACCTCAGCCCATTCATTACGGGTTCAGGCAATTTGGTGGTGGCAGCGACAGTCATCAGCCAGACCGTGGCTTATACCGCGAATTTTAACACCTCTGCTGACTACTTTCATAACTTCCTGAACATGGGGCATATTTTTGCCGTCAGCGGTGCTGGCATTGAGGTTTATCAGCTTGGTTATTTTGACTATCAAAATCACCCGCTGGCCAGTTCACATGCGGTCACGCTGTTCTCCAATCAAACCGCCATCGCCACGGTGACGATTCCTGCTGGAACAGCCGCCAATTTGATCAGCAGCTTTGCTTTTGAGCCGCTGTCCATGCCGATCTATTTGCCGGCCGGCCAATATACGGTTCTCGCTTATGGGATAGATGACAATGATCCGAATGGTGAAGGTGCTAACATTGGTTTTAATGGTTCAGCCAACTTGAGCGTCGTGAACGCTTGTTACGACTGGACCACCCAAGGAAGCCCGGATTACCCGGGTGGTCCCGGTGACGCACCTTATAATGGTTATAGTCTCAACTGGGACAATAATACCGCCACCGCCTCGTTCACCTATGCCAATGTGCCAACGCCGCCGGTCGTCAATAGCCCGGTTGTTTCGGGTGGCAACCTGATTCTGACGGGCAGCGGTGGCACTCCGGGCGCCCACTACACCTGGCTGACCACCACGAATGTGGCTAACCCGATTGCGCTCTGGACTACGAACACAGTCGGAAACTTCGACGGCAGCGGGGATTTCTCCAATGCCATCCCGATCAGCACCTCCACTCCGGCGAAGTTCTTCCAGTTGCGGACGCCGTAATTGTAATGAGCTGACTGATCTATTTGGCCGATCTATTTACGGCACCGTCACACTTTGAGGGTAAAGGTGCGGGCAGTGTGGAACACGCAAGTTGCCGGAGCAACCGCTCCGGCAACTTTTCTTTGATAAATAATTATGTATCAACACGGATTAACAAGAAACGCGCTGCTGGCGGCAATCAGTTTGAGTCTTTTGGGGCATTCATTGGCCCGCGCGCAGGGTGCGTCCATTTGGACCGGTCTTGGGGCAAATAATAATTGGAGCACGGGCGGCAACTGGAATTCTGCGCCAAGCTTCCCCACCGCGTTGACCTTTGCCGGTGCCACGCGGCTGGCAAACAACAATAACCTTACCGGTATCACCGTGAGCAGCATCACGTTCGATGCCGCCGCCGGGGCCTTTGTGCTGGGTGGCAACAACCTCACGCTGGGCGGCAACATCGGTTTCAACGGGAATCCGGCCGTGCCCGTTGCGCAGACCGTTAATTTAAACATGGCATGGAGTCCCGCCGCACTAGACATTGATACCCCAGCCAATGTCAATCTTGTGCTTGGCGGTGGCATTACTTCTACTGCCGACTACAGTTTGAATAAGACTAGCGCCGGCACGCTGACCCTGAGCGGCACCAACTCCATTGCGGGAATGGGTGTCAACGGAGGCACCAACATCATCACGGGAAACACCATTATCAATGGGAATGGGGATGGCAATGATCGCCTCTATGTAGGCGATGGTGATTTTCTCAACGGCTGCGATGGCACGCTTGTCATCCAACCCGGAGCGGTGCTCACCGTCACCGGCAGTTTCGGTGACACTTTTGTGATCGGCCGCGATAGCGGAAGCGGGACAGTGATCCAGAATGGCGGCAGGTTTACCTTCAATCCAGCCAATAACCAGCGTATGCTTGTCGGCGCGACGGGCAACAGCGCCACGCGGGCGGAATATGACATGAACGGCGGCCTGTTGGACATGAGCGGCTGGAACCTGTCGGTCGGCTGGGGCAACGAGACAGGCGCCACCGGCGTGATGAAGCAGGTCGGCGGGGTCATCACCAACCTTAACGAAATCCGGATCCCCACTACGGGAGGGGGAAGCGGCCTGGGAATTTACACGCTCAGCGGCGGCAGCGTCTATATTCTCGCGGGCGGTATTGTCAATGATGGTCCCAGCTATGAAATAAACCTGGGCGGCGGGACGGTCGGGGCTGAAGCAAACTGGTCGTCGTCTTTGAACATGAACCTGACGAACCTTAACGGCTTCGTCACGTTCGACACATCAGCCTATACTATCACCCTCTCGGGCGTGCTTTCCGGCTATGGCGGCTTGACCAAAGTCGGTTCCGGCACGCTGGAGCTTTCCGGGCTAAACACCTATACAGGCTATACGACCGTAAATGCCGGCACCTTGCAGTTGGACGGAATTGCGAGCAGGCCCGGTGCTGTTCGCATCGCCAACGGCGCGAAGCTGAACCTGAACTATAGCGGCACATACACTGTTGCCGATTTTTACACCAACGGTGTGGCGCTTCGCAACGGGCAATACAATGCGAATAACCTCCCCGGATTTATCACCGGCTCCGGCTCCTTGCAGGTGGTGGGCATCAATATCAGCTACAGTTTGAGCGGCGGCTTTCTGACGCTGAACTGGCCAACAAATTACTTGGGTTGGATTTTGCAAGTACAGACTAATAGCTTAAAAGTGGGGTTGAGCACCAACTGGGTGGATGTCGCCGGTTCGGCGGACGTATTCTCTACCAACATGCCGATCAACCCGGCCGCCCCGACTGTGTTCTATCGGCTGAGTCCGCCTCCGCCCCCTCCAATTCCGCCACTAACGCGTCAGATGGTCGTGACCAACAACTTGCTCAATCTGCCAGTGAAAAATGGCTCTACGATGCGCCGATTTACTATCGTGGTAGGCGGAAACACCGTGCAAGATTTTGATATTGAACTTGCGGATGGCATTCCTGACTGGTGGGCTTTTGTAGATCTGACCCCGTACCAAAACCAGACTGCCACATTGACGGTGGACAATCTGTCTCCGGGATCCACCGGCTTGAGTTCCGTCGTGCAAAGTAACGGCATCGTGGGCGCAACCAATCTTTATTCCGAGTCCTTGCGTCCGCAACTGCATTACTCCGGTCGGCGAGGCATCATCAATGACGTGAATGGCCTGGTTTATTATCGGGGCGAGTATAACCTCTACTACCAGCACAATCCTTACGGTGTGAGCTTTAGTTATGCGGACGGGGCCCAGCGGAATTGGGGCCATGCTGTCAGCACGGACATGGTGCATTGGCAGGAATTGCCCGACGCGATTTATCCCCATTCTTATGGAGATTACGTTTGGTCAGGCAGCGCGGTCATTGATACAGCCAACACCGGCGGGTTTAAGACGGGCACCAACAACGTGATGGTTGCTTCCTATTACAGCCTTTTACGGGGTCAATGCATCGCTTACAGCAATGATGGCGGTCTGACATTTACGGATTACCCGGGCAATCCGGTGGTTAATGTCACCGGGCGCGACCCGCATCTACTGTGGTACGCACCATCAAATTATTGGGTGATGGTGGTGTATGATTCAAATCTGGGCGGGGTTGATTTTTTCTCGACGCCTGATTTCCACACATGGACCTACCGCAGCGGCATCGCCGGATTCTATGAATGTCCCGATATGTTCCAAATGCCAGTGGACGGCAATACCAACAATCTGCTTTGGGAATTAAATGATGGCAGCAGTGGCTATATGCTGGGCCAATTCAACGGGGCGGTATTTACACCGACGACCGCCAAGTTGCCTGGCAACAGCGGGTCGGGCTTTTACGCTTCGCAAACGTTTACGGTCATGCCGCCCGGAGACACCCGCCGCGTCCGGATGGGCTGGGCGCAAATTGCCATGCCTGGCATGCCTTTCAACCAGATGCACTTTTTTCCCACGGCGCTGACCTTGCAAACCTTGCCGGCGGGAGTTCGGCTTTGCTCGGCGCCAATAGCGGAAATTACTAATGCAGTGGAAAATACCTATTCCTGGACGAATCTCACACTGAATCCGGGAGCCAACCCTCTATCCGGAATAAGTGGCCAATTATTTGACGTGCGCGCGAATTTCACACCCGGATCGGCGTCGGCGATTACTTTTAACCTGTGCGGGGTTCCCATAACCTATTCGCCGGCAACCCAACAAATCACTTGCAACGGCGTTGTTAATCCCCTGCCGACCGTGAATGGGACTGTCACCCTTGAGGTGGTTGCGGATCGCCAATCAGTGGAGATATTTGGAAACTCTGGCCAGCTTTACATGCCGATTGGTTCCACTGGTTACTCGCCCACAAACAACGTGCTATCGCTTACGAGTCAAGGTGCGTCCACTGAGTTTAACAGTTTAATTGTTAACAAGCTCCAATCAATATGGCCTCCACCAGGTAATTAAAGTCTTTTGCCGGGGATGATCGAATAGACGTTGATGTCCTCGGGTAACGTGAAGCGGTGGATGCGCTTGATGGCTTGCAGGACCTTGGTCTCATACCAGATCGCAATGACTACTACCGGTGGATTCGTCTGATGCTATTCTTCTCCCTCGCCCCTCGGAGGGGAGAGGGCTGGGGTGAGGGGTGGCTTGCCCAATATAGCGATTATCATTGCGAAATGGTCTCACTCCGTTCAGCAGATACCCATAGAGCGTTTGGGTTCAAATGACAAAGAAGCTCAAACTTTCCTTGCGAGACGTTTGATTTCCCGGAGTCGCAAACCGCCTCAAGCAAAGCAAATCAGGTTGTAGGACGCTTACCGACATTTTACCGGGACTTTATCGAATACAGGCTGACCGGCATCCCGACGATGTCAACTCGTCGGACAATTTATGAGCACAAATTGCCACACATGTTTTCTAACGAGTTGGCGAAATCGAAACTCGTCATAGTGCATGACTGTCACAGGCATATACCGAATGGTTGGGTTAAACGCGCCGCGTTTATGGCATTGTCATTTTGCGCGGGTCGGATCGTTGTCCGTCCGGCTCTCTGAGATATGAAGAAAATACTGCTGGTGGATGATGAGCCCAAATTGCTAAACGCTCTACAGCGCGCGCTTCACAAACAATTCTCGATTGAAATCGCAGTTGGCGGGCCGGCTGGCCTCGAGATTCTGGAAAAGACGCCGGACTTCTCGGTGGTGGTGAGCGACATGCGGATGCCCGTAATGAACGGAATCGAATTCCTCACCCGAGTGAAAGAGACAACCCCCGACGTGGTGCGCATGATGCTCACCGGGAATGCGGACCAGGAGACGGCGATTCGCGCCATCAACCATGGCAACATCTTTCGCTTTCTTAACAAGCCCTGTTCACCAGAAGAATTAGCCGAGGCTCTGAACGCCGGTATCCGCCAGCATCAGCTCATTACTGCTGAACGCGATTTGCTGGAAAACACCCTGAAAGGCAGCATTCAAGTGCTCACGGAAATTCTGGCATTGGCGGACCCTCTGTCATTCAGCCACGCTGAAATGATCCGGGACAATGTGCGTCAACTGGCCCTGGCCATGAATCTGAAAGATTCCTGGCAGATTGAAGTGGCCGCATTGCTCTCGCCCATCGGGTTCGTGACCATTCCGCCAGAACTGACTCTCAAGGCCAGGGTGGGGCAGCCGCTTTCCAGTGAGGAGAAAGGAATGTTCCGCGGCGTGCCGGCCGTCGGCGGCAGGTTGCTTGCGCGGATTCCCAGGCTTGAGGAGGTTTCAAAAATCCTGGTCTATCAGAGTAAATCTTTTGATGGTTCCGGATTTCCGGACGATTCCATCGCCGGAAACTCGATCCCGATAGGCGCCAGGATTCTCAGGATTTTGTATGATTTGGCCGAATTCGAGGGCCAGGGAAAAAGCCGTTCTGCGGCCGTGGAGCAATTGCGCGCCCAGGTTGGAAAATATGATCCGCAACTGCTCACTTTGCTCAGTTCGCCAAGAATTGCGGCGACCATGTGCAAGGCGTTGCCTTCCAAGCCGTCGCTGGCCATTCAATTTCCCCAATTACGAGTTGGCCATGTCCTGCGGGCTGACATATCCACGCGAGACGGCATTCTGATTGTCGTCACTGGTAATTACGTCACGGCGGCCCTGTTGGAACGGATTAGAAATTTTTCGCAACTTTACGGAATAAAAGAGCCGATATTTGTCGAGAACTGATTGATGGGTTGGTTGACCATTCAGTCAATAGACGTTGGGGGAGTTATTGAATTTTCTCCGATCTGAAATTTCTTGCGTCATCTTTAGGTCAGGGGTAAATTCACGCCCGGAAGAGGAGTTAGTTCCTTGACATCCTCCGCCATCGCGGAGACCGCTATGGCGCGACAAGCTGGGTGGATGTTCGCCTTCGCGTGGGACGCTATGGCCGCACAGGCAGGTCGCGCCATTTGATTTTCCAAAAGGACGCGAGCGCCGTTTTTGGGTCGCCGGTCTTTAAACACCGGGGCTATGAGTTCTGTACGCGCATAAGCCGGGGAACGATTCGCCCAAGTCTCCATCTGGTCAAACCGAGTCGCACCGAGTCAAACCAGTTTGACGGTTTGACTGTCGTTTTTTGACCAGTTGAACCGCGGCGAAGCGAACGCGTACCGCTTGGTACCGCTTGGTACCGCTTGGTACCGCTTGAGAGGAGAATATTTTCTTGAGAACCGACTCACCAGCTTGGATTACCGCCCGAAACCTGTGGCGTGCCCTCACGGAGTTATCAAAAAGAGACTTCTTGAAAAGTGGGCTGTCCGAAACGACCCTCGCCTCTCACCGCATCCACATTGAGGCCAGGAGAAGTTTTTGAGTCACGTCGCCAATTTATAGCCGACACCGTGGACGGTGATCAGGTGCTTTGGCTCGCCCGCGTTGTCGCCGAGTTTTTTCCGCAGTTGCACCATTACCTGGTCCAGCGTGCGCGTCGTGCCGAAATAATGGCAACCCCAGACTTCGTTAAGCAGCCGGTCGCGGGAAAAAACTTCGCCGCGATGGGAATGAAAAAGTCGCAGGAGTTTCAATTCCCGGGCCGTCAGGATTTCAATCTGCCGGCCGCGCTTCAGTTGAAAGGTCCGGGGTTCAATGGTTGCGTGGCCGATTTGAAACGGCGCTTCGGAATCCACTTCAACCGCCGCGGATTTTGAAGTGCGACGCAAGAGCGCCTGGATGCGCGCCAACAATTCGCGCACGCCAAATGGTTTGGTCACATAATCATCCGCGCCCAGATCCAGGCCGACCACCTTGTCAATTTCCTGCGCCTTGGCCGTGAGCATGAGGATGGGGGTGGTGATTTTTTTGGCGCGAAGCTGCTTGCAGATGTCATAGCCGCTCAGTCCCGGGAGCATGACATCCAGCAAGATCAGACCGGGACGATGTTGCTGAACTGCTTCCAGCGCGCGGTCGCCGCGATTACACGCCGCCACTTCAAAATCCTCGCTTTTCAAGACTTCTTCCAAACCGAGCAGAATGTGTGGATCGTCTTCAACGACCAATATTTTGGTTTTCATGTGTTAATGGTCGGTGGGGCGCTTGCCAGAGGCAGCCGGAGGATGAAGCAACTTCCGCCGCCATCGCGCGCGTGGTAAACCACATCGCCGCCATGGGCGCGGGCGATGCGCCGCGCCAATGTCAGGCCGAGACCCGAACCCTGGATGCCGCTGGCAAGCGAATCGTGCGCGCGGTAGAATTGCTCAAATATTTTCTCCGCGCAGGCGCCCGGCACACCGGAACCCCGGTCCAGCACGCAAACATCCGCGTGAGGCAAAGGCTCGGTGTGAATCTTAACCTGCACTTCAATGTCCTTGCGCGTCTCCGAATATTTTTCGGCGTTGGAAAGTAAATTTACGACCACCTGCGCAAGCGCATCCCGATCGCCTTGAACGACCAGCGGGGCCTCCGGCAGGCTGGCGCGGATTACAAAACCACTTGTTTCGAGATGCGGCCGGTAAGTGTCCAGGGTTTCGCGAACGACGGCGGCTAGATCGCATGGTTGAAGTTGATATTTTTTTTCGCCGCGTTCCATGCGCGAGAAATCCAGCACATTATTGATCAGGCGCGTGAGACGCGAGGTTTCGGCGGTGATGATGCGAAGATAGGAGTGGCGCTTTTCGGGATCGGTGACGCGGCCTTCCGCCAGCAATTCGGAAAACATGCGGATGGAAGTCAGCGGCGTTTTGAGTTCATGCGAGACGTTGCTCACGAAATCGGTCTTTTCCCGGGCCAACGTGAGCTGGCGGTTCAGATCAGCCACGATCAACCAACCGCCGGTCACGATGGCGAGCAGCAGCACTCCGATCAAAAGTCCCAACGTCAACTTCAGCGTGCGCGCGGCGGCGGTGAGGCGCGAGGGATCGAGCCAATACACCGCCAGCTCCCAATGCGGCAGCGCCTCGCCGAGTTCGGTGGAGACAAACGGATGTTTCCAATTGGCCTGGAAGTTCGGCGGCGAAATCGCGACCGGCCGCGCGTTGTCATCCAGCAAAGCGATGGCGAGGTCTTTTTGCAGAGAGCTGTCCAAGTGGCCCGCCACCGGCCGAAGAGCCGCGATGATTTGCGGCAGCGAAAGTTGCGCGCCAAATATCAAACGAGAATTGTTGGGTGAACGGTACCACAGCAACACCCGCAATTTATTCTCCAGAAAGCGCGCCACCGTGCCTTCGTTGGAGTTGCCGACCAACTGGCGAAACTCCGCCTCCGACGGGGCGACTTTGGACCATTGCTGCGAATTGTTTTCTCCGGGCGTGACGAGGGTTTGTTGCTGGGGAATCACGTTGCGATATTGCTGGCTGAAATTGGAATTAGCCTTTGATACCTGTGCCTCCTGAAACAACGAATTATTGCCGGCATTCTTGGCATCGTTGAAATACACCTGGGCGCTTTGGACATTACAGAGAAACTTGCTGTTCTCGGCGTAAAATTCGCTTGCCGCCGGGCTGCTGGAAGGTTGCGGGCAGGCCAGATTGCAAGTCAAATTGCTATTGATGGCGACCACAAACCCGACCTCCGCCAAAGGCCAGTCCTTTCGGAGGCGCTCGTCGAAAGTGGTCGCAAGATTTTGGGAGCCGGGCGCGTGCAGCAATGCTTCAACCTGACGGCCAAATTCTTGTTGGTGCTCCGCCAGATAATCATCCGCTTCCTTGGCCAGCGAATCCGCCGCGCCCTGGCACAGGAGCGATTGCTGGCGTTCGAGCACGAGTTGCTGATCGCGCAGGGAACGCATGGCCAGCCAGGCGAGCACCAGGCTGGGCACGAACACCGCCAGGAGAAAAACCAGCGCGATTTTTTTCACGGTACACGCTCATAATCCTTCGCCGGGCCGGTTTCGTCCAGCCTGTAGAAGACCCGAAGCGGGTTATTGGATGGCGGGGGCATCGTTCAGCAAAGCGGATAATTGCAGGCCTTCCTGCGGTTGGGGTTTTACCGCGGCCTGGGCTCGATTAAACGCCGGTTCGGCAAAACGACCGAGACTTTTCAAAATTGCGCGGGCCTGACTTGCGGCGCCAGCATCACCCTGCGAGGCCTTTTGCATTTGCAGCGCCAGTGATTTTTCCACGCCCGGAGTGAGTACTTCGGCGCGGCCAACCATGACGCGAACTAGCTCGCTGGGCGGGGGATTGAGGGTCATCGGCAAGGTGCGGTCGGTCCAGTCCTGCGGCAAAAGGTAAAGCACCCGCACGCCATCCTCGGCAAACCAGGAGTCGCGCCAGGTCTTTACCATCGCCTGCGCTTCGCGCGGATAGAGGCCGGCCTTCACCAGCGTTTCGGACATCGCCCGGTTGATACGGCTGGTTAAATCCGTGGGGTTAAGCGCTTCGCTTTGACTTTGCAGCCTGACGGTCTTTGCTTTGCCGGGCAGTAAATCAGAAACGTAAACAAAGTTTCCCCCCTGCGATTTGATCCCGAGCACGAAAAGGTTGGACAAAGTTTCGTTGCTCGTATTGGCCAGGGTGATTTCATCGTCCGCCGACGCGGTGACCCGCAGCGGCGTCTTGAAATCGCCCACGCCCCGGTAAAACAAAAATTTTCCCCACGCCCCGGCGGTTCGGTTAGTCGCGAGCGAACTGGAACGGACGTAATCGGCATCAGTCTCGCGCGCGGCGAAGTAATGCGCGCCGTTGGTGCTCATTGGCAGCGGCGGCGTGGACGCAGTTCTACCGGCAGCCGGAATGAGTTGCAGGTTCGACCAGCAGATGAGGCTTTCCGGTGTTTGACCAGAATCGGAATTGAGACTCGTGCCGGCAGCCGCATTCGGGGCCGACGAACCGATCTGGCTGGCTTGTGGAAACCATTCGGTGATCATACCTTCGGGAAAATTCACTTTGATATCAACGGTTTGCTCGCGATCGGTATAGAAATAAACCACCGGCGTCTCCAGTCGTTGCAGTGAGGTGACGGAGCCTTTGCCGAAGATCAACATTGGACTAGTCGCATGCAGCGGCAATCCGGGATTCAACCAGTTGTAAACAAAATCCGGCAATGCGGAAGTCCGCAACGGCTTCCACGAAATCAGCGCGCCATCGCCGCCTTGAAGGGAAGTAAACGTGCCCCAATCATGCACGACCAGTTTTCCAGTATTCATCTGGGCAAACACAGGAGTAGTTTGCAAGGCCGCGGTTGCCGCCAGGAGTGACAGTGTGATTTTAAGTTTCATAAGTAGAGTATGGCTAAGGTTGCGGACCGTGTTGTCATTCTGTGGTAAATCAATTGTAAAAAAGTTGTCAAAGCCGGAGGGCAATGTTCGATTCGAGAAGCTATTTGAATTCTAAAGACGACATGAGATTGATCCTTAAAGTCTGTTGTTAGAACTCCGGTTTTGAGCAAAAGTTGACTAAACCAATCGTCAGCACATAGGCCTGAGGGCTTAGGCGGCGTTATTGTGAAGACCACTAAGCGCAAACATGCGGAGGCGGAACTTGAATTCAGTAAGGTAATTCTGTCCCCACAGTTGGAGGTCGCGATGGATGGTGGGCTCGCAGTAGAGGGCCGCGAAGAAAGTCGGGCATTATAAATGAGTATGAGAATTCTGCTCGCCGATGACCATGGGGTCGTTCGGCGTGGATTAAAGGACATACTTGCCGACGAGTTTCCCAACGCAGAATTTGGCGAAGCAGGCACCACGCAGGAAATGCTGGAACGGTTGCCAGAATGCGACTGGAATATGGTCATCCTTGATATAACCATGCCGGGCAGGTGCGGATTGGAGGCGCTGAAAGAGATTGGCCGGCTCCATCCGTCCCTGCCTGTGCTCGTGGTTAGCATGCATTCCGAGGAGCAATACGCGGTTCGTGCACTGAAAGCCGGAGCTTCAGGATACGTGAACAAGATGAGAGCGGCGTCTGATCTGGTCATGGCCGTTCACAAAATTGTGGCCGGCGGCAAATATATCAGCGTTACAGTCGCTGAAAAACTGGCAAACCACTTGCGACCCGGCATGGACAAGCCATCCCATGAGCGGTTGTCAAACCGCGAGTATCAAATCATGCGAATGATCGCATCCGGCCAGTCCAATAAGGAAATTGCCGCCGAGCTTTCTGTGAGCGCTCAGACCGTGAGTACCCATCGGTCTCGATTGCTGAAGAAGATGGGGTTGCGCACGAAGACGGAGCTTGTCCGTTACGCCATCGAAAATGAGTTGGTGGATTAAGCCGCCGATTCTTCTCTTGAAAGACGCGTTTTGTCGAGTGTAGTAAAACTACGACACGAGCACCTATCAATATCCCACGTTTAAATCACTCTTTGACTGACTTCTCCAAACCGTTGCTACTGCCGTCTTATAGTGGTGGACATGTTCACTCTATATGGGCACGCAGGGCGGAAGGTGAATTGCTTTCTTCGGGAATGAGGCCCGGGGCCGTTCGGATCGCGCACAACGCTTTAACAAACGCAATTATGGCTAGAGAGCTTTTAGACAGTTCAGTGGCCGGAACCATCGAGCAGGCGCTCGAATACAATTCGCATCGGCTTACGCCCGGGGCTCAATTGCTTTGGTTCGTCGCCCATACCAAGTCGCGCTGCGAAAAAAAGCTCGTCCTCCATTGCCAGCGGGAAGGCGTCTCCGCCACGCTGCCCTGTTATCACGCGGCCCATAAATATCGCGGGAAAACGGTTGTGTTCGAAAAACCGCTCTTCCCCGGCTACGTGATTCTCCAGATTGCCAACGAGCAGCGGGAAAAGGTCCGCCAAAGTGATCATCTTGCAAATCTGCTTGAGGTCACCGACCAGGGGCTTTTTGAGCGGCAGTTCGGCGAGGTCTTGCGGGCGCTGGAAACAAATCTCGAAATACGCCTCGCTCCAGACATCGGCAATGGGACGCGCGTGACTATCAAGAACGGTCCGTTGCGTGGCGTGGAAGGTTGGGTCGAAGAGCGTTACGGGTCTGACACTGTATTGCTGCGGTTGGACTTTATCGGACAGGCGGCGGCGGTGACAGTGCAGGCATCGGACTTGGAATTGATTTAACGGCGCAGTGCCGGGTCGCTCAGCCAGAACGCCAGTGAAAACAGGCGTTGCGAATTGAAGGGCACGGAGTGCGTTTGTGATTTAGACGGGCAGTTTGACCAAGAAAGAGAGATTTACCCAAAGCGGCTCCTGATTTCACAGAGCCTTCAAACAAATGAATCAATACGAAAAATTACAGGCGCAACTGCGCGAGACCCCCAAGCGCTGGCTGATAACCGGGGCCGCGGGCTTCATCGGGTCGCATTTGTTGGAACACCTTCTATTGCTCGACCTGCACGTGGTGGGACTTGATAACTTCGCCACCGGCAACCAGCGGAATTTGGACGCGGTTCAAGGTTTGGTGAGCGCCGGGCAGTGGGCACGGTTTGAATTTATTGAGGGAGACATCCGGGAACTAAAGGTTTGCCAGCAAGCCTGCGCCCGGGTTGATTACGTTTTGCACCAAGCCGCGCTGGGGTCGGTGCCCTTGTCCATACCCGACCCGATCCGCTGCCATGAGAGCAACGTCACGGGATTTTTGAACATGCTGGTGGCGGGGCGAGACAATCAGGTGGCGAGGTTCGTCTATGCTTCCAGTTGCGCAATCTATGGGAATAACCCCGATCCCGCGAAAATTGAGACCAAGATCGGACGCCCCTTGTCGCCTTACGCGGCCTCCAAGGAAATCAACGAAGTTTACGCGACCGCTTTTGCGGAAGCCTACAAATTGGAAACAGTGGGTTTGCGCTACTTCAATGTGTTTGGACCGCGCCAGGACCCCGATGGACCGTATGCGGCGGTGATTCCCAAATGGGCCGCGTCCATCGTGAATCGGGAACCGGTGGAGATTTACGGCGACGGCGAAACCAGCCGGGATTTCTGCTATGTGCAAAATGTGGTGCAGGCCAACCTGCTGGCGGCGACCGTGAATACGACAGGGGCAGTGAACCAAGTGTACAACATCGCCGTTGGGAACAGAACGACTCTCAACCAGCTTTACCGCATGATACAGGACGGACTTCGGGACCTCGATCCAGAATTGCCGATACAGGAATGCACTCATCGTGAATTCCGCGCCGGCGATGTCCGGCATTCATTGGCCGACGTCGGCAAGGCGAAACGCTTGCTCCGCTACGCCCCGAAATACCCAACCAGCCGCGGCCTCAAATTGACTCTCGCATGGTTCATGTCTTCCAAACTCGGTTCTGAACGTTCCCTCTGTGCCAAGTAACGCATCACCAGACGACGCTGTCGTCAATAAAAAGCAGGTCATCCTGAATGCCGCAAGCAACTATGCGCGTTTGGGGATCGTCACGCTCACGGGCGTGATCGTGCAGGCTTATGTCATTCGTAAACTTGGACGCGAGCAGTACTCCATTCTGCCGATCGTGCAGACCGCAATTATGCTATTTGCGATTTTCCCGGCCGCGCTCGGCAACGGAGCGGCGAGGACCATGGCGGTCGCCCTCGGCAGCCGCGATTCAAATCGTGTAGCCCAAATAACCACCAGCGTGTTCCTGCCTCTGTGTGCGCTGGCGGCAATCTTTCTCGCGGGCATTGGCATCATCGCTTACTTCTTCGACAGCATCTTTACCGTTCCTGCCGGAATGCGAGGCGTCGGTGGAAAGGTCTTGCTGGTGCTCGGCATCGGCGGGACCGTGGCGATTCCCTTTTCGATTTTCCGATCCGGCCTCCTCGCCTCCCAGCGGTTTGACGCCGCAAACTCAATTGACATCCTGTCCGCCATCGTAAGAATGCCGTTGGTCTTTCTGGGGTTCGGACTGTTTCAAATCGGCCTTTTTGGTTTCGTGGTAATAAATGCAATCGTTTCTGCTTGCGGAGCGTTGGGCCAATGGCTCCTTGCCAGGCGGTTGATGCCTTTGCAACGCGTAAAGCTGGGCAATTTCGATCTGAAGACCGCCAAGGAAGTGGGCCATTTCAGCGGCTATTTGCTGGCCATGTCCCTGATTGGCCTGCTTTTCTCCCGGGGTTCGTACATCATCATCAACAAATTATTGGACCCGACTTTGTTGACCGGGTATTCCGTGGTCTCGGACATTTTGGGGCAATGCGGCGCCTTGATTTCCACGGGCGCAATGGTCTTGCTGCCGTCCGTGGCCATCCTGCACGCGGCTGGTGACAAGGAACGGATTTACCGCGTGGCCGTGCGCAGTAGTCGTGTACTGGCTGGCGTGATATTTCCCGTGCTGGCGTTCGCCGCCGTCTTCGGCGACCGATTACTCACAATCTATATCGGCAAACACTACGCCAGCTTCGGTATCGTGCTCGCCATCATGTCGCTCGGAGTGGCGGGGTCGGCGACGCAGGAAGGCGCGGGAGTGATTGCGATCGCAACCGGGCATGTGAAAGCCCAAACCATTGTTGGCGCCTTGGTGGTGGTAATTGTCCTGGCTCTGCAATTGACTTTCGTGTTGCTGGGCTATGGTCTAATGGGAATTGTCATTCCCGCGGTTGTAGTTACCCTGGCGCACCGCATGCTCTGGTGGCCCTGGTATCTTGGCCGGGTGCTTGGTTGCGGTTTCCGAAAGTATTTTACCAGCACCATCCTCATACCCCTTCTGGGATGCCTCCCCGTGACGGCGGTGTTTTTGATTCTGCGAAAAGCCGGGTTTGGACATACTCTTTTTCAACTCGTCATCATCTTCGCGTTCGGATTATTCGCCCACAGTCTCGCGTACGGACGCATCGGCCTCGATAATCAAGAGCGACTCTACATTCGGAGAAAGCTCCGCGCGCTGGCCGGGCGCTTACTTCCGCTGGCGAAAATGAGGGTCAATAAAAGCGCAGCGACGAGTGCGTTGGATTAAAGCTGAACCCATCTCACCTATGACAAACGAGCTGCTGGAAAAACAATATTGGGATAATTTTTGGTCCTCAATTCAATTGCCCATGGAAATTGACTCGAAGTCGCAATCTTCCATCGCCCGGGGGGTGTTTGACATATTTGAGCGCTATGTACCGAAGAAACCGGCCGGCAAGGTCCTTGAAATTGGCGGAGCTCCCGGGAGGTTTTTAACCTATTGGGCCAAGGCTGGCTGCGAAGTGCATGCTTTGGACTATTCCTCCACTGGTTGCCAGAAGACTCGCGAGAATTTCCAGTTACTCAGCCTGCCCGTGACCGTTCACGAAATGGATGTGCGCGGGGCATCCAAGCAACTCCCCCAATTTGACATTGTTTACTCTCTCGGCTTTATCGAACATTTTCACGACCTCGATGTGGTTCTGGAAGAACATCATAAACTCCTCAAGCCCGGCGGCCTTTTGTTTATCGGCGTGCCTCATTTTATGGATGTTTTCTGGCCGATATTGAGCAGGTTTGCCCCCCACATCACCGGCGGGCATGTGCGCAAGACCCTAAGCCCCCGCTCATGGCGCTCGTTGCGGGATTCGCTCGGAATGAAAGAAGTGTTTGAGGGATTTGTCGGCGGATTTGATCCCGGCCCGGCGCGTTCGGTCATGCGCGAAGAATGGCAGCGGCATCCTCAGAACAAAACCCGTTCCGCCAGGTTTTTGTGCGCCTTGATCGAAACCTACCTGAGAGCCTATCAGGCTTCCAATCGGTTTTTCCCCGCGCTCAACGGGTGGACGAAAATTAACAGCAGCCTCTGGAGCGTCTATGCCATGGGCGTCTTTCAAAAAGTTTGACCTTGCAGACGATGCACCCAACTTCCCAGGCAAACGGATCTTTGACTCCGGCAACCGGTTCATTTCTTCGAATGAAAGACGCGCTCGCGTTTGCCTGTTTGTTGCTGACCTTGGCGTGGTCCCTTAAACATATCGAAAGCTCTTCGAGGTTGATATTATTGCCCGCGGCTTTTTTCTGCATATTGGCAAGCCCCGCCTCGGGACCGTTCCTCCTCATCGTCGGCTACCTGGTGCCTCAAACGGTGTTGGGCGGTCCCAGCATCGCCGCTCTTCCCTGGATCCTTTTGGGAATGATGGCGATCAACTATTGCTTCAGTGTCCTGTGGAAACAAACTGGACCCCGTGCGTCCGTTCCTTGGGTGGCAATTGGCTGTTTCGCCGCGTACGCTTTGATTCAAGTCCTGGCCTCCGTCATTGCAACCGAGGAGAATATTTTCGAACGCGACAGGTGGCTGGTGTTGCCATTTTTCTTCCTCTGCCTGTGGCAATTTCGTAATCCCGCCAGCCGTAATGGGGCCATTCTGGCATTGGTGCTCAGTTCCCTTGCCCTGTCCCTGCGCGCGATAGTCTATCCGTCGGAAGCGGCGCACTCAGCCGCGGAGGCCGAGCGCGGAATGGGGCTGGCTGATCCAAATTATCTCGCCTGCTGGATTGACCTGGGCCTCATTCCTTTGTTCGCTTACCTGGCGGCGGGTCGTCGTGGTAAGTGGTATTACGCGTCAATCCTTCCCATTCTCGGAATTCTTTGCCTTTGCGGATACGCCCTGAGTCTCGGCATTTCACGAGGCATGGGGATCGCATTGTCAGTGGTTTTGGTTTTCATCCTCCTTCATCAATTTGCAAAACGACCACTTTTTGCCGCATCGCTCTTCGTCGCCCTGGTTTTTGCAGCGCTTCTATTGTGGCATTCGCCCGTAGCCGAAGGTTATCGAAAACGGGTTGAATCGGGAGGCAACGGCGAGCGGGTTGAGCTGGCCACGATGGCCCTGAGCCACTGGACCGACTATCCGCTAACGGAAAAGCTTATCGGGCATGGGAGCGGTTCGACCTACCGATTATTGGGAATGCACGCCCATAACGCCTATACTGAAGTCCTGCTGGACTTCGGGGCGCTGGGACTAATCCTGTTTCTTCTGCTGCTGGCCCTGGCATTTCGGTCTGCGTTTCAACAGCAGGGGGTTTTTAGACTGACAACCTTTGCCTGGCTGGTTTTCCTGTCCATCGCCAGCCTGAGCATCAGTCCATTTTACTATTTGTGGGGCTGGGTCATCCTGGCTTTGATTCTTCCCACTCCATCAAAAAGCCGAATTCGAGAAGCCACCCATCCCTGGCCTATGCCGGTCCAATCCGCATCCCGATTCCTCACGTCCGTTCCGAAGCCGGCGTGAACCATTAATAAGATGTTCTCTAAACCGGGAAATTCAAGAATTGCGAACCTTAGCGTGGCGCAATTTGGCCCTTACCCGCCTTCCATGATGGGCGGTGTCTCCACGCATATCCGACGATTGCATCAACGCCTGCTGCAAGCGGGCGCGGCTAGCCAGGTCTTCGCGCGGATGACCGGAACGTCTCAGGATCCCACCGTCATACCGCAGCATGGATACGGCCGTCCGCTTTGCTATTTCAGTTCCGCTCTAACTCCCGGCGCGCCGGTCGAAGCGAAAATCGTGCATTGTCATGATTATTGGGGCCACGTTGCCCCCAGCCTCGTCAGGCTGATCCTTTGCGGCAAACGCGTGGTCGTTACTGTTCATGACCAGCAAGACAGGGAGAAGTGGAGAACCATGGGCCCTTTGCAGTTGTTATCCAGTCTGCTGTTTCTCCGCCAGTCCAAAGTACAGTGGATTGCAGTGAGTGACTCGATTCGCAACCAACTTATAAACCGGGGAGTTGCGCCGGAACAATGCGTCGTTATACCCGCATATTTGCCGCCAGATGCAGCGAGTCAAGGCACTTTTCCCTTACCCGCCGAAATCGAACGATTTGTGCAGACACGCTCCCCGTTGCTTTCGGTTTACGGTTTTAAACTTTGGCTCGAAAATGAAATTGACGTTTATGGGTTCGATATGTCCATCGAGCTGATTAAGCAGCTCAAAACTAAATATCCAAAAATTGGCCTCGTCATTTCCCTTCCGTGCGTTCATAACCCGGAATACTACGCCACGCTGGCTAATCGCGTCACACGGTATGGCCTTTCGGAGAACGTTCTTTTTTACACCAAACCCATGGAGGAAGCCTACCCGCTTTGGAAGGTGTCGGATATCTACCTGCGTCCAACCAGCACGGACGGAGACGCCGTTGCCGTGCGGGAATCATTGAGTCTTGGAACACCGGTGGTGGCCAGCGACATCGTGTCCCGTCCGGCGGGTGTCAACTTGTTCCATCATCGTGATCAGTCGGCGTTCTTCGAGACCGTGTCCGCAGTGCTTCAGAACCGGGACGAAATTCAAAACGCTCTGACGCAATTGCCGTCGGTGGATCGCTTCGCAGACATCGCGCGGGTATATCAAACTGTCAGTTCCTAGATTGAGCGACGATTTCGCAACTCCGGATTATCCTGTGCCTTTCCAAATACAATCGCCCCAAATGTCTGCGGGAGAAGAGAAAATGGAATTCGTGGAAATTCAGAAACGCTTTCCCGGCCACGCAGCAGTTAGAGCGTGCTACCAGAATTGGCTTCGTTTGCGATATTGGCTTGGCGCTCCTTTGGATTGGTATTGGTGCGCCTCCCAGGGCGTGTCTTGGCGCGCGGGATGGCGATTAAATGGTCGTCCGACTTTTCGCCTGTGCGGCCGGGGCGCAAAAATAACCATCGGGAATGGCTTTTCCGCCCACAGCGTCAGTCGTGGCAACGCCATCGGAGTTTCTCAACCCACGATTATCAGCGCTTGGGGAGAAAATGCGCTGGTCGAGTTGGGCGAGGATGTGGGGGTTAGCGGATGCAGCATCACGGCGGAAGAGCATGTCAAGATTGGGGACCGGGTGATGATTGGTTCGGGCGCCCTCATTTTGGATTCGGACGCGCACCCTCTGGATCCCGCGAAGCGCAGAAAACGCGCGCGAGCCAAAACGGCGCCGATAATTATTAGGGACGATGTCTTTATCGGAGCGCGCGCAATCATCTTGAAAGGTGTGAATATTGGGGCAGGTGCGGTCATCGCGGCGGGCTCCGTCGTGGTAAAAGACGTAGCTGCTGGCACTATCGTTGGCGGCAACCCCGCAAAACAGATTGGAACAGTTTAAAGTATGTCTGCATCTTTAACTGCCGCGGTCGAACCTCTTCCCGAAGCGCTTCTCATCGGCGAGTTTCCGTACCCCACTGGCAGTCCTGCTTCAAATGCTCTCCAAGGCCATTCCAGCGCCATTCAAAAAGCTGGCGCAACTGTGGGAATCGTGTCCCGCCTACCTTCCTGCAACTGTGAACCTGAGCCGATGATATTTCGCGGCGCAAAATGCTGGACCATCCCCAGCCAAAAGACCGCCCTTACTTTTAAAAATGCCATGTTGAGACGGCTTGCCATTGGGGACGAACGGATTGCCTGGCTTCGCGCCCGAAGATTAGCAGGTGTCAAAGCCATTTTTGTCTATCCCGGCATGGATTCGGCCTCCTTTATTTATCAATTGCGCCGACTATGCCGGGCCCACAAGGTTCGATTGTACGCTTATGTGACCGAATGGCATTCTTTTCGGCATTACCCGGCAAATTTCGGGTTTCTGCAAGCGGTTGACGGAGAGTTGCAGAGGCGATGCCTTAATCCAATGTTGGACGGCACCATCTGCTTCTCAGAACATTTGAAGGAATATTATGTGACACGCGGCTGCAAGGCTTCGGTTCTGCCTCCGCTCTTAGATTTGAGCGATCCCAAATGGAATACGTCACAAACCACAGCGGAACTTCAAGCCTCCACGGGATTGCGGTTTCTGTTTTCCGGCGCGGCGCGAAGAGACCGGCACGATATCATCCTGCGCGCGGCCCATCATGTCCGCAAACGGGGAATTTCGATCGTTGTGGAATATCTGGGATCCAGCCGCGAAGACATAGCCGCATTGCCCGGCGTTGGAAATGAGTTGCTGACAACGCTTGGGGATGGACTGGTTTTCCACGGTCGCGTTCCTGACGACCAGGTGGCCAGGATCACTTCGTCGGCATCCTTCGGAATTTTACTGCGCGACCGCGCGAATTGGTCCGCCTGCTGCTTTCCGTCCAAGGTCCCTGAGTTTCTGGCTTATCGCGTTCCCATGCTGTGCAATTTAACCAGTGACTTGGGGAAGTTTCTGACGGACGGATTTAACTCCATACTTATCAATGAAATGTCTTTTGCCTCCGTGTGCGAATCCTTCGAGCGGGCAGCCCGATTAAGCCCGGAGAAATTGGCGGACATGAGGCTTGCGGCGCGGAAGACGGCGGAAAGTTTTGACGCTTCGCTCTTCGCGAGTGTTTATCGAGAATTCATCTTTGGCCGTCCCAGAGAAATGCGCGCCAGACCCAAGGTCATGCTGGCTCCCGATTTTACCTCCTGAGAATCATTTCGGAATTTAACGAACTACGGACGGTTAAAGTTTATGTTCAAGCGTCTTTGCGAGATTATTTGTTTCAATTTGGTGCATCACAGAGATGCGGTGGCTTACTCCCGCTCCCTGGGTGTCAAGTTGGGCAACGACTGTCGGATCCTGGACCATCCTCGTAATGTGTTCGGCTCGGAGCCGTATTTGGTTTCGCTCGGAAATCATGTCACCGTCACTTCTGGAGTGAGATTTGTGACTCACGATGGTGGCGTCTGGGTATTTCGCCCGCAGCACCCGGATATAGACGCGTTTGGACCTGTTCGGGTTGGGAACAATGTGTTTATCGGCTTTAATTGTCTCATCATGCCGAACGTAACCATTGGGGATAACTGTGTGGTGGGGGCTGGCTCGATTGTGACCAAATCCATTCCTGCTAACATGGTGGTTGCCGGATGCCCGGCTCGTCCCATCCGCTCGACCGAGGATTACTGGAAAAAGGTGGAAGCGAAGGCCGTCCATATTCGCTCTCTCTGCCCCACGGAAAAACGCGAGATCTTATTACGTAAATTTTCAATCGCTTAAGTTTCCGCCATTCCGCCATGAACCGTAACGCAACCAAACCCATCAGCCGTCGGATCACCTTGGTGATTGCCGGATTGTCATCCGGCGGGGCGGAACGCGCGGCTTCGACGATGGCCAATTATTGGGCGGCCAAAGGAGGGTCCATTCACATACTTTCTTTGGATAATCCCGAAGCCGTGCCATTTTATCCTCTGCACCCGGATATTCGATTGCAGTCCCTCGACCTTTTTCGAGCTTACGGAAATCCGTTTGTGGCTGTCTTTCAGGTCTTGGGTCGCGCATGGAAACTTCGTCGGGCGATTGCGGCAACCGCCCCTGATTGCGTGATCAGTTTCGATGACGTTACCAATGTGCTTACGGTTTTATCCATGTTCGCCGCGAAGGTTCCGGTCATTGCTGCAGAACGGAATGATCCGCACTGCCATCATTTGAAGAATCCGTGGCGTCTTCTCCGCCGATGGGCGTATTCAAGAGCTCGTTGCGTGGTCGCTCAGACGCAGCACGCGCTCGAATTCTTCCCCGGGCAAATCCGCAATCGCGGACGCGTAATCCCCAATCCAGTTCGCGTTCCTGAAGCAAACCCGGATGGCAATGTACCGAAGGCGGTTGGACCAGCCGGTGTGATTTTGGCAATGGGCCGTTTGGAGAAGCAGAAGGGATTCGACATGTTGATTGAAGCTTTCCGCAAGGCGACCGCTTCACATTCGGATTGGAAGTTGGAAATATGGGGCGAGGGAACTCAGCGCCGCAACCTGGAGTCAATGATAGATGCCGCGGGCCTTCATGGACGAATCTTGCTGCAAGGAATAACCAAGAATCCTGCCATGGTGATGCGCAATGCTGACATTTTTGTCCTTTCATCGCGTTATGAAGGATTTCCGAACGTTCTGTGCGAGGCGATGGCTTGTGGCGCGCCGTGCATCAGCTTCGATTGCGATAGCGGCCCATCGGAGATTATTCGGGACGGGGTGGATGGAGTCCTGGTTCCGCGAAACGATATTGAAGCCCTGACGAAGGCCTTGCAACGGCTCATGAGCAACGAACTGGAACGGCTTCGTCTCGGCTTGGTTGCCCCGGAAGTCATCCAACGCTTTAGCGTCGAGAGAATCATGGAACTTTGGTCCACTTTACTCGTTGAAGCTATCGAGAATGTAAATCATCACCTTGTCGCGCATAATCCTCCTCACATCACTTTACCCAATCCCTCGGCCGCTGGGGAAAATCTGTCGCTCAAGTTGAACAGTATCCACGGAAATTAAGCTAATTATTTCATGTTCTATTTATTGCCTATTTTGGCGGTGTTAAGTTCGGCTCCCGACATGTCCTATGCGCCCGCACCGGTGGACAATCCCCTTAAGGGATTGGTTCCCTACGCCACCTTGGCGAATACCAACTTCCCTTGCAGCATGGAGTTTAGTTATTTGCCCCTGAAAGCGGTAATGCGCGGCCCGAGCGCGTTCGATTGGAATCCCCTCGACAAAGTGGTGGATGGCATATCCTCGCGCGGGCATCAGACTATCTTTCGATTCTACCTGGATTTTCCCGGGAAACCGACTGGTGTGCCGCAGTACTTATTGGATTCCGGCGTAAGATTGACGGTTTTGACCAACGCACATACAGGAATTGCGGAACAGTTCAGCCCTGATTATGAAGACCCGCGGTTACGGAAGGCACTGACTAATTTTGTCGCCGTCCTCGGCGCGCGTTATGATGGCGATCCGCGCGTTGGTTTTGTCCAGGTGGGGCTATTAGGCGCGTGGGGCGAGTGGCATGCGCACCATCTGGGGCCAAAATATTTCGCGAGCCCTGCTGTGCAAGACGAAGTTTTGAATGGCTTTGAACACGCCTTTAAAAAGACCCGCATTCTGGTTCGCGAACCAAAATCGGTTTCTATGAGCCAGCGGCCCTTTGGCTGGCATGACGATTCTTTCGCCTACCAAACCATCGCTCCGCCGGCCGACTGTTTTCTCGGTAAACTGGCCCGCTTCGGAGGCCTGGATCAGTGGAAGAGCCAGCCCATCGGTGGAGAAATCAGGCCGGAAATCTGGGGTTGTGTGTTTGACGTGCCATCCTGCGCTCCGAAAGGACAGGAGTTCGACCGCTGCGTCGAGGAAACCCATGCCTCCTGGCTGATGGACTCAGGGATGTATCGCGAGCGTCCGAGTTCGGCGCGGGTTGCGCACGCCGAGGCATTGGTTCGCCGGCTGGGTTATGAGTTTTACATTTCCGACGCTCAGTCCGGTTGGTCTCCGACCGACCGTTCAATTTCAGTTGTCTTGCGCGTACAAAACCGGGGAGTCGCGCCATTCTACTATGACTGGCCGGTGAAACTTGCAGTCCTGAACGAGCGTCATAAGCTGGCCGCTACCTGGCCGACTGAGTTTAAGTTGACGGGGATTCTTCCCGGCGCTCCGGATGCGATCTGGTCGTTCACGAAAGCCGGCATTCAGCTTCCTGCGGGTACTTACAAACTTTTGCTGCAAGTTCCCAATCCTATGCGCAACGCTCGTGGGATCTACTTTGCGAACCGGTCCCAAGATCTGGATCGTGCCGGATGGCTTACCGTCGGCGCCCTGGAAGTGCCGTAAGAACGACGCCTCCGATTTTTTAGACGTTTATCCGGTTTTGAAAGACCGCCATGTCCCACCCCAAACCATTTCATATCGCTCTGTTCATTCCATCGCTGGCTGGAGGCGGAGCTGAGCGGGTCACCCTCAACCTGGCTCGGGGACTTATCGCTGCCGGGGTAAGAACTGATATCGTAGTAGGCCAAGCTAAAGGTCCCTACCTCAAGGACGTTCCGAAAGACGCGCGGCTGATCAACCTGAACGCTACTAGAACAATCACCAGTCTCTGGCCATTGAGTCGTTATCTTCGAAACGACAGACCCGATGGCCTGATCTCGGCGTTGGACCATGCCAATGTAGTGGCCTTGCTGGCGGTCGCGCTTAGCCGCACAAAAATACCGGTTGTGGTTGCCACGCACATGCATCTTTCTTCCGTCAGCAGGCGCCAGGCTTTTGGGAAAGCGCAACTTGACCGTTGGCTCCAGCGGCTGACCTATCCATGGGCGCTGGCAGTGGTCGCGGTTTCAAACGGGGTGGCGGAGGACATGGCGCGACGTTTTGGGTGGGTCGTTTCAGACATCCGGGTCATTTACAATCCGGTCATTGATGGCGATTTGTTGGTCGGGGCGCAACAGACTCCACCCCACCCATGGTTCACTAATGCCGACCGACCGGTTATTATTGCCGTGGGTAGGTTAACGGAACAAAAGGATTTTTCCACGCTGCTCGATGCGGTTGCCCTGCTCAAGGATCAGTCGGCTGCCAGGCTGATTATTCTGGGCGAGGGCGAAGATCGAGAAAAGCTCAAGCGGTTAATCGCGGAACTGGGGTTGCAAGACATCGTGGATATGCCTGGGTTTGCGATCAATCCATTTAGTTACATGCGTCACGCCTCGGTGGTGGCAATGTCGTCACGCTGGGAAGCGCTACCCACCGTGTTAATCGAGGCCCTGGCTTGCGGGGTTCCGGTCGTTTCCACTGATTGCCCTGCCGGACCAAGCGAAGTGCTGGCCAATGGGAAATATGGAAAATTGGTTCCGATGGGGAATCCTGCCGCCATGGCTTCCGCGTTGCTGGAGGCGCTTAAAAAATCATCGCGGCCGCCGGCGGAAAGTTGGCAGCCCTATATGATTGAAAAGGCCACCCGGGAATATCTGGGGCTATTTCAGACGGTTCCCGCCACCAACTAACAATAGTAATGAGAATTCTTTTTATCACGACGGGTTTGGGGCGCGGCGGGGCAGAGATGCAACTTGTTCTCCTCGCGTTGCGGCAAAAGTCCTGCGGCCACGCGGTCACAATCGTTGCGATGCTGGCTCCGCAGGCATTTGAAGAAGAATTGGGAGCTGCCAAAATTCCGATCATTTGTCTCCAAATGCGCCGGGGCATGCCGAATCCATTGGCTTGTATTAGGCTCGCGAGAATCATCAAACAAGTTCGACCTGACGTGGTTCATTCGCACATGATTCATGCCAATCTCCTGGCGAGGGTCACCAGGATTTTCTGCCGAATGCCCGTTCTGATTTGCACCGCGCAAAACGTCTATGAAATCCCGGCCCGCGAAAAAACCATCAAAGAATACTCCATTCGGGATTTGTTGTATCGGATAACCGACCCGCTGGCAGATATCACGACCCAAATCTGTCAGGCCGGAGCGAAGCGTTATGTCCGGGTCAAGGCGGCGTCGCCCCGGCGAATGCGGGTAATTTACAACGCCGTGGATGTGAACCGCTTTGCCCCAGACTCCAAGCTGAGATCGAAAAAGCGCCTTGAATTGGGCTTGAACGGAGAATGGACGTGGCTGGCGGTTGGACGATTTGAAATCGCCAAAGATTACTCAAATCTCCTGCGGGCATTTTCCGAGGTCAGGCGGTCGAGACCAACTGACCGTCTGCTCATCGCGGGTGAGGGTCCTTTGCGCGAGGCGATCGAGGCCGAGGTCCGCATGCTGGCTTTAAGTGGCTCGGTAACCTTGCTCGGCCTCCGCAAAGACGTTTCGGAACTTATGCAGGCGGCTGATGCCTTCGTTATGTCTTCCAAATTTGAGGGGCTGCCCCTGGTCTTGATTGAAGCGCATGCCAGCGGCATGCCCATTGTCGCGACAAGCGTTGGGGGTAATCCGGAGGTTGTTCGTGACGGCGTAACCGGATTTCTATGCCAGGAGATGAATCCCGCAGCCCTTGCGAAAGCCATGCTCCAATTGAGAGCGCAACCCGAAACGACTCTCGCGGTGATGAGAACTCAAGGCCGCGAACATGTCTGCCGGAATTTTGCCTTGGACAAAATTTTCGCCCAGTGGGAAGCACTCTATGCCGAACTCCGGGGCTTTCCAGCGCAAGCGCACACTTAATAAATGACCTCCCGCACCATAGCCATAGTCGCCACGGTTGCCAGCCACCTGCGGGCTTTCCATTTGCCTTGGGTTCGACATCTGCGCGCCAACGGCCACAAGGTGATCGGGGTTGCAGGCGACATCAATGCATGCGGGGTATGCAAAGCGGCATTTGATCAGGTGGTTGAAATCCCTTTCTCCAGGCGTTCCTTTTCTCCCCGACAAATGCTCTTTGCCGGACGACAGCTCCGCCGCCTTTGTTTGCAAAGAAGAATTGATGTGGTGCATTTTCACACTCCCAATGCCGCGTTTTGGGGCCGGCTCGGCCTGCGCTCTGAAATTGCGGCTGGCGGATGCAAAGTGGTCTATACGGCTCACGGATTCCATTTTCATAAGAACGGCGGCATGCTGAAGAATTTCCTTTTCGCCAGCGCGGAGAAGTGGGCGGGGACTTCCACCCATGCGCTATTAACCATCAATGTCGAGGATGCGAAACAAGCAAAACAGTTCAAACTTGCTCCCGGCGGTTTCCACTTTCAACTGCCTGGCGCCGGGATTGATGTTGATCGCTTTAACCCCGGGCAATTTGACTCCGCCCAATGTCACTCGAATTTAGCCAGTTCCCTGGGGTTGGGAAACCAATCAAGGTTTGTTCTCATGGTGGCGGAATTCTCCCCAGGTAAGCGGCACCGGGATGCGGTTGAGGCATTTTCGCTGCTCAACCGTCCAGATACCCATTTGCTCCTGGCTGGCATTGGACGGGAGCAGCATAAGATCAGAGAATTGACGCGGCGCCTCGGGCTCGAGAATTACGTCCACTTTCTGGGATATCGCAGAGACATTCCTGAACTGCTTGCCGGTTCAGACATTACGATTCTTCCTTCCGAGAGAGAGGGACTGCCAGTGGGTGTGATCGAGGCGATGGCGATGGAAAAGCCGGTGGTGGTTGCGGACGCCCGAGGAAGCAGTGAATTGATGGAAGGTGGCTGCGGTTGGGTGCATCCGGTCGGCGATTGCGCCACTTTGACGATGCTACTGCGGCAAGTGCTTGATCATCCCGAGGAAGCGACCGTCAGGGCACACAAAGCGCGGGATAAATTCCTGGCGAATTACAGTTGGCAAATGGTTCAGCAAAAATTGATCAGTATTTACGAACGCCTGGGAATTAAGACCGCGCAGATTTGACCGGTCGGTCGGTGGGGTTGAGGTCATCACCATCCCGATCGTGGTAGAAACTTTCAATTCGTAACAAGGCAGGGGCAGGAAATGACATGGAAATAATCACATCATCCTTCAGCAGCGCCCAGTTGGAACGTCTTGACGTCAAACCCACGGGCGCCAGGCGGGCGACTTGGTTTTCCCAATATCATCGCGGCGTCCTGGGCTGGTGGTTCCTCGACTCCATTTCCGCCATGCTGATGGTCTTGGTCGCCTGGTGGGTTTCGCCGGCGTATGCAGCGAAGGAACCGGGCTATTCCGATCCCCATTTTTCTCCCGTTTTTGCCGCTACCGTGTACGCCCTGATCTTCCCCGCCGTATCCCACATTTTCGGATTTCACAATCCGCTGATGCGGCGGGATAAACTGGTTCTTACGGTGAAATATGTCGGCGTCGCGGCCCTGGGTGTCACTTTGCTTGCGCTCGTTGAATTGTTGTTCTTCTACGCGCGCGTGGGGCGGTCCATCCTGCTGACCACGTTTGTGCTTTCCAGCGCGGGCATGATCGCGATTCGCCTCGTGGTCTGGCGGTTGACTGCGGAGAGTAAAAGAAAAATCGCGGTGCTCGGTTCCAGCGCGTTATGCGAACATCTGACCAACCTCGTCAATAAAACCGGCATCCCTTATGAGATCGTGCCACTGGATGATGTGACCTGCGTCCGCAAGCCGAAAGTCATTAGCGGCGAGCACCCGCTCGGCTGTTTCCAGGGTGCCAGCGGGCTTTGCCGTCGATGCGGTGTTCACGAAATTGTGGTGTGCCACACTGGCGAAACGCCACAAGATGAATTGACGGGTCTTTCAAATTCCCTGCTTTCGGGATTCCAGGTGAGCGATTATTCCAGTTTCGTCGAGCGAACATTTTTCAAGGTGCCCGTCGAGCAAATCGGCCCCGACTGGTTCTTTCAGATTAATACCTCGGGTGATTATGCGCTGTTCCTCGGGGCAAAGCGACTGGCGGACGTCATTCTGGCCGGCACCGGAATGGTGCTGACGGCGCCGGTCCTGTTGCTGGCTGCCGGGCTGATCAAACTGGAAAGTCCCGGCCCGGTATTCTACTCCCAGGTGCGTATCGGGCAGTTCGGGCGCCCGTTCAAAATCTGGAAACTGCGCAGCATGCGCAACGATGCGGAAAAGCACGGGGCTCAATGGGCGCAAAAACACGATGCGCGGGTCACCCGGCTTGGGCGCATTCTGCGCCTCACGCGGCTTGATGAGGTGCCGCAGTTTTACAACGTGCTGCGCGGCGAAATGTCATTCGTGGGGCCGCGGCCGGAGCGCCCGGAGTTCGTCAGCCAGCTTTCGAAAGAAATTATTTTTTACCAGCAGCGCCATCTCCTCAAACCGGGCATCACGGGCTGGGCCCAGATCAATTACCCGTATGGGGCCACGACGGAAGATGCGCGCAACAAATTGAAATACGATTTGTACTACATCAAACACGCATCGTCGCTGCTGGACGTTCAAACCATTCTCCGGACCATCGGGGCCGTGATGAAGGGCGCTCGGTGATCGTAAATCTTCCTTCGGAAGATTCAGATCCATCTCGAACGCTAGCATAAATAATGAAACCACTCACCAACCTGACGACCTTTTCCACGACATTGATTCTGTCGTCATTAGTCCCGTGCGCGCGTGGGGCCGATTATCCGACTCCGGGGGATGTCGTCGTTCCTCCGGAAACCGCCGCCGGCGAAGCCTTGGACCTGTCCTCGCGCGAGGGCAGCTTGCGGATCGCGGGATTGGATTTCTTCCCACACGCGTCCAGCACGGCGCTTTACGACGACAATCTGCTGATCAGCCATACGAACAAGCTTGCGGTGAACGAGCTGACCTTTTCCCCGGGGCTGACGATCGTCGGCGGAGATGTCGCCACTGCTTTTCCCGGATCAGTCTCCCTGGGACAACTTCGCAACCTGCTGGACAATTCCCTTTTGGATGACGCCTCGAAACCTCAGCGATTCATCGGGATTGATTACACGCCGGCCCTTAATTTGTTTGTGGACCACAACCATTACAATAACGTGGATGAATTCGCGGGTTTGATCGCCGGTTATACTTTCGCGCGGCTGACGATTGGGGTGGACCAGGATTTCAAGAACGAAGCCGAGAAGAACAACCTGGTGGGCGATCGCGTCACGATCTGGAGTTATGACACGCATCTCCGCAGCCGGTATGAGTTCACCGACCGGACATCGGTTGAGATGAACGGAAACTACCTGAAGTTTGAATATGATGACCAAGTCTTTCAAGGCTATCAGGAGTTCCGCAACGACGACTGGTTAAACCGGAATTTCAACGACAAGCTGTCCGCCGGTCTCGGCGCCGCATTCGGCTATGTGATACCTGAAGGCAATTCCAGCCAGACATACCAGCAGGCGTTAGGGCGCGCGGTTTACAAAATTTCAGGCAAAATCAATCTTATCGCCAAGGGCGGCGTGGAATTGCGTGAATATGGCCAAGGACAGACCGATACCGTGCATCCGGCATTCGATGTCCTGGGGCTTTACCAGCCGTGGGAAACGACGACTTTCTCGCTCAAGGCGTATGGACGTGAGGAGCCCTCACCTTCGGCTGGCGCGGATTACACGACGTATGGTGCAAGCGCCGGCGCGCGGCAGTTGCTTTTCAACTGCCTCTATGCCGACGTAAATGCCGGTTATAACGATGTCAACTTTATCTCGACGGGTCCGAGCGGAGGGGCTGGGCGCACGGATAATTTCTACTTTGCGCGATTGCGGTTCGATTACCAACTGAATGCGCATTGGACGGCGAGCCTTTTCTATACTCATAACCAAAACACCTCGACGACGTCCGAGTTCTCCTACGCAAACAACATCGTTGGAGCGCGCCTTTACTGGCAGTTCTAAATCAAAGCTCAAAGTTGCCGCTCGCACGGAGCGCTTCACACTCCCATCTTGCCGCGCTCTACAATTCCATCACCACCAGTTCCAAATTTATTATGAAACCATTGATCACATTGTTCACACTAAGCGCTCTCACTCTAATGACGGCATCGGCAGACCCTGCCGTCGAAAATGGCCCGGTGCCGTCCAATAACAGTCCTGCGGCCGGCATCGGCGCCATTAACCCGGCAGCCACGGCGGTTTCGCCGGAATACATTCTGCGTCCCGGCGACGTGGTCCAGGTGAAAGTGTACCAGGAGGAAGACCTGGCTTCCGTGTCCCGGATTGGCAAGGACGGCAATATCAGCCTGCCGTTGGTGGGGTCGGTTAACGTGGTTGGCAACACCGTCGAAAAGGCCACCACCGCTATCCGCGGGTTGCTGGCAAAAGATTACCTGGTGAATCCGCGAGTGACCTTGACTGTGGTGGAATTCGCCAAGCGCCGGTTCACCGTCCTTGGCCAGGTCCAGCATTCGGGGACCTACGACATGCCCCCCGACGATTCGGTTTCCTTGCTCCAGGCCATTGCCACAGCCGGCGGATATACCCGCATCGGCGACGCCAGCAAAATCACGGTCCAGAGGACGGTGGGAACCGAGAGCAAGGTGTTCAAGCTGGACGCCGATGCCATCGCCAGAAGCAAAACTGAAAAGAATTTCGACATTCTGCCCGACGACGTGATCGTCGTCGGCGAAAAATGGCTCTAACAACCCACCGGTCGCCCAATCCATTTGAAAAGCAGTCATCCAATAATATATGCACTCGCCTAAAATACCGTCCGCCTCGGATCAACCGCCTACTGTGCCCTTCCAACCTGATGGAACTTCTCCCGATTACGCGGCCGAATTCCGGCGCATCACTCATGCGCTCCTGGAGCGCAAGTGGATCATCATCCTCTGTTTTGTCGTTTGCCTGATGGCCGGAGGCGCCTATGTCTTCGTGGCGCCAGTGCTATATTGTTCGACCGCCACCATCCAGGTCGAGCAGCCGGAACGGGTGCTGAAACTTGAGGAGCCAGATTTGAATGATCTTCACGCCTTGGACTTTCTTCAAACTGTCGCGCAGAGCCTCAAAAGCCGAACCATACTGGAGAGAGTCTTGGATACAAACCACCTGGATACTGATCCCCGATTTGTTAAGCTGGGTCGGAAGCCATTAAGCCGGAGCGACCTGATTAAATCCCTCGATGAGATGATCAGTGTGAAACTCCGTCGCAGCACCCGCCTGATTGACATTACCGTCATCAATCGCGACCCGTCTCTGGTCGCAGCTATCGCCAATTCCCTGGTGCAGCAGTACATCAACGAGGGGGCGGAGCGCCATGTGGGATCGGCCATTGCGGCCAATGAATTCCTGAACAAGGAAGCCAAGCGCCTGGGCGGCAAGCTGGGCGAATCTGAAAACGCGTTGCAGGCATACAAGGAAAACTCCAAATCAAGTTCACTGGACGAACGACAGAATACGGTTGTGGCTGGTTTGAAAGAGCTCAGCACGACCCTCAATGAAGCCAAATCCGCCCGGATCCGGGCCGAAGTGGTTTACAACCAGGTGTTGGGATTGGGCACCAATGTGACCGCCTTGATGACTTTGGCCGCCGTGGGCACAGACCCCAATGTCCGGGGCGCCCAGCTCAATCTGGCAAAGGCAGAAACCGATTTTGCGGTGTTGCGGCAACGCTACAAGGATAAGCACCCAAAATATAATCAGGCCATGAGCGAACTGGTTGAACTGAGAAGCGATTTACAGACGGCGGTTCTCAAGACCGCAGGCTCTCTCAAGGCCAACCTGGAGGCAGCGCGCGCCGCGGAAGACGCAGTCAGCACCGCCGTGCGCGGGCAGGAGATTTCCGCGCTGGAGCTTAACAAACTCTCGATCCAATACGGCGTTCTTGGCCGGGAAGTGGAATCGGATCGTGCGCTTTACGAATCCGTGTTGAGCCGGATGAAGGAAACCGCCGTGACCAAGGAGCTGGCGCCCAGTGTCATTCGCGTCATCCAAACGGCCTATCTGCCTGAAAAGCCTTTCTCGCCCAAAGTGGCATTAATCCTCGGCCTGGCGGGCATAGCCGGACTCTTTTTCGGGACTTTGTGTGCGCTCGGCTTACAGTTCGTGGACAATTCGGTGAAAACGGTTGACGAGGCCGAGTCGCGCTTTCATCTGCCCGTCCTGGCGGCCATCAATAAAACCAAGGAAGTACGGCGCAAAAAAAATCCACTCGTGGTCAGCGAGTCGGCTTATTCAGCCGAGGCGGAGGCGTTCCGGTCTTTGCGGACATCGCTTTCCATGCTGGGAAGGGTGGATGACCGCCGGGTGTTTCTATTCACCAGCGCCGTGCCGCAGGAGGGCAAGACTTTCTGTTCCGTGAACTATGCCGCCAGTCTCGCCCAGGTCGGGCTAAAAACTCTGCTGATTGATTGCGATCTTCGCCGGCCCATGGTCGAATTCAGCCTCCTGGGACAGGATTCGACCGCCTTCGGGGTGACGGACTACCTCACCGGGCACCAGGCCCTCGCAGACGTCATGCAGCCCACCAGGCTCGAAAATCTTTTCTTTATTTCCGGCGGCACCACCGCCCCAAATCCGGCTGAAATGATCGCCCAGGGTGGCTTGACTCTTTTGATCGAAGAAGCCCTCAAAGAGTTTGATCGCATCGTGATTGATTCCGCCCCGATCCATGCGGTGAGCGATACCTTGCTCATGGTGAAATGCGCGCAAACCGTCTGCCTGGTGGTGCGGGCGTCCGTGACTTCCGGTCGTTCCGTCGCCCGCTGCATCCAATTGCTTCAAGCCGCCCGCGCTCCCTTGTCCGGAACTATTCTCAATCAAATGCCCGTCCATCGCGGACTCGGTTACGACACTTCCGACAATTATTATTCCTACGCCTATCAGGGCAAATATTCGAAGGATGGAGTCTATGGCGCCGGAAAAAATTCCCGGAACGGGCATGCGGATAAAAAAATTCATGCAAACAATGGACATAACCAGGCTGCGGTCAAGGCGCTGATTCCGAACGGGAAGGATCATCAGCCTCGATTCTGATTCATCATCCAAGGCCGGCCTAATCAGCCGGTTTCTGTCTGTCGGACTGTTTACGAACGTGAAAAATCATCAATCAACTCATATCAAACACTAACTTATTATGGCAAAATTACTCCAAATTCTCATCGTGGAAGACTCGGCGGACGACGCCGGCTTAGTCGCACGTCACATTGAACACGCCGGTTACAAGGTGCATTGGGAACGAGTGGAGGACGCTGCCACTCTGAAATCATCCCTGGACCAACAGCCTTGGGACGTAATCTTATGCGACCACAGCATGCCGGGCTTCAGCGGCACGGACGCGCTGGCGATCGTTCGCGCCAGCGGGCGCGACTTACCCTTCATCTTCGTCTCCGGCAGGATGGGAGAATACGTGGCCGCAGAAGCCATGAAGGCGGGAGCCCATGATTATGTGATGAAAAGCAATCTCAAGCGCCTTGTGCCCGCCGTTGAACGCGAGGTGCGCGAGGCCGAAGGGCGCCGCAAACACCGCCAGGTGGAGGAAGATCTGCGCGTATCAAATGCCAACATGAGGCAATTGTTGGCCGTCAGTCCGGCCGTGATCTACACGCTCAAGCTGGAAGGAGACAAGGTGGTCCCGGTGTTTGTCAGTGAAAACATCACCGAACTGCTGGGCTTCCCGGTGAAGGCAACGCTTGAATACGAATGGTGGACGGATCAGCTTCATCCACAGGACAAGTCAGTGGCGCTGGCGAGCATTACCGAGACTACCGCCTATGGAAAGAGCCGGGCCGAATACCGGATGCGCCACAAGGACGGCAGCTATCGCTGGGTGGATGACAAGCAACGGCTGATTCTTGACGATTTGAACCAGCCATCCGAAATAGTGGGTGTTTGGACGGACATCACGGAACGAAAGGAGGCCGAAGCAGCCCTCCAGCGGACGGCCAACATTGTCGAGTCCTCCAACGATGCGATTATCAGCGAATCGTTGGACGGCGCGGTCACCAGTTGGAACCCCGCCGCGGAAGCAATCTTCGGCTACTCCGCGGCTGAAATGATTGGAAAAACGGTGGCGATCCTGCTTCCAGCCGTTCGGCCACTCGAAGAACAGAACATACTTAAACGCGTGAACAAGGGCGAGGGAGTGTTTCATTTTGAATCACAGAGAGTCCGAAAAGATGGCGTTTGCATTGATACCGCCGTGACCATTTCCCCCATAAAGGATGTCACCGGGAAAATTGTGGGCCTATCTAAAATTGCCCGGGACATCAGCCAGCGCAAACAAGCGGAATTGGAGCTGGAACAGCGGAATGACCAGCTCCTGGGTGTTTCGCGCCAGGCCGCAGTGGCGGAATTTGCCACCAGTATTCTCCACAACGTAGGGAACGTGCTGAACAGTATAAATGTTGCCTCGTCGTGTCTGGCGGACAGCCTTAAACAATCAAGAACCGCCAACCTGGGCAAGGTTGTGTCCATGATGCGTGAACACCAGAAGGACCTCGGCGCCTTCTTTACGAGTGATTCCAAGGGCATCCAAGTGCCGGGTTACCTGGCGGACCTGGCCGAACATCTGGATCGGGAACAGGCTCAAGCCATAGAAGAGTTAAGCCAGCTCCAAACAAATATTGACCACATCAAGTCAATTGTGAAGATGCAGCAGAATTCCGCCAGCGTGTCAGGCGAAAGCGAGTTGATCAAATTGGCGGATGTCGTGGAGGATGCGCTGAAGCTGAATGTCAACGCAATCGCCCGGGGTAAAATTCAAATCGTGCGGCAATTCGAGGATCTGCCGCCGACGAGCATAGCGAAACATAAAATGCTGCAGATCCTTGTAAACCTGGTGCGCAATTCCATCCAGTCGCTCGGAGCGGCTGTTTGCGACGATAAGCGGATAACATTTCAGGTGAGCCGTGCCGGCTTGGGATTTAACGTGTCGGTGGCTGATAACGGCATTGGTATTTCCGGTGAAAATCTTCCAAGAATATTCGCCCTCGGATTCACCACCAAAAAGGACGGCCATGGTTTTGGACTCCATAGTTGCGCGGCGATTGCCAAGGAACTGGGTGGCGGGCTGAGAGTCGAAAGCGACGGCCCCGGTCTCGGGGCTACGTTCACCCTCGTATTGCCCGATGACCAGCCCTTTACGCCCAGCGGCAAAGCTCTGGAACCTCAACTCGCGAGCGCCTGATCTTCGTTGCCGATCCGCGCTTTGTTTTCAAGGGCAAACGCCAGGGCGTTATTGCCCTCCTCGAATCTGAACGATCAAGATATATTCAACAACCCACAAAACCCAGTCTATGTTTCCGAAAACCATTGAAATCCCCGTTCCCCCGACACATTCCGCCGAGCGCGGCCCCGTTGTCTTCCCCGTCCACTCACGCGAACTGGATGCCGCCATCTCATCAATAAAAAAAACCTACGGGGATGGCAGCATCATGCGCTGGGGCGAGATCCAATCCCGTGCGAAAATTGACGTGATCCCGACGGGCTTATTGGGGCTTGATCTGGCGCTGGGCGTGGGCGGCCTTCCGCGCGGTCGCGTGGTGGAGATTTTCGGACCCGAATCATCCGGCAAGACGACCTTGATGCTGCAGATTATCGCCAGCGCCCAAAACAGCGGCGGCGTTGCGGCGTTCATTGACGTCGAACATGCCCTTGATCCAGCCTACGCGAAGAACCTGGGAGTCAACCTGGACGATTTGCTGGTCTCGCAACCGGCCAGCGGCGAAGAGGCGCTGGCGATTTGTAAATCGCTGGCCAGCTCCCAGGCGCTGGCTGTGATCATCATTGATTCCGTCGCGGCACTTGTGCCCGAGGCGGAATCGGAAGGCGAACGGGGAACGGCAACGCTTGACCAACCGGCTCGTTTTATGAGTCAAGCATTACCGAAATTGACCGCAATTCTAAACAAATCAAAGACGACGTGTATTTTCACGAATCCGTCGCCCGAGAACGCCGGTCTGGAGTCCGGCAATCCTGAGACTCTGCCGGGCGGCCCGGCGTTGAAATTTTACGCCAGCGTGCGCCTCGAAATCAGTCGGAAAGAGCCCATCAAGAACGTTGCGGGCAAGGTCATCGGCAATCAAGTGCTGGTCAAAGTGGTGAAGAATAAGCTGGCGCCACCATTCGCCGAGGTGCAATTCGAGATCCTTGACCATCGAGGCATCAACAAGGAAAGCGGCATTCTCGACGTCGCGATGTCCCTCGGCACCGTGGACAAAAAGGGCGCGTGGCTGCAATTCGAAGGTGAACTGATCGGCCAGGGCATGGACGCCGCCCAAAAGGCGCTCGTCGAAAAACCAGATCTCGCCCGAAAGATCATCGAAGCCACCATGCTCAAACGCCATGCCGGAGTGGTGGCGTCCTAAACAATTTCCCGATCCCGGGCGCGCGCGTAACCGCAGCCCACGTTGTATGGTCCCAGATAATATTCCGCCAAAAATGGAGGAAAACCTTGAACACATGCGCATCCAGGCCCGGGCCCTGGATTTCGCGGCCAATGGCGTGGTGATCACCGATCGCAAAGGAACGATCCAGTGGGTGAACTCCGCGTTCACGAGGCTGACTGGTTACTCGGCCGCGGAAGCGCTCGGCAAGAATCCGCACATTCTCAAATCCGGCCAGCATTCCGACTCCTTCTACAAAGACTTGTGGTCAACGATTTCCAAGGGGCAAGTTTGGAACGGCGAAATCATCAATTGCCGAAAGAACGGCCGATTGTACTATGAAGAAATGACGATTATGCCCGTGATTGAACCGGGCGGCGCGATTACTCATTTCATCGCCATCAAGCAGGACATCAGCGAACGCAAACGCGCCGAACAAGAATTGGTTTTCAAGACCGCGTTGCTTGAAGCCCAGGTGGAATCCGCTCTCGACGGCATCCTGGTGGTGGACAATCAAGGCAGACATCTGATCAAAAACGAACGATTCATACAGGTGTGGAAAATTCCAAAGCCCCTGGCCGAGAACACCGAGGACCGTGAATCCCTCGACTTTGTGACCAGTCAGAACAAGCATCCCGCGGAGTTTCTCAGACGGGTTGAGCATCTGAATGCTAACCCGAATGAGGTGGGTCGTGATGAGATTGAACTGGTGGACGGCAGGTTTTTGGATCGGTATTCCTCCCCCGTCCGGAGCAAGGACGGAAAGCATTACGGACGAATTTGGACTTTTCGTGACATAACCGAGCGGAAGCGGTCTGAAGCCTCGATGAAGGAGATGCACGAAAAACTGATGGACATTTCCCGGGAGGCCGGCAAGTCGGAAGTGGCCAGCAGCGTCCTGCACAACGTCGGCAATGTGCTCAACAGCGTGAATGTGGCCTGCGCCTGCGTGGCCAACGATTTAAGAAATTCCCGGACGCCAAATTTGTCCAAGGTGGGCAAGCTCTTGCATGAACACGGGGCGGATTTGGGGGCCTACCTGACCAAGGATGAGAAGGGCAAACGCATTCCCGGATACCTGGTGGAACTCGCTGAACATCTCGTCGCCGAGCAGGCGCGCGCGCTCAAGGAGCTTGGCGAACTGCAAAGCAATATTGAGCACATTAAAGAGATCGTGGCCATGCAGCAGAGTTACGCCACGGTTTATGGCCTGAGCCAGATGGTCCAAATCACTGAATTGATCGAAGACGCTCTGGGCATGAATGTCCATTCCCAACAGGATTTGGAACTCTGCCGCGACTATGCGCCGGATCTTCCCGAGATCACTTTGGATAAGCATAAGGTCCTGCAAATTCTCATTAACCTGATTCGCAATGCGAAACAGGCCTGCGACGGTTCAGGATCGAAGGCCAAACGATTGACGGTTCGCGTGACCCATGGCGGTGGCTTTCTGCGCGTGGCGGTCGTGGACAACGGCGTCGGGATTCCCGCGGAGCACTTGACGCAAGTGTTCAACCCCAGGTTCACCACCAAGAAGGGCGGACATGGCTTCGGGCTGCATAACAGCGCGAACGCGGCAAAGGAAATGGGCGGATTCCTAATCGCTCAGAGTGACGGCCCGGGCCTGGGTTCCGTCTTCACCCTCGAACTGCCGCTGAACGCCGCGTCAAACTCGCACACCCCAGAGCACGACAAACCTATTTATGAAAAGATCAATTGAGGAAAACTCCCGCCTGTTGGTGGTGGACGACAATCACGCCATTCACCTGGATTATCGCAAGGTTCTTGGCGGGAAGGAAATGGGGTCAATCTCGATTCTGGCGAGCGCAGCGGCTTTGTTCGGGGAGCAGCCAAAACCCAATCACTCCCCCGAATCAAGTTTCCAGTTGGATTCAGCCTTTCAAGGAACAGACGCCTTGGAACTCGTCCGGAAATCCATTGCCCAAGGGCATCCTTACGCGCTGGCCTTCATGGACGTTCGGATGCCGCCGGGGTTGGACGGCGTTGAAACCACGGCCAAAATTTGGGAAATAGATCCCGACATTCAAGTCGTCATTTGCACCGCTTACTCGGATTATTCCTGGGAAAAAATATCGGAGAAGCTGGGGCAATCTGATCGCCTGGTGATTCTGAAAAAACCGTTCGAGCCCATCGAAGTCATGCAATTAGCCGCGGGCCTCACCAAAAAATGGAAGCTGCTGCGGGAAGCAAAAGGAAAGACGGCCCATGAGTAAAAACCCGTTAGCCGAACCACTCCGCAATACCAGCCTTATCCCAGGCAATTAAACTCCGGCCCCATGAACATTCTAGTCACTGGCGGCGCGGGATTCATCGGTTCGCACGTTTGCGAACGATTGCTCCAGTCCGGCCACGCGGTGTGGACGGTTGACGATTTGAATCCTTTTTATAGTCCTGCCACCAAGCAACAAAATCTATCGGACATCCAGGCGCTCGGAAAACCGTTTACTTTCCTCAAGGCAGATTTGGGCGATGTGAATACGCTCCGCAACCTCTTTGGCAAAGTCCGGTTTGACCAGGTTATTCATCTCGCGGCGCGAGCGGGAGTGCGGCCCAGCCTGGACGAGCCCGAATTATTTCAACAAGTAAATGTTGGCGGCACGGTCAATGTTCTGGAGGCCGCCCGGCGTCACGGAGTGAAAAAAGTCATCCTGGCCTCGTCGTCGTCAGTTTATGGCGTGAATAAGAAAATTCCTTTCGCGGAGGGCGACCCGGTGGCTACCGCGATTTCGCCCTATGCCGCGACCAAGCTCGCGTGCGAATCCCTCGGCCACGTCTATCATCATATTTACGGCCTGGACGTGGCGGTGCTGCGCTTCTTCACCGTCTATGGTCCGCGCCAGCGGCCCGACCTGGCAATCCACAAGTTCGCCAGTCTAATCACCCGCGGCCAACCGATCCCGGTCTTCGGGGACGGTTCCACCGCGAGGGACTATACTTATATTACGGACATTGTGGATGGCATTATGGCCTGCACGGAGAAAAAAATCGGATACGAAATATTCAATTTGGGCGAGTCGCAAACCGTCACCTTGAATCGTTTGATCGAGTTGTTGGAAACGTCGTTGGAGCGCAAGGCGATCATCGAACGATTGCCATCGCAGCCAGGCGATGTGCCTGTGACCTGCGCGGACATTACAAAATCGCGCCAATACCTCGGCTACGCGCCCGGAGTTAAAATTGAACAAGGCATTCCTCTGTTTGTGAATTGGTTTAAGAAACAGTAGCAAGCAAAGAATTAGCGAAACCGGGAAAACCTGCCGGACGACCCCTGGCGCCTGTTGGTTCAGCGCAAAACAACTTTGGATTCACGAAAGTGAGCGCTTGGTTTTTTTTGTTGATTCCCTTTTCAAGCGTCCGAGCTGGGTATGATTTGCCTAGACTGAGCCAGAGTCGTGTCAGGGTCTAAACCCGCGCCGATCCGACAATCCGGGCGCGTGTTCCCGGCCCTGACCCATCCTCGAACCTCCTGCGAAATTCCGCGCTCGGCCCGATGGGGTGAACAATTATTATCACGGTTTCACGGCGGCGGGGAGTTGGCAGTCCACGCATCCGCCTCAAGTTCAAACAGCAGATCATCCCGGCAAACGTCACATTGGGCCAGCACCACGGGCAGGGATCGCAAACCACGAGCCTCACACCATTCCGTGAACGCCCGCGCATACGCAGTGCGCCTGAAATAAGCGGTCGCGCGGGTCAGATCGGAAAATCCAAAGCCGCGCGAATGCAGGATTGCCTCCACCACTTGCATGGATTGCGCAACCTGCCGGCGCGGATCGCCAAGCCACATCGTGGCTCCGCCGGGCGCAATGCTCGCCGTGCCGGAAATCAGCAGCCGCCGGCCGGATTCGGAAGAGAATTCCATCGCGCGGCTGAAAGAGCTGCCATAAGCGGGCGCGGGGCATTGCAGCGGCGAGGCAATTTCTTCAGCGCGGGCAGGGCCATCCTCTGGCTGCATCGCCCAGGCGCCGACGGTCAGCGCGGCGCCGGCGGGATTTTTCGCGCCGACGCCGGTGCTCGCTGGAAGTGATCCGGTGTGGAATTTCACGGCTGAATAAATTTTGGTTCGCGTGCGATTGAACTCATCGTACCAGGACAAAATGTCCTCGAGGAAAAACCAGGTTCGCACCAGATCAGTCAGCGAGAATCCGCCTTGCGCCAGCGCCTCGGCCAGATTGTCGAGTGTCTCACGCGTCTGGTCCGCGCGCGGCCTGGCATTGCTGACTGGCCCCAGCCCGCCCAAAACGCAGTGGCGGGCCGCGCCGTTTTGAAACACGGAGCCGACCACCCTTTCCCCGATACGGATGCGTTGCACGGTCCCGCCGGTGAAGCCGTGCGCTTGCACGCCCGCGATGGGATGCGCGTCGCAAGCGGCGCCTTCAACCCAGGTGATGGGCCAATCCACCCTCCCGAAAATTCGCCGCAAGGCTTCGTTGACCGCCGGGTGCGCGCTCACGGAACCAAATACCGTGAGCTGAACGATGGCAGCCTCCAACTCCAGCAATGAATCCGCGAGCCTCGTGAACAGCTCCACGATTCCTTCGCCGGCGACGGGTCTCAAGGTCAGGGAAATCTCCGAACCATGCGCGTCGGTCAGCAGCGCGCAATTGGCAGCGGAATCATGGATGGAGAGATCTGAGGTTGGCGGTTCGGCGTTCGGGTCGAACTTCGTGTGCGGAACGTAAAACATCATCACACCAAAACAGACGAGGGGCCGATGAAATCAGTTACAGCGAAAGCTCACCGTAAATTGCTTTCTTGATGGCAAAATAGGGGTCGCTATTTCTGTATCTAAACGGGTTCCAATGCGTCTGTCTTATTGAATGCAACGAAGGCGTCCGGCCCGGCAGCATATCATAGGGCATTTGCTTTTGGCGGCTTTGGTCATTTTACCCGCCCTGGGTGGAATCGCGGCGACGGGCGTTTACGAATGCGACGCTTCGTTAAAGCCGGAGTGCAAAATTGACGAACTGGTCTTCGCAAAACTTCAGGAATTGAACATCCTCCCGGCGCGTGTCTGCTCGGATGAAGTCTTCGTGCGGCGCGTATTTTTGGATGTGATCGGCACGCTGCCCACGGCCCAGGAGGCGGAAAATTTTATTCTCGACCGGCATCCCGACAAGCGCCGCGCGCTCATTGACCGGCTGCTCGAACGACCGGAATTCGCGGATTACTGGGCCATGAAGTGGGGCGATGTGCTGCGGATCAAGGCGGAATTTCCCATCAACCTCTGGCCCAACGCGGCGCAGGCGTATCATCATTGGGTCCGCGGCTGCCTCGAGCGGGATGTGCGCTATGACAAGTTCGCGCGCGATCTGCTCACGGCCAGCGGCAGCAATTTCGCCGTGCCCGAGGTGAATTTTTACCGCGCGCTCCAAAGCAAAGACCCGCCGGGCATCGCGCAAACCGTGGCGTTGACATTCATGGGCGCGCGAATCGAAAAATGGCCAAAGCCGAAACGGGATGAACTTGCGGCGTTCTTTTCCAATGTGGGTTACAAATCCACGGGCGAATGGAAGGAGGAGATTGTTTATTTTAATCGCGCCTCGACCAACACCCTGGCGGTGACGAGCGCGCCGAAGCGAGTGACTTTTCCGGATGGCACCAGTGTCGTGGTATCGCCGAACGAGGATCCGCGCGCCGTTTTCGCCGATTGGCTGACGAACCCGAAAAATCCCTGGTTCGCCCGCGCCGCCGTGAATCGCGTTTGGTCCTGGCTGTCGGGCCGCGGCATCATCCAGGAATCGGACGACATCCGCCCGGACAACCCGCCGGTCAATCCGGCGTTGCTGGCCTATTTGGAAAATGAACTCGTATCGTCCAACTTCGATTTGAAGCATATCTACCGGTTGATCTTGAATTCGAAAACTTATCAACTGTCCGCCATTCCCAGCTCCAAAGACCCGATCGCCGCGGCTAATTTCGCCTTCTACCCCTTGCGCCGACTGGACGCCGAAGTGTTGATTGACGCGGTGGATCAGATCACCGGCACCACCGAGACCTATTCGAGCGCGATCCCGGAACCATACACATTCATTCCGAGCGGCGAGCGCTCGATAGCGTTGCCGGATGGCAGCATCACCAGTTCGTTCCTGGAAATGTTCGGACGGTCGCCGCGCGACACCGGCCTGGAATCGGAACGCAACAATCGCGCGAGCGCCGAGCAGCGGTTGCATTGGCTCAACTCCAGCCACATCCAGCGCAAACTCGAGGACAGCAGCCTGCTCAAGCTGCAAATGCAGGCCAAGGAAACACCCCGGCAGATCGCGACGGGAAGTTATCTGACGATCCTCTCGCGCTTTCCCACGGAGAAGGAGTTGCGCATCGCCGAGGCTTATTTTCAAACCACCAACACGGTCAAACGCGACGCGGCCATTGACCTCGCCTGGGCGCTATTCAACAGCCCGGAATTTCTTTACCGCCATTGAGCAAACCGGAAGCGAGAAAGCAAACTTATGAATGAAAGATTTTACTCCACAAAAGCCTGGAAGCCTTTTTCGGACAAACAAATCAACGGGCTGCGCGCCGAGGCCATCTCGCGCCGCGAAGCCATCCAGCGCGCCATGTTCGGCGCGGCGGGACTGGTACTGGGCCAGCATTTAACTCTGCGCGCCCTCGCGGATGCTCCGCCCGTAAAGCCCACCGCCAAGGCGGTCATCCAAATCTGGATGTGGGGCGGGCCGTCGCATCTCGATACATTTGACCCGAAGCCCGAGGCCGGCTCGGATTATTGCGGGCCTTTGAACAAACCCATCGCCACGAACGTGGATGGCATCCGCATTTCCGAACTGATGCCCGTGCTCGCGAAACAGGCGGATCAATATTCAATCATCCGCAGCCTGACGCACGGCGTGAACGCCCACGAGACCGCATCCTACATGGTCCAAACCGCCCGGCCCCAGGTCGGCCACGAAGTTTTTCCCTGCGTCGGAGCGGTGGTTTCGCTTTTCAAAGGCTACAACGCCGGCTACCAGGGTTTGATTCCGCCCTATGTGGTTCTGACCGAACCGCAGGGGCGCTTTTCCGAGGCGGGATTTTTGGGGCCTCGTTACAAACCCTTCGCCACCGGCGGCGATCCCGCGCAAGCCCGGTTCATCGTCGAAGGCATCATCTCGCAGAATATTTCCGATCAACGGCAAAAAGACCGGCGCGATTTGCTCCATGAACTCGACACGTTTGGCAACGCGATGAAAAATGACGCGCAACTCGCCGCCGCTGCGCAGGCTGAGACGCAGGCTTACGACATGATTCTGGGTGATGGCGGAAAAGTATTTGATCTTTCGCAGGAGACGAGTGAATTGCGCGACCGTTACGGACGAAACACTTTCGGGCAATCCTGTCTCGTCGCGCGGCGATTGGTGGAACGCGGCGTGCCCTATGTCACCATCAATTATCAAGGCTGGGACACGCACCGGGAAAATTTCCAAGTCATGCGCCGCAAACTGCCGGAACTGGACAAAGGCATGGGGACGCTGTTGCAGGACCTGGCTGGGCACGGCTTGCTGAATAGCACCATTGTCTGGTGCTGCGGCGAATTTGGCCGGACGCCGAAAGTCCTCTGGGAAGCTCCCTGGAATGGCGGGCGAAATCATTGGGGGCAGGTTTTCTCCGCTGTTGTCGCCGGCGGTGGTTTCAAGGGTGGCCATGTCGTGGGGGCCTCGGACGCCAAGGGCGAGCAAGTGAAAGAACGGCCCGTGTATCCGGCTGATCTCATTGGAAGCATGTATGAACTTCTCGGCATCAACTCCAGCGCGAAACTGCCAAATCCCAGTGGTATTGACACCCGCGTCGCGCCCTCACCCGGCGAAGGCGTGAAATCCGCCGGCTTGCTGAAAGAGATCATGCCGACATGAACGCGATCCGAAAATGCGCGATTCTGTTCCTGGCGTTTTTGTTACCGACCCTGGGCTGGGCGCAACAGAAGCAACAAAATATTCCGCACATCGCTTACGTTTATCCCGCCGGTGGACAGATGGGCGCGACTTTTCAAATCACGGTCGGCGGACAATTTCTTGCCAGCGTTTCCAATGCTTACGTTTCTGGCCCGGGCGTCCAGGCTCAAGTCATGGAATACAACCGTCCGCTGCCGCAACAGCAATTCAAGGACCTCCAGGACGAATTAAAACAATTGCAGGAAAAGCGGAAGGCCTCGGGCGGAGTTTCGTCCGGCACAAATGCCTGGACCGACGCGGACACGCGTAGAATGACTGAAATCCGGGATAAAATTCTCAAGAACCCGCCGAATCGCAAGGCCAACCCGGCGATGGAAGAGACGATCACGCTGAAAATTTCCATCGCCACCAATAGCGAACCCGGCGAACGCGAAATCCGGTTGAAAGCCCCCAACGGCGTGTCCAACCCGTTCGTTTTTTGCGTTGGTGAATTGCCCGAGTTTTCCAAGCCGCTCTCCAAAACCGCCAATCCGGACCTGGATCGCTTCCTGCAAAAGCTGGGCGCAAAACCCGCCAGCCCGGGCACTCCCAAATTTGAAGCCCGCGTCAACTTGCCGGCCACCCTCAATGGCCAAATCATGCCCGGCGGCATGGATCGTTATCGGTTTGAAGCGCGCAAGGGACAGCAACTGGTCATTTCCGCTGGCGCGCGCGCGTTGATTCCATACCTGGCCGATGCGGTGCCCGGCTGGTTTGAGGCGAGATTGACGATTTTTGACGCCAAGGGAAATGAACTCGCCAGTGACGAACGCTTTCACTTCCGGCCCGACCCGGTCATTCATTTTGCCGTGCCGCAGGACGGTGATTATGCCGTGGAAATCCACGACTCGATTTTTCGCGGGCGCGAGGATTTTGTTTACCGGTTGACGCTGGGCGAACTGCCATTCGTGACGAGCATCTTTCCGCTGGGCGGTCCGGTGGACGGAAAAACCGATTTCGAGCTGACCGGTTGGAATCTTCCCATTTATACCCTAACGGTGGACAACACCGGCAAACCACCGGGTATGTATTCTATTTCCATCACCAACCATGGACGGTTCTCCAATCTCCTGCCGTTTGCGCTGGATAATCTGCCGGAATGCAGTGAACGCGAACCAAACAATTCACCGGAAACCGCGCAAGCGGTGACCTTGCCCGTCATCATCAACGGACGGATGGATAAACCTGGTGACGAGGACGTGTATCGCTTTTCCGGCCGCGCCGGGGAAAGAATTGTGGCGGAGGTCTATGCGCGGCGGCTGGATTCACCGCTGGATTCGACACTCACCTTGACCGACGCCGCCGGCAAACAGCTCGCATTCAATGACGATTACGATGACAAAGGCTCGGGCCTGGAGACGCACCACGCCGACTCTTACCTGACTGCCACGCTGCCGGCGGATGGGAACTATTACCTGCGCATCGCCGATGCCCAGCAAAATGGCGGGCCGGATTACGCCTATCGCCTGCGCCTGAGCGCGCCGCGGCCCGACTTCGCCTTGCGCGTATCGCCATCCGGCCTCAACCTCCGCGCCGGGCTGAGTGTTCCTTTCACGGTGTATGCCTTGCGAAAGGATGGATTCACCAACGCAATAGACCTGCGCTTGAAGAGTGCGCCAGCCGGATTTTCAATAACCGGCGCGCGAGTGCCGGAAAATCAGGACCAGACCATGGTCACTTTGAAAGGGCCGGCCCAACCGGAGCCGGAACCGGTAAAACTGGAACTGCAAGGTCGTGCCGTCATCGGCGGATGCGAAGTCACCCACGCGGCCGTGCCGGCGGAAGATCTGATGCAGGCCTTTGCCTACTGGCATCTGGTTCCTTCGCGCGCGTTCGAAGTAGCCGTGGCTGGGAATCCAAGGCCTTTCGCCAGCAATGATTTCAAGATACTCAGCGCGACCCCCGTCAAAATTTCCGCCGGTGGAACTGCCTTCATCTCGATCAGTACCCCATCCGGCGCGTTTGCAAACCGCTTCGATCTTGAATTGAACTCCGCGCCCGAGGGCATCACCCTTGAAAAAATTTCACCATCCGACAAAGGTGTGGAAATGCTGCTGCGCTGCGACGCGGCCACAGCCAAACCGGGGCTGCAAGGCAACTTGATTGTCAACGTCATCCCGAAAACTCCGGCGACAAATCAACCACCCAAAGCCCGAGGAAATCAGCCCCGCAAACCGGTGGGCGTGTTGCCGGCCATTCCTTTTCAAATCAGTCCGGAATAAGCAAGCGGCTTGGCAATAAATTCTTCTGTTGGCAAGCGGCGCGTTCCCTCTAATATTTGTCCCCTTTGACACATTATGGCTGAGACGAAGAAGCACGTTTACGACGAGAGCAAGATCAAGACGCTGTCCTCGCTGGAGCATATCCGGCTGCGCACCGGCATGTATATCGGCCGCGTCGGGGATGGTTCGCACTATGATGACGGCTGTTACATCCTCTTGAAGGAGGTCATTGATAATGCCATTGACGAATTCATCATGGGCTACGGCAAGGAAGTGCAAATCACCATCGCGGACGGCACGGTGATGGTGCGCGATTTCGGGCGCGGCATCCCGCTGGGCAAGCTGGTGGATTGCGTTTCAAAAATCAACACGGGCGCCAAGTACAACGACGACGTGTTCCAATTCAGCGTGGGCTTGAACGGCGTGGGCACGAAAGCGGTGAACGCGCTCTCGAAGGATTTTTTTGTCCGCAGTTTTCGAAGCGGTGAATTTGCCGAGGCATCTTTCAAGCAGGGCAAACTCAAGACCGACAAGCAGGGCAAAGTGGCCAATGAACCCGACGGCACGTTGATCCGGTTCGAGCCTGACCCCACGATTTTCAAGACGATTGAATTTCTCCCCGAAATGGTGGAGCGGCGGCTGCGGCATTACAGCTATCTCAACACGGGCCTCAAGCTGATTTATAACGGGCAAACGTTCGTGTCCCGGCGCGGGTTGATGGATTTGGTGCTGGAGGATTTGCAGGGCGACAACAGCGAGCCGATTTATCCGCCGTTGCATTACGCGAGCAAGACGCTGGAGTTTTGCTTCACGCACAGCAACAGTCGTTACGGCGAGACGTTTTATTCTTTCGTGAACGGCCAATATACCTCGGACGGCGGCACGCATTTGAGCGCCTTTCGCGAGGGTTTGCTCAAGGCGGTCAATGAATACGCAAAGGGCAAGTATGAGGGCGACGACGTGCGCGAGTGCATGGTGGGCGCGGTCGCCATCCGGTTGAAGGACCCGGTGTTTGAATCGCAGACAAAAAATAAATTAGGCAACACCGAAATCCGTTCCGATCTCGTGAACCAGGTGCGCGAGGAATTGCTCCATTTTTTTAATCGCAACAAGGAAGTCGCGGAAAAGCTCCTGGCCAAGGTCGAGGACACGCGGCAGTTGCGCAAGGAATTGCAGGACGTGAAGAAACTTGCGCGGGAGCGCGCCAAGGCCATCAGCATTCGCATCCCGCAACTCAAGGATTGCAAAGTCCATTTCGACAAGGCGAAGTCAAAGGGCGAAGGCTCGATGGTCTTCATCACGGAAGGGCAATCCGCGGCGGGCTCGATTGTAAGTTGCCGCGATGTGAACACGCAGGCGATTTTCACCTTGAAGGGCAAACCGCTGAATGTCTGGGACCTCAAACGCGACATCGTCTATAAAAACGATGAGATGTATAATTTGATGCGCGCCCTGGACATCGAGGACAACCTCGAAGGTTTGCGTTACGAGAAGGTCATCCTCGCCACCGATGCCGATGTGGACGGCCTGCATATCCGGAATTTGTTGATCACCTATTTCTTTCGCTTTTTTGAGCAAGTGATTCATGACGGGCATTTGTTTGTCTTGGAAACACCGCTCTTCCGCGTCCGCAACAAGGAGAAAACGATTTATTGTTATTCCGAGACCGAGCGCGACACGGCGTCGAAAAGCATGGGCAAAAATTGCGAGATGACGCGGTTCAAAGGCCTGGGCGAAATTTCGCCGGCGGAGTTCAAGCAATTCATCGGCGACGACATGCGCTTGAGCAAGGTCGAATACGCGACGAAGCCCGAGGCGCAAAACATCCTCAGCTTTTACATGGGCAAGAACACGCCGGAACGCAAGGATTTCATAATGGAAAACCTCGTCGTGCCGGTGGAGGATTGAATTAATTTCAAGCAACCATGAGCGCAGCAAAACGCAAAAAGACACCCGAACAACCCGAGTTGCCAATTGAGAATGGCCAGCCCGCGAATGGCGAAACCGCCAAGCCCAAACCCGCCGGCAACGGCGACGGCCATGTGCTCGCCGAGGAGGTTCCGGCGGTCGAGCACGTTCCCTTCGCGCCCGGAAAGATGGATCTGCCGCTGCATCGGCGCGTCAACACCAGCTTCATGGAATACGCCTCGTACGTCATTCGCGACCGGGCGATTCCCAGTCTCAACGATGGCTTGAAGCCGGTGCAACGCCGTATTTTGTGGGCGCTGCACGAAAAGGACGACGGGCGTTTCATTAAGGTGGCGACGGTTTCCGGCCATTGCGCCCAATATCATCCGCACGGCAACGTTTCCATTGACGACGCGCTGGTGGTGCTCACGAACAAACGCTACCTCATCGAGGGGCAGGGGAACTTCGGCAATATTTACACCGGCGATCCGGCGGCGGCTTCGCGGTATATCGAATGCCGGTTGACGGAACTGGCGCGCCACGAAATTTTCAACGACGAGTTGACCGAGTTCGTGCCGAGTTACGACGGGCGCAACAAGGAGCCGGTCGCCCTGCCGGCCAAGCTGCCCTTGCTGCTGATGCTGGGCACGGAAGGCATCGCCGTGGGCATGGCGTGCAAAATTCTGCCGCACAATTTCCCCGAGTTGCTCGAGGCGCAGATTGCGATTCTCAAGAAGCAGCCGTTCAAATGCCTGCCGGACTTCATCACGGGCGGATTGATGGACGCGCGCGAATACGCGGACGGCAAAGGCAGCGTCAAGGTCCGCGCGAAAATCAAAATCAAGGATGAGTCCACCGTGGTCATCAAGGAAATCCCGCCCACGACGACCACGGATTCGTTGATCGGCTCGATTGAAGACGCGGCGCAAAAAGGCAAACTGAAGGTGAAGAGCGTCAATGATTTCACGGCGGAGGAGGTGGAAATCGAAATCCGCGCGCCGTCCGGCGTGGGCGCGGAGCAATTGGTGGACGCGCTCTACGCCTTCACGGATTGCGAGTCGAGCATCAGCAGCCGCATCATCGTCATCAAGGACAACCGACCGGTGGAGATGACGGTGTCCGAGGTGTTGCGCGAGAACACCGCCAAGCTGGTCGCGGATTTGAAGCGCGAATTGGAATTGAAAGAGCGCCAGCTCGAGGAGGAAATGCACTTCAAAACGCTTGTCCGCATTTTTATCGAGAACCGCATTTACAAAAAAATCGAGCAATCCAGGACCAACGAGGCCGTGCAGGAAGCGGTCTCGGACGGGTTCAAGCCGCATCGCCGCGAGCTGCTCCGCGATTTGACGCCCGAGGACATTGAGATGCTGCTCGGGGTGCGCATCCGCCGGATTTCGCTGTTCGATATCAACAAGCACCGCGAGGAAATGGACAAGGTGAAGGCCGCGCTGGAGGAAGTGCGCAAGCATTTGAAAAACGTCACCAAATACGCCATCGCGCGACTGGAAGGCTTGCTCGAGAAATACGGGCCGATGTATCCGCGGCTCACCAAGAGCAGCCGTTACGACGAAGTGGAGGCCAAGGAAGTCGCGTTCAAGTCGTTCAAGGTCGCGTATGATCGCGAGTCCGGTTACGCGGGTTACAAGGTTTCGGGCGAGGAATTCCGCCTGGAATGCACGAAGTTCGACAAGCTCATCCTGGTGTTCAAGGACGGCCATTACAAGGTGACCGAATTGCCGGAGAAATTATTCGTGGGACCGGACCTGGAGTATTGCGGATTGCCCGAGCGCGACCGCGTGTTCACGCTGGCTTACACCAACCGCGACGCGACCTACCTGAAGCGCTTCACCTTCGGCGGCACGATCATGAACAAGGAATATTTCTGCATCCCGGAAAAATCGCGCATCCTCTTTTTCGAGCCGGACACGCCGGCGGAACTTTACATCCGCTACAAACCCGCGCCATATCAAAAGGTCAACCAGCAGACCTGCAAGCCCGAGGAAGTGATGGTCAAGGGCGTGAAATCGCGAGGGAACCAAATCTCGATCAAGGAAGTCTCCTCGATCAACAGCAAACCCAGCCGCGGCTGGGACCCGGAAGCGCCCATCAGCCGGTTGCAGTTTGCGTAGGGCTTGGTGTCCACGCTTTAGCGTGTCCCCGTCCCTTCTCTGAATGGGGAGCGCACGCGCCGTCGCGTGCTCTTCGCGGCGCCTCGCCGCGAAGAAATGAAACATGCGCAACCAGGATCGCGGGCCTGCTTTTCTTGCGTCGCTCCATTGTGGTCGGCGAGGGCGCCGACCACTGCGCGGTCTTTCCAGACGGGCAATTGCGCGCGCCCTCCCCGGACTCAAATCATATGGCAGAACATCGCGTCGCGCAGCTTGGGCTCGAACCACGTGCTCTTGGGCGGCATGATGCCGCCGGCGTCGGCGATGGTCATTAAATCCTCGATGCTCGTTGGGAACATCGAGAACGCGCACGCGTATTCGCCGGCGTTCACCAGCTTCTCCAACTCGCCCGTCCCGCGAATGCCGCCGACAAAATTGATCCGCTTGCTCGTGCGCGGATCATCAATCCCGAACACCGGCGCGAGCGCATATTTTTGCAGCAGCGTCACGTCGAGCTTCTCAATCGGGTCCGTCGTCGCCGCGAATTGCGGGCGCACGTTCAGCGTGAACCATTGTCCGCGCAGATAAAAGCCCAACTCGTGCTTCCGCGTGGGTTGCGGTTTGCCCGCCGGGTTGATGATGAAGACCGCGTCGAGCTTTTCGACCAGTTGCACCGGGTTCAGGCCGTTCAGATCCTTGAGCACGCGATTGTACGGCAAAATCTGCATTTGATTATGCGGAAAAATCACGCTCAGAAAAAATCCGCTCTGCCCCGCGCCCTGGCGACTCTGAAAAACCCGCGCCGCCGCCGCGCTGCGATGATGCCCATCGGCAATGTAAAGAAACGGAATGCGCGCAAACGCGGCCTCGATGAATTGAATCGTCTTCGCGTCGCCAACCACCCAGGAAGTGTGCCTCACGCCGTCCTTCGCGGTGAAATCAATGTCCGGCGCGGTTGCCGAGATTTTCGCGAACAATTCATCCAGCGCGGCCTGCGCGCGATACGTCAGGAACACCGGGCCGGTCTGTGAATTCAGCGTTTCGATGTGGCGCACGCGGTCGTCCTCCTTGTCGGGCCGGGTGAACTCATGTTTCTTGATGATGTTTGACAAATAATCCTCGCAACTCGCCGCGGCCACGAGACCCACCTGGCTGTGCCGGCCCATTACCTGCCGGTAAAGATAATAGCATGGTTGCGCGTCCTGCCGCAGCGAACCCTGCGCGATGAGCTTCTCGAAATTCTCCCTGCCCTTCGCATAAACCGCCGGCGAATAAATGTCCGTGTCCGGCGGCAGGTCAATTTCCGGCTTGCTGACATGCAGGAAACTCAGGGGATTTCCCGCCGCCATTTCGCGCGCCTCCGCCGACGACATCACGTCATAAGGCAATTCGCAAATCCGCGCCGCCAGTTCCGGTTTGGGGCGCAACGCCGCAAAAGGTTTTATCGTAGCCATAAAGGAGGGTGAAGATAGCGAACCCGCAAGGGAACGCACGACGAAAATTTATTGGCCGGGCACTGCGCGAGGCGTTTCTCAACAATGTCTTGAATTTGGTAGCGGAAATCGCGCTGCGATTTCCCCGCTCGAGTCAGCGAGGGCGGAAGCGCTTGCGCACGGCTGCCCGCCTACGCTGACTATCTGGTAGCGCTCGGTTCCGTCGCCTGACGCTTCGCTCGGCGGCGGGGAAATCGCGGCGCGATTTCCGCTACCATTACAATGCCGCCCTCCACGGCAGGCGGGACGCCCGCCGCTACATCCGCCGAGGTCAAGTCGCGCTCGTCGGATCAGACCCGGAGTTGGCGATATTCCAGTTGGTGTTGTCGCGCCGGATTTTTTGCCAGATGCGCAGCCAGTATAAGATATTCAGCGAAATCAAAACGCTACCAACAATTAGCGGATAACGAAACAGCCACCTTAACTCCGGTACAACATAAAAATGTTCGCCCGGCCACCACGCCACTAAAAAAAATACAGGGATCAAAAAGCTTTGCAGGATTTGCATAATGAACACCAGCCAGGGAACACTGGATTTAGCAGGCATTCGCCGAGCAACGATATAGGACACCGAAGGAGTAAAAATACACGTTATGAACATTACTGCAGCGAGTGCCGTTGAGTGAATGTCGGCTCGATGCAGCGCACCCATCATAACCAGGGCCAAGCTCAAGACAGCGATAACAACCCCCAACGAAGGCCTCTTCCGCGCCGTTTGATATATCGCGTTCAACTTGGCCTCCTCCTTTTCAGTCAGATGTTTCGTGCGAAATCGGCGCAACGCCGCTTTTGGATCACCCAATTCTTGCAATGCCAGTTTCTTTGATCCGTCCTCCGGCTTGCCATTCCTCAAATGTTCCTCAATGGCCTCGGTGAAATGCGTTTCAATTTCCGTTGTGATGCGCGTCTTTGCCTGCTGGCACAAATCCTTGGTGGCAATCTTGAGCCATTCCTCAAGATTTTCAACGGGCTGGTGTTTGAACCACGTTTTCATTTTTGGTCAAAAAGTAATTCAATTTGCCGTCGTCGGATTTGAGCCGGAATGGGCCAAATCCCAATCGGCGTTTCCGCGCCGCACTTTTCGCCAGATGCGCTGCCAGGGAATGATGGACGCGGGGATAAACAAGACAAAAGAAACAAATCCTGTAATGAAAGCATCCGAGACTGATAAGTCAGGGTAAAATAAGAAGCATATAAGTATCCCGAGAATGAAAGCCGACACAATCTCACCCATAATGTTAATTAGCACTATTCGGTTTGTAGCTGAATGTGGAGGCGATGTTTTTGCGGCTACTCGAAATATCCACTTGAGGGGATATTTCGCAAACATCATAAGGGTGTAACTGTAAGCCAGTTCGTAATAGTGTTGAGTTGAGCCAAAAAAATCGCGCCCTAAGCGAACCGCACAAATTGCGCCGACGAAAAGCAGAATTTCTGCTACCAAGTTACCTTTGGGGTAAGGGCCGGTCGCAACTGCAGTCAAACGCTGAACTTTAATATTCTCATTTTCAGTGAGATGCGTCTTGCGGAACTTCCTCCCGGCTTCTTTGGGATCCCCCAAGCCATCCAACGCTAGCGTCTCGGCTTTCTCGATGGATTGTCCATCGGCAACCCAGCTTTCCACCGCTTCTTTATAATGCCCTTGAATTTCCACCCAAATCCGCGATTGCGCCTGCCTGCACAAATCCTTGGTGGCAATCAAAAGCCACACGGCAATATGTTCGCATCGTTCTGGTTTTCGCTCGTTCATCACGCTTCCTGTAGGATTAATGTGATCGCATCCGCAAACTGGGTCCATTCCTGGTGCTGCTTGGACAGCATTCCCTTGCCTTTTTTGGTCAGCTTGTAATAGCAACGGGTGCGGCCATTTTCTTCCTCGGTGTAGGATTCGATCAGGCCCTTGTTTTCCAAACCGTGCAGGGCCGGGTAAAGCGTCCCTTCCTTAAAATCGAGCACGCCCTTGGATTTCTGCTTGATGTCCTGCGCGATGCGATAGCCGTGGTTCGGCCCGCGGCTGAGATTCTTCAAAATCAATGTCGTCAATCCGCCCTTAAAATTCATGCAAAAGACAATACCTCGGGAACATAGGTATAGGCAAGCAGAATCGGACGCCTTATCGTCGCTTGCAGTCGCTTGCGCCCCGGCCTTCCTGCGCGGGATGAAAAATGTCGCCACGTAACCACTCAACTTCCGATACCGTCATAAGATCATGATGAAAAATATTCGACTGCAATTGCTCCTCATTTTGGCCGTGATCGTCGCGTGGTTGCCGACGCCATTGGTGCGCGCTGATCCCGCGACCCTCGCCAAGACGCCATACGAATACTCGCCGGGCGCGTATCAGGTCCAGACGATGGAATACGATTGGGTGGACGCCAAGCGCGACCGCAAGGTGCCGGTGAAGATTTATTATCCCGCCGATGCCAAGGGCCGTTTGCCGGTGATTATTTTTTCGCACGGGCTGGGAGGTTCGCGGGAGGGTTACGGGTATCTGGGAAAGTATTGGGCGAGTCACGGGTATGTGTCCGTCCATCCGCAACATCTGGGCAGCGACACGAGCGTCTGGCAGTCAGTTCCGCTCGGTGAGCGCATGCAGGCGTTGACCAAGGCCGCATACGATGTCACCAACGCCATCAACCGGCCGCTCGACATTTCATTCGTGATTGATGAGCTTGCCAAATTGAATGCGGAGGATTCGCCGTTGAAAGAACGGCTCGACCTGGAGCGCATCGGCATGGCGGGACATTCTTTCGGCGCTTACACCACGCTGGCGGTGGCGGGGCAGGTTTTTATGAGTCCCGAAGGCAAGGAAATTTCCGATCGCGAGCCGCGCATCAAAGCCGCCATACCGATGAGCGCGCCCGTTCCCAAAAGCCAGGAGCAGGTCCTCGACAAGGCATTCGCAAAAATCAACATTCCCTGTTTTCACATGACGGGCACGCTCGATGACAGCCCTGTCGGCGAAACGAAGGCTGCGCAACGCCGCATTCCATTCGATCACATTCAAGGGACGGACGAGTTCCTGCTGATTTTTAACGGCGGCGATCACATGGTTTTTTCGGGCCGGTTGCGGGCGCAGGGCGGCGGGGAAAAAGACCAGCAATTTCAGGCGCTGGTTTGCTCCAGTTCCACCGCTTTCTGGGACGCCTATTTAAAAGGCGACGAGAAAGCAAAGAAATGGCTGACAGGAAAAGGATTTGAAACCGAACTCGGCGACAAAGGAACTTTTGAGAAAAAACTGAAAGGCGCGCCCAGCGCGTCTAAATGATCTTTGAAAAGTTGAGGCTGTTTGCGAGGTTACGCCCGCCCCCTCACCCCGGCTCTCTCCCCCGGTGGGGGCGAGGGAGAAGAGGCGCGGTTGAATGCAAGAGGCATTTTTGAATACGCGGCATCAGTATCGAAACGCAATTATTTCTGCGTGGTCTGCATGATGTTTTCGCCGATGGCGCGCTCGAGGCGGGCGCGGGCGACATCGTAATCATGCAGCGCCTGGATTTGCGTGGAACGCGCCTGGGTCAGGGAAGTCTCCGCCGAGAGCACGTCCAGTTGCGTGCCGGTCCCGGCATCGTTGCGCGCGGTGGCGAGACGCAAGGCTTCCTCGGCTTCTTCCTGCACTTTTTTCTGCGATTCCAAGGTCTCGCTGGCCTCGATGAAATTGGAATAATCGGTGCGCACTTCCAATTCTATGGAGCGCACTTCGTTGTCCACATCCACCTGCGAGCCTTGGTAGAGCGCCTTCGCCTGCTGGACCTTGCCCTTGGTCAGGAAGCCGTCGAAAATATTCCACGAGACCTGCGCTCCAGCGGTGAGGCCGTGAACCACATCGCCCGGATAGCTGGTGATGAATGTGGAATTGCGCGCGCCATAGCCGGCGAGGAGCTGCACGGAGGGCTTGTAATTCGAGTCGGCGCCAATGACGCCCTCCTTGCGCAGGGCTTCCTGCTTTTGCAGCGACGCAATCTCCGAACGGTTTTGCAACGCCTTCGCAATCGCCACGGGCAAATCAATTTGATACGGGTCCGAATCGAGCTTGTCGCTCAATTCCATCGGCACATCCTCAAGCACTCCGGTTGGCAGGCGATAGCCGAGGAGGTTCACGAGATTGTTCTTGGCGATGCGATGCGTGTTGCGCGCCTGGATGAGGCGCGGGCGCTCGTTCGCCACGGCGACATCGGCCTGGAGGACGTTGAAACGCGGCACAGTGCCGGCGTTAAAGCGACGCTGTTGGTCATCGAATTGCTGGCCGAGCAGTTTCACGGAAGCTTGTTCGACGATCACCTGTTCCGCGGCTTGAAGCACATCATAATAGGCGATCCGCACCTGGAGAAGATTGTCGGCGATGATGGTTTGATAATTCAGCAGCGCCTGATCCTTCGTCAAATTGGCCGAGCGCAACGACGAGCTGATTTGCCCGCCCTGATAAATGGACTGAACGATTTGGATGTTCCCGTCCCAGGTGTGGTTGATGGGGCTGAAACCGGGGAACGGAATGCTTTCGACTTCGGTGGTGTATTCGTATTGGCCGTTCGCCGAAACTTTGGGAACCACGATGGCGCGGGTTTGGACGACCACGCCGTACTGCGCTTCCAAATCGCTCTTCCCGCGTTGGATGGCGCCGTTTTGTTGCAACGCCAGGTTGATGGCATCGGCCAAGGTAAGCGGTCGCGAAATCCACGCCGGCATTTGATTGGTGCGGAGCGGTTGGGCGAGAGCGGCCAAAGTTCCCACGACGGTCAACAGCAAAATCAGGGGGAGCGCACGCGCCCCCGCGTGAAGTGGTCGGCACCCTCGCCGACCACAGAAAGCCGCGCGAATTGGACACGTATTGGTAAGAAGCCTACGCTCGATGCCGACTGGCGAGGGCGCCAGTCGGAACACGCGAGGGCGCGTGTGCTCCCCGGGAATATATTCAGTCGGCATCATGGTTCAATGGGTTTTCGCGGTGAGCGCGGTGGTGTCGTTGGGTCGCTGGATGAAAACGTCCATTTGTTGCCCCACATATACCGGTGTGGCGGGCCGGGCGAAATCAAAAATAATCTGCAACACCCGCGTGTCCACGCGCTCGGTGCTGTCGCCGGTGAGGGATTTCTTTGGCACCACATACGGCTCGATGCGGACGAAGCGCAGCGGGATCGGGCTTTTCGTATCGCCTTTCAAGAAGGCCACGGCGGGTTCGTTGGCCACAACGAGCGGCGCGTTTTGTTCGTCCACATCCGCGCGGATTTGCAGACGGTCGGTATCGCCGAGGATCATCAACGGGTCCGTAGGCGTTGTGCCGGCATATTCGCCCTCGCGCGCATTCAATTGCAGAATGACGCCATCACGCGGCGCGCGGACGGTGAGGATATCGAGGTTGGTTTGCGCCAATTGAACCTGCGCCTCCGCGGACTGGAGATCGGCGGCGATTTTCGCGACGCGCGCCTGCATGCTTTGCAGGTTGAATTGTTTGCGGGTCTTTTCATCCACGGACGCGACGTTTTGTTTTTCCAGGGTATCGGTTCGTTTGAATTGGTCCTCGGCGTCCGCCATGAGGACTTTCTCGCTGTCGAGCGAGGCCTTCATCGCGCCGACTTGCGCCTGCATGGTGGCCAGTTGCGCGCGCGTTTCGCGGTCATCGAGGAGGAGCAGGGGATCGCCCTGTTTCACCTGAGAGCCCACCTGAACGAAAACTTTCTGGATCAATCCGCCCTTGGGCGCGGCGATTTTCACATTCTCGCGCGAAGCCTCGATGATGCCGGTCGCGGCCACGGCTCTGGCGTAGGGCGAGCGCGCGGGCTCGACCGGCGGCGGCGGCGCGGGCGGCGTCTGGCTCAATTGCCGCACCAGCAAAGCCATGCCCACGATGCCGGCGACCGCGAGATAAAAACTCACTCGTTTAAAAAGCATATTCAATGTTCTCCTTTTTCATAATGGACGTAACTTTCATGCACCCGTTCCACGCGGCCGTCTTCCATTTCCGTCATCCGGTCGGCATATTTGAAAACCCGGTTGTCATGCGTCACCACTATGACGCAGCGATTGGGATTGCGCGCGACCTCGCGCAACAATTCCATGATTTTCGCGCCGGTGTCCTTGTCGAGCGCGGAAGTCGGCTCGTCGCAAACCACGAGGCGCGGTTCATGCACCAGCGCGCGCGCGATGGCGACCCGCTGTTGCTGGCCACCGGAAAGATGGGTGGGCCGCTCGTCGCCGCGACCTTCGAGACCGAGTTGGTCGAGCAACGCGCGGGACTTGCGCTCGGCCACGCGGCGCCGCTCGCCATTGATCAGCAGCGGCACGCTGACGTTCTCCACAATGCTAAGTGTGGGGATGAGATTGAACTGCTGAAAAATGAAACCGACGTTGCGCTTGCGAAACTCCGTCACCTCGCGAGTTTTCAAGCCGTGCAAGGAAGTGTCGAGGACATTGATTTCGCCCTCGTCGCATTCCAATGTGCCCGCAATGACGCTCAACAACGTTGTTTTGCCGCAGCCGGAAGGCCCGACGATCAGCAGCAATTCGCCGAGGCGCGCATCGAAATCCACGCCTTTCAAAGCCTTCGTGCCCGCCTCGCCGGTGCCAAAGGTCTTGGTCACGCCACGGACGTGAATCGCCAGATTTTGATAATCGCCGTTGGTTGGCATATTCAAAAGTTCCGGGCAATTGTCCCGGGGAGCGCACGCGCCCTCGCGTGCATTTCGTGGCGCCTCGCCACGAAAAAAAACGAGCGCCAGGCCGAACGTGGGCGCATCGTCATCAGCCCGCGGTTTTGCGATCGGCGAGGGCGCCGATCGCTCCACGCGGGGGCGCGTGTGCTCCCCGGGAAATATGTAAAATGATCAGCCACGGAACACGATTGCCGGTTCGAGTTTATAAATTTTGCGGATGCCCAACAGGGCCGCAAACATGCAGATGAATATAATCACCACCAGCGTGAACAGAGGCAATTGATACGGCATCGCAAATGGCGGCTGGCCCGTCTTCACCACCGCGAGCCCAAACAAAGTGGTCAAGCCCACCCCGAGGCCGTAACCGATCATGCCCACCGTCAACGCCTGCAACATCAGCATTCGCGCGAGCAGGCCGTTGCTCGCGCCCATTGCTTTCAACGCGCCGAGGTGCCGCAGATTTTCCAGCACGAACGAATAAAATGTCTGTCCCGACACGGCAATGCCCACGATGAACCCAAGAAGAATTGTGATGCCGAACGACGCGGGAATGCCGGTGTTCGCGAAAAACCAACGGATGGTCGCAGCTTTGAATTCCGACTCGGTGTAGGCTTTCAAAAGAGTTTCGCGCTCGATGGCCCGCGCGGCTTGCGCCGCCGTAAAGCCCGGCGCGGGTTCGGCCATGACGATGCTCAACATCTTGCGCGTCTTGGGCGCGAATTGCAGCGCTTCGTCATACGTCGTGAACACATACGGATAACCGAAAAAATGGCGATCGGTTTTGCAGATGCCGATGACCCGCGCCTCGCGGTCGTTGATTTCAAAGGTGTCGCCGATGGTGAGCTTGTGCGCCCGGCCGGTGCTCAGGCGCTCGACAGCGAGTTCATCAATCATCACCGTATTGGGCAAACGCAACTCCTCCAGATGCCCGGACAAAATGACCGGCGGACGTCCGATGAGCGTGGTGGCATCAATGCCGATCATTTCGACCGGCTTGAAAAGGCCGTCACTCATGCGCGCCTGGATGACGCCGGTGTAAAGCGGCACGGCATAAGCCACGCCGGGGACGCTGCGCACGCGGTTCACGTCGGTGTCGCGCATGGGTTTGATTTCGTTGATTTGCTCGACCTTGGGATCCACCACCCAGATCGAGGCGCGCATGTTGCGCATGTGGCTCGTGGTCCAGGCCAGCAGGCCGATAAACACCGCGCATTGCTGCGTCATCAGCAATGACGCGAAGGTCAACCCGCCCACGAGCATGATATATTTGGCGCGGTCGCCCAGAAGCATTTTTAGCGCGATGTGATACATGGTTTGGGCGCTCCGAAGGAGCAAAGGAAATTAGCCTGGGGCAAGCTGTTAGCGCAGCCCCAGGAAGCACGGCGAACAGGCCGCGCCCTGAAAGGGCGCTGGAGGATGCGGTTCCTATTCAGTTCCGACGCCCTTTCAGGGCGCGATTTATTTTGGTGCTTTATCCAGGGACCGCGACCGCTAGAGCGGTCTTGTCCCTGGCTCATTTCCCCGGTCCCTTCGGGACAGAACCGCCGACCCCGGTTTATCGTGGGCTGGAATTCAAGGGAATTAAATGAGTAATCAATTTCAAATGGCATAAAGACTAACTACTTTTGTTTTTCCGTATCCCGCGCGATTTGTTTTATGGCCGCGAGCGAGAACCGGGTGATGTGCGCGGTCAGATGCTCAATGGCCGCCTCGTCAAATTTCATCTCCGGAAACAGCAGCATCACAACGGGCCGGCAATGATGATAAAACATCACCTGGCTGACCACGCTCGTCGCGCACAGATGTTTGGTTTGCTCGTTGGCCTTCGGGCCAAGCAGGTCGCCGACAATGGATAAGAGCACGACTGACATCGGCCGGATCTCCTCCTTGACGATGGCGTCCAGCGCGCCCGTAGGCTCGATCATCTCGCGGGCCATGAGCTTGCCGTGTTGGGCGGATGTGCCCTTGGAAAAAATCCGCAGCAGGAAAGACCGGATGAACACCCGCAAGCGCTGTTCCGGCGTGGCGCGCGCGGGCAGGCCGAAATCCGGGGGATATTTGGCAATGGCCGATTGCAGGGTCGTCTTCAGCACCGCGCGATAAAGCGTTTCCTTGTCGCCAAAATGGTAATTGACGGCGGCGATGTTCGCGCCGGCGCGCTGGCAAATCTCGCGGACCGTCGCCGCGCGAAAGCCGACCTCGGCGAAGACTTCGGCGGCGGCGGCCAGCAAATGTCGGCGCGTGGCGGCGTGGCTTTCGGTCGCGGGGGTGGCAAGTTGGTAACCCATATTTCAAACCTATATTTAAAACAGTTGTTTGAAATGTCAATGAATTATTTTGGAAGGCAGGGAAATCGGTAATTGTTGAGACTCTTCTTGATTTTGGTAGCGGAAATCGCGCTGCGATTTCCCCGACCGAGTCAGCGAGGGCGGAACGGAGGGGGTAAGGAGGGCGTTTTGCCGCGCTTCGTTCCGTCGCCTGACGCTTCGCTCGGCGACGGGGCAGGCGCAGCGCGCCAGCCCTGCCAAAAAAATGGTTGCAGGGGGCAAGTTTGCCGCGCGCGCATTCTCCCACCTCGAAGAGGTTGTGGCAGACGAGGCGGCCGGTCTATCAAGGCTCAAACGCTGCCGGCGAAACCCAGCCCCAACCTCTTCGAGGTTGGGGATTTCATTTACTCGTTTTCCCAGGGTAGCCCAAAAGCGGCAACCCTGGGCTTTGAGGCAAAACCTCTTCGAGGTTTCGGAACCGAGCGATGGACACCTGTGTTAGCCATCACTTTGCATTGCAATTAGTCAACTCTGCCGCGCTGAATGATTAAAACAGCTTTTGCTGGTTTCCCGCGGCCGCTTTCAAACCGAGTTTCTTGTAACCCAGTTCCGTAGCCACGCGGCCTTGCGGGGTGCGTTTGAGGTAGCCTTCCATGATCAAATACGGCTCATAGACTTCCTCGATCGTGTCGGGCTCCTCGCCCACGGCCACGGCGAGGGAACTTACGCCCACCGGGCCGCCGCCGAACTTGACGATGACGGCTTCGAGAATGCGCTTGTCCATTTCATCCAGGCCGTTCTCGTCAATTTCCAGCATGGCCAGCGATTGGTCGGCAATGCCGGCGGTGATGCGGCCGTCCCCGCGGACTTGCGCGTAATCCCGGACGCGGCGCAGCAGATTATTGGCGATGCGCGGCGTGCCGCGGCTGCGACGGGCGATTTCCTTGGCGCCGTTGGGATCAATTTCAATGTTCAAGAGGCGCGCGGATCGGATGACAATGTGCTCGAGTTGCTCGGCGTGATAATAATCCAGGCGTTCGCGGACGGGAAAACGAGTGAGCAACGGAGCGGTGAGCAAACCGCTGCGGGTGGTCGCGCCGATGAGCGTGAAGCGCGGGAGATTCAGGCGGACGCTGCGGGCGTTCGGGCCTTGATCTATGATGATGTCCAGCTTGAAATCCTCCATCGCCGGGTAGAGATATTCCTCGATGGTTTTTTGCAGCCGGTGAATTTCGTCAATGAACAATACATCGCCTTCTTCCAAATTGGTAAGCAACCCGGCCAGGTCGCCGGCTTTCTCGATGGTGGGGCCGCTGGTGCTTTTCATGGTGGCGCCCATCGCCTTGGCGATGATGTTGGCGAGGGTGGTTTTGCCGAGTCCGGGCGGGCCGCTGAGGAGGACGTGGTCAATGGCTTCCTTGCGCTGTTTGGCGGCGGCGACGGTGATTTCGAGCCGTTCCTTGACCTTGGCCTGGCCGGTGAATTCCGAAAACAGGGAGGGCCGCAACGTCATTTCCAACGCGGCGTCGGGCTTGGTCAGGACTTCTGAAATCATTCTTTCAGCCATCGGTCAAAAACAATGCGGAATGCCCGCGGCGGTAACAAGGCAAAAGAGGGGGATGCCGAAGCGGGTCGAGGACATAATTCCCGGGCTGGGAGAAATGCGGCTTTTCTGGTCGCGGAGCGACCACGGAGATTAGCCAGGCACAAGGTGCCTGGAGGCAGCCGGAAAGCCATCGTGTCCTGAAAAGGACTCCGGAAAGTCGGAACGGAAGGACAATCCATCGTCCCTCGCGGGACGCGGACGATTTTTCCTTCGTTTACCAGCCACTTCGTAGCTGGCTAATGTCCACTGGCCTCTCAGGCCGGGAAAATGGTCGTATCGAGCCGTCTATATTTTAGAGCCAAATCGTCAAACAAATCCGTTGAACGAAGAATTTTATCCTGCACCCGCTTGAAGCAGCAACTAACCCGAAGCATTAAAGAACCGGTCTCCAATCCGGCGCGGGTCGGAGACCGGCGTTCCAAACGAAAAAATGCGGATTGAGGCGCTGCCATAATTTGTTGCGCAATTACCAAAACATGCGATTTTGGCAACTGTTAGGAGGTTCGTTCTTTGACATCTCCCGCGGCGGCGGAAGGCGCTATCGCGGACGCATTGGCGGGATACAAACGCGAGCGCCATTCGAAACTAAGAGTCGGCGTGGACACAATTGATGTGGTTCCGCTTAGAACTCCAAGGCGACGCATTCTGTGTAACGTTTAACCGGGAATTTTTTGCCGGTTTCACCCTCCGTCAAAGCCAAGTCGCACTTGGTCGCACCGAGTCAAACCACTTTCCCAATTCGATTGTGGTTTGACGCCGAACATACCACTACAGGTTGGAGATTGAGCCTCAATTCGTCGGCTTCTGTCGCCTTTTGTCGCCTTTTTCAACCCGGGTAGGCCACGCCAAGAAATGGCTAAAAATGCGCACCGTATCGCTTCGTACCGCTTGGTACCGCTTAATATCGCTTCGGAAGAACGGATTTTTTGGATTTCAATTCCCTTGCACTGAGGCTGGCGCATCCATTACCTGAAACCCAGACCCTGTTTTGGAGCGTTGAGAAATCCGGCATTGCATTCTGGGTCGCTGCCGCTACAATTTGCAAATCACCGGTCTCATCAGGTCGTCGTAGCCATTGCGAGTCTGTTTTCGGAAGAACCATGGTTTTTTTGAATTTAGAAGCTCATCGGTTGGACATCAATCAGTTCCGCCCATCCTCCGGCGGATTGGTTGATTTATTGCAGTCACTCCTCTACCGCCTCGACCGGTTATCCAACCGTTATTGCCGTGGTACAGGAAAAGCTTGTCGAAATGGTTATGAAAAAGCCAAGAAACGGTTGGAACGACATGCGTTCGTTCACGATAGTCCCTGCGTAAGAATCATACTAAATAACGAATATGCGAAATAATAAATTCTGGTTTTGGGCGGTTGCTCTCCTGACGATCTTCAGCGGCGCAACCGGCGCGTTTGCGAGCGAGGCTGATATTCACGTGCCGAAGCTGGACGATGTGACCTTTCCCGGCTTGGGCGGGGTGAGCGGCTCAAATCTCCTTTATCTGGGGATTTTGGTCTGCGCGCTCGGCGCGATTTTCGGCCTGGTCCAATACACGCAAACCAAGGCCCTGCCCGTGCATGAGAGCATGGCCAAGGTTTCCAACACGATCTGGGAAACCTGCAAAACCTACCTGTTCACCCAGGGAAAATTCCTCGCGATCCTCTGGCTGCTCATCGCGGCGTGCATGGTTTATTATTTCTATTTTCTCCAGCACAATTCGCTGGATCATGTGGCTGTCATTCTTCTGGCCTCAGTCCTGGGCATCCTCGGTTCCTACGGCGTGGCGTGGTTCGGCATTCGCATTAACACGGTGTCCAACTCGCGCACCGCATTTTCCGCGCTCAAGGGCAATCCGCTGGCGACGCTCGGCATTCCGCTGCGTTCCGGCATGAGCGTCGGCATGTTGCTGGTGTGCGTGGAACTGTTTTTCATGATTTGCATCCTGAAGTTCTTGCCGCGTGAACTCGTGGGACCCTGTTTCATCGGGTTCGCGATTGGCGAATCCCTCGGCGCGAGCGTGCTCCGCATCTGCGGCGGTATTTTCACAAAAATCGCGGACATTGGCTCCGACTTGATGAAGATCGTCTTCAAGCTGCCGGAAGATGACCCAAAGAACCCGGGTGTGATCGCTGACTGCACGGGCGATAATGCCGGTGATTCCGTAGGCCCGACGGCGGATGGTTTTGAAACCTACGGTGTGACGGGCGTGGCGTTGATCGCGTTTATGGCCGTGGCGCTGGCGGCGAGTCCCAACACTTGCGCGACGCTGATTATCTGGCTTTTCACCATGCGCGCCTTGATGATTGTGACTTCGCTCTTTTCGTATTTTGTGAATGAAGTCATCAGCAAAACCCTGTTCGCCGGCAAGAAGGACTTTGATTTTGAAGCACCGCTGACCCATCTCGTCTGGCTGACTTCGGCCGTGTCCGTTGTGGTCACGTTCATCGCCAGTTATTTTCTCTTGAACGATTTCAAGGGTGTTGACGGCGCGGCGTTGCCGCATCTGTGGTGGGTGCTCTCCATCATCATCAGTTGCGGAACTTTTGCGGGCGCGATCATTCCGGAATTCACGAAAATATTCGTCAGCACGAATTCGCGGCATGTGAAGGAAGTGACGAATTGCTCGAAGCACGGCGGGGCGTCGTTGAACATTCTTTCCGGTTTTGTGTGCGGCAATTTCTCGGCGTTCTGGATGGGACTTTGCATCATGGTGCTGATGGCCATATCGTATTACTTCTCCCAGAATCCGGACTTGCTCGCGCTGATGCCGAAGGAATTCGTATTTGCCGCGCCGATTTTTGCGTTCGGCCTGGTGGCGTTCGGCTTCCTGGGCATGGGGCCGGTGACGATTGCTGTGGATAGCTACGGCCCGGTGACGGACAATGCGCAGTCGGTTTATGAGTTGAGCCAGATCGAAGGCCGGAAAGGCATCGCGGCGGAAATCAAACGGGATTTTGGTTTCGATCCAGATTTCGAGAATGCCAAGTATCAATTGGAAAAGGGCGACGGCGCGGGCAACACCTTCAAGGCCACGGCCAAGCCGGTGCTGATCGGCACGGCGGTCGTGGGCGCGACCACGATGGTTTTCGGCATTATCATGCTGCTGCAACGCATGTTTGAGCAACAGGTGAGGGATGGCGGCAGCGGGCCGTTTAAACCGGTGGTAGAAGCCTTGAGCATTGTGCAGCCGGAAATCATCCTCGGCCTGATCATGGGCGGCGCGGTGATTTATTGGTTCACGGGCGCTTCCTGCCAGGCGGTGGTGACCGGCGCTTACAGCGCCGTGGTATATATCAAGCAGCACATGAAGCTCGACGCCACGACGGCTTCGGACAAGGACAGCAAGGAAGTCGTGCGGATCTGCACGGAATACGCCCAAAAAGGCATGTGGAACATCTTCATTGTGGTGTTCTGCTTCGCCCTGGCGCTGCCGTTCTTCAACCCGTATTTCTTCATTGGCTACTTGATCGGCATCGCCTTCTTCGGATTGTTCCAGGCCATTTTCATGGCGAACGCGGGCGGCGCGTGGGACAACGCCAAGAAAATCGTGGAAGTGGAGATGCGCCAAAAAGGAACTGATCTGCATGCGGCCACCGTCGTCGGCGACACCGTGGGCGATCCGTTCAAGGACACCTCGTCGGTGGCGATGAACCCGGTGATCAAATTCACCACGTTGTTCGGGTTGCTGGCGGTGGAGATCGCGGTGACCATGACGAACCAGACTGCAAAGACCGGGATCGGGGTGTTCTTCTTCCTGGTGGCGCTGATTTTCGTTTATCGCTCCTTCTATTCGATGCGGATTCCTGAGGAAGCTGAAACGCGCGTCGAATCGAAACGGCCTCCCGAAAAAACGGAAACCGGCGGCAAACGCATGGGCATACCCGAGGAAGCCGAAACGACCGGGAAACGATAATCCCAGGCCGAAGAGCAAGTTTTGTTTGTCAGTAGGTATTATTTGACATTAGGTTGGCGGAGCAGATAAGTGTCTGCTCCGCTTTTTTTATGGCGGTCTAGCAGCGAATTTGCATGCGAAAGAAACGTGTGGTTTCACTCCTGCCGGCAGCCACGGAAATGGTCTGCGCCCTCGGCGCGACCAGCCAACTGGCGGGGCGCTCGCATGAATGCGATTATCCGCCGGAAATTATCGCGCTGGCCGCCTGCACCTCCGCGAAACTGGACTCAACTGCAGGCAGCGCGGCCATTGAGAGCCAGGTAAAGACTTTCCAGCGGGAAGGTTCATCGCTTTACGAGCTGAACGCGGTCAGATTGCAAGAACTGCGACCCGATGTGATCCTGACGCAAGGGCAGTGCGAAGTTTGCGCGATCAGCCTGGCGGAAGTGGAATCGGCGGTGAAACCATGGCCGGGGCATCCGCCGCAAATTGTCTCCCTTTCACCGAACCGGCTCGCGGACATCTGGACGGATATCCGCGCGGTGGCGGAGGCGCTTGCGCTGGATGAATCGTGGCGTGAAATCCTGCGGGCCTTGAAAATGCGCGTGGTGAACATCATCGAAAAAACCTGCGTCCTAAAGCAGCGGCCCACTGTGGCGTGCATTGAATGGATCGAGCCGCTGATGGCGGCGGGGAATTGGGTGCCGGAATTGGTTGAACTGGCCGGCGGCGCCAACGCGGTCGGCGAGGCGGGCAAACATTCGACTTGGATGGATTGGGAAACGCTCGTGAAGTTGAACCCGGAAATAATCATCGCCATGCCCTGCGGTTTCGACCTGGCCCGGACCCGCGCGGAAATGGCGTCGCTGTCGCGCCGGGCGGAATGGCCCAAATTGCGGGCGGTGAAAAATCGCCGGGTGTTTGTGACGGATGGGAGCCAATATTTTAACCGTCCGGGTCCGCGCATTGTGGAATCGCTGGAAATGCTGACGGAAATGATTCATCCGGACCGTTTTCATTTTGGGCACCGGGGCAAGGGATGGGACAAGTTTACGGGCGGCGATGGCGGACAAGCTAGCCCGTCTTCCGCAGGATGAGTTTGAATCAAAGATTTTTTCAGTCGCGACCTGTCAAGATTGCTCGTAAATCCGGGCTTTGAGCTTGGCTGGACTGGAAAACGAAGCTGTAGTGCAGAACA